>WNFM01235359.1_pt1 | contig 16569 bp, 19 predicted proteins | sample 5400271 | NCBI WGS metagenome assembly WNFM01 (sample SAMN13153352, study PRJNA577476) | soil metagenome | isolation source: 60 cm saprolite on Douglas fir-dominated hillslope | place: USA:California | collected 2013-09-17
TAGCGGCCTACGCGCTGGACAAGCAATTGGTGCTTGGGCTCAATGCCCAGGAGACGGTGCTGTTGGTGTTGACCTTCGTCGTGAGCATGCTCACCTTCGGCACCGGCCGCACCAACATCCTGTTCGGGCTGGTTCATTTGGTGGTGTTTGCGGTATTCGTATTTCTGGTGTTTGTACCCTGAGGTCTGGAGAATTCGACAATGTTAAGCGCCAAATCAGACGTTCAGGTCGACACGGCAGAGGTTCGGGTCACCGAATGGCGGCTGGCGCCTGGCAGCGCCACCGGTCATCACATCCACGAGATGGACTATGTCATCGTTCCCGTGACCTCGGGCGAAATGACCATCGTGGCGCCCAACGGGGAACGCTCCAAGGCCCAGCTGGGCTTAGGGAAATCCTACTTCCGGAAGGCGGGGGTGGAGCATGATGTGCGAAACGAAAGCGCGGCCGAGATCGTGTTCCTGGAGGTCGAGCTGAAACCATAGGCAATGCCTGTGGCCGGATTGCCACCGATCCGTCGCAGTTGATCCCTCAATGTGCCTCAAAGTTCCCGCATCTACGGGTTGGGGCGCGGGGAGTGGCCGGCATGCTGAAGAAATACGTCTCGAAATTCGCGATGGACATATTGCCGTCGGTGACCGCGACGATCATCGGGGCCTACATCGTCAATCATTACATTGTCACAAAACCCGGCGCGAACGCGCCGGTTGGGGCCGCGGTTTCGACCACTGGGCCGGCGGCCGGGGCCAGGACCGAGCCTGCAAGGGCTCCCGGCAAACCGTCCGCGACCTCCGTCGACGTCGCCAACATCCCCGAGCCCGGCGTCAAGGCCAAGGGTATCTCGGAAAGGGCCATGCTCGAGAAGACGGCTGCCGAAAAGCCGGCGGCTGCTGAAAAGCCCGCGGAGAAACCGGTGGCCGAGAAGCCAGTCGAAAAACCGGCTGATAAGCCGGTGGAGACCGCGAGCATTCCTCCTGACACGCGCCGGCATCAACCCGCGCCGCGCGAAAAGGCGATTGCCAGGGTTGCTCCGGCTCCGGTACAGCCTTCATCCTCACCTTCAGCTGCTGTTGCAGCTACTGTTGCGCCGGCCGTCGCTGCGCCGGTCGTGGCCGTGCCGAATACCGCCCCGCCGGTTGAGGCAGCGGTCGCTCCGGAGGAGCATCGCGACGCCAACGACCTCGCGCGCGCGGCGATCGAGCGCCTGCGTGGCATGAGCGACGGTTCGCCGCGCGCGCAGGAGGCCGCGCGTACCCCGGACGCGCCCCATGCCGCGCCGTCGGTTTCAGCCCCGCCGTCAGTCGCGGCCGCGCCCCCGGTTCGGCCGCTGCCGCCGCCGATCATGGTCTCGACGCCGGGAAGTGAGACCTTCGATCAGCCCACCGGATCGTCACAGATGAGGCCGCCTTACGCCGCGGCACGGATCGACGATCCGCGCCGTCCAATCCCGCCGGCCGATATTCCCTTGCCTTCGCCCTCGCCATCGACTTCGGCGCCGCTCGATCTGCATGCTGACGCAACCGAGCCGCCGCCAGAACACAAGACGGTTGCCGAAGACATGCTGTCGGCTGCCAAATCGGTGTTTCACGCGGTATTGCCGAAATAGCCGGCAGATATCGTAGCGCTATCCCGCCTTGCCGCCGACGCGGGCAAAGCCGTTTCGCGCGGCTTCGTCCTTGGGACGAAGGCTGATGGCGCGGCTGTACGACCCGGCGGCCTTGGTCTTGTCGCCGAGGCGCTCATAGGCAAGCCCCCTTGTGGTCCAGATCTGGGCGTTCTGGGGGTCGACCTCCACCGCCTCGTCGAGATCGGCGGCGGCCTCCTTGACCTTGTCCAGCGCGAGGTAACTGACCGCACGGCCGAGCAGCGGTTCGGCCCGCTGCGGCGTCAGCCCGTTCGCCGCAGTGAAATCGTCGATCGCAAGCTGATATTGCTTTTGGCCCTGATAAAGCAGGCCACGGCTGTATAAGGCCTCCGCGTTGTGCGGATCGAGCGCGAGCGCGTGATCGAACTCCGACAGCGCCTCGTCCGACTTGCCGGATCGTGCCAACGTCCGGGCACGCGCGGTCGCCGCCTGCGCTTCGGCGACGCTGGCGTCAGTCGGAGCCGCCTGGGGAGCTGCTTCCTTGTCCGGTTCTGACGACAACGACCCCAGATCGAAGGAGCAGCCGCACAGCGTGATCGCAAGCAAGGTCACCGGCGCCAATGCGCGCAGACCAAGCCGCGAAGGTCCGGAAAAGCGATAGGGAACCGGAAGGGCCATCGATGCAGGATACTCGCGCAGGCTCACCCGGTCATTGGTAGCCTGCCGCGCCGCAAAATGCATCGTTCAAAAAAGATGACGCGGACCACCAGGGCCCGCGTCATCCTATTCAACCTGCAAAATGTTTGATCAGCGCGGCCCGCGCGGACCGCCACCAGGGCCGCCGCGGCCGCCGCCGGGACCACCGCGCTCGCCGCCCGGACCGGCACCGAACACCGGCTTCGGCTTCATCGGCAACAGACCCTCGCGCTGCAGCTTCTTGCGCGCCAGCTTGCGCGCCCGGCGCACGGCTTCCGCCTTTTCGCGGGCCTTCTTCTCGGAGGGCTTTTCGTAATGACCGCGGAGCTTCATCTCGCGGAAAATACCCTCGCGCTGCATCTTCTTCTTCAGCGCCTTGAGGGCTTGATCGACATTGTTATCGCGGACGAGAACCTGCACGCGGCATCCTCTTTTCAATTAGTCGGATTGGATTCTGATAAAGCAAGCAGCTGGCGAAAAGGCCGAGCCCCTGACCTTGAGCGCGCGGATGTATCAGACAAAGGCGGCAATGTCCACCAGAAGACACGGGATTGTGCGAGCCGAGCGTGGCAAAGTCGGCACTTGCGGAGGCCGATCAGGTGGGTTTTGGCGGCAATGCTCCAACCTGCGTCACATGGCCCATCTTGCGGCCCGGCCGCGGCGGCCCTTTGCCGTAGAGGTGGACGGTCGCGCCCGGGATGGTCAGCCATTGCTGATAGCTGTTGATTTCGTCCCCGATCAGATTGGTCATGGTGACCGGGCCATGACGGACCGGCTTGCCGAGCGGCCAGCCGGCGATGGCGCGGATGTGTTGTTCGAACTGCGAGACCGACGCGCCGTCGAGCGTCCAGTGCCCCGAATTATGTACCCGCGGCGCGATCTCGTTGACCAATAATGTCGGCCCGTCGGCGCCAATCACCACGAACATCTCGACCGCGAGCACGCCGACATAATCCAGTGCGCTGGCGATCCTCTCGGCGATACCGCGCGCCTGCGCCGCCAGCGCGTCCGAGATTGCAGCCGGCGCACGCGAGATTTTCAAAATGTGGTCGCGATGTTCGTTTTCGGTGACGTCGAAGCACTCGACATTGCCGTCCGCCGAGCGCGCGGCGATCATCGAGACCTCGCGCTCGAACGGAATGAAGGCCTCCAGGATGGCGGATTTGGTGCCGAGGTCCGCCCAGATCTGGTCCGGATCGTCGCCCTCGCGGATGATCGCCTGGCCCTTGCCGTCATAGCCGAAGCGCCTTGTCTTGATCACGGCAGGCAGGCCGATGCGCCCGATCGCGGCATGCAGGCTTACCGCCGACGACACATCGGCGTAGTCGGCGGTGCCGATGCCGAGCCGTTTGACGAAATCCTTCTCGGCGAGGCGGTCCTGCGTGGTTTCCAGGATTTGGCGGTCGGGCAATACCGGACGGCGCGCCGCGAGGATCATCGCAGCCGCAGCCGGCACGTTCTCGAATTCGTACGTGATGACGTCGACGTCACCAGCGAACAGTTCCAGCGCCTCGACATCTGCATATTCCGCGCAGGTCGCATTCATCACGACATCGAAGGCCGGCGATTCCGGGTCGGGTGAAAACACCTGGCATCGCAAGCCGAGCCGCGCCGCGGCCATTGCCAGCATCCGGCCCAATTGTCCGCCGCCGAGTATTCCGATGGTGTCGCCGGGCTTCAGCTTCACCTGATTTGACGCCGTCACGCCGACCCCTCCGGGCGCTCGCCGACCGAATCGGTCTGCTGTTTGCGCCAGGCGGCAAGCCTGGCGGACAGCGCCGGATCGTTCAGCGCGACCACGCTTGCCGCGAGCAATGCGGCGTTGATGGCGCCGGCCTTGCCGATCGCGAGGGTCCCGACCGGAACGCCTGCGGGCATCTGGACGATGGAAAGCAGCGAATCGACGCCGGACAGCGCCTTGGATTCGATGGGCACGCCGAATACCGGAAGTTCCGTGAGCGAAGCCGTCATGCCCGGCAGATGTGCCGCCCCTCCGGCGCCGGCGATGATGACTTTGAAGCCGGCCGCCTTGGCGCCCTTGGCGAAGGCAAACAGCCGGTCCGGGGTGCGATGCGCGGAGACGATGCGTTTCTCGCTAGTCACGCCGAGGGCTGTGAGGGTTTCGGCCGCGTGGCGCATGGTGTCCCAGTCCGACTGGCTTCCCATGATGATGGCGATTGGGGCGGGGGCGGTCATACGGTCAATTCTTTTCGGGAATCCAAAAACATAGGCCGGATTATAGGATCGGCCCAAGCTTCGGCAAGGCGTGGCAAGGAATGCGGAATGGACTATCCTGACTTGGTGAATCCCGGCAAGTCTTCTTAGGGATCTCCATGAAGAACTTAGGGATGCCCATGAAGAAGAAAACCAGGGCGACCCCACTGAGGGGTGCGAAACGCCGCAAAGCTGGCTTGGCGGAGCGCAAGGCGCTGCCGCAGCGCACGAGGCTGGCGAAAAAAGCGGCATCGGTGTCCCGGAAGTCGCCCGCGCCCGATGCCAAGCCGACGATTCGCCGGCTCAAGGTCGAATTGGCACAAGCGCTGGCGCGTATCGAGCAACTGCAGGCCTCCGCAGATACCGACTTCCTCTTGGATATCCCGAACCGGCGCGGCTTTGAGCGGGAGCTCAACCGTTCGATCGCCTACATCAAGCGTTACCACGCCAGCGGCGCGCTGATCGTGCTCGATGTCGATCGCTTAAAGCCGATCAACGACGCCTTCGGACATGCCGCCGGCGATCAGGTGCTGAAGGCCGTTGTCGCGACGGTCTCGGGCCAGATACGCTCCTCCGACGTGCTCGGGCGGCTCGGCGGCGACGAGTTCGCGCTGCTGTTGTGGAATCTCAGCGAGACCGACGCCAAGGCCAAAGCGGCGTCGCTGGAAGAAGCCATCGATCGGCTCACTTTTGTATTTCGCGGCCGTACTGTCACCGCGGGCGCGTCCGCCGGCGTCGCCATTCTCGGCCCGCATGCGGAAGCCGGCCGGGCGCTGGAAGAAGCCGACAGCGCGATGTATGTGCGCAAGGCGCAACGGCGCCATGAAACGTGAGCAGGATCATGACAGTCAAACCCACCCCATTCACACTTCGTGTCCCGGACGCCGACATCGCCGATCTCCGCGACCGTCTTGCCCGCGCGCGCTTCCCCGATCAGGCGCCCGGTGACCCATGGGCCTATGGCACCAATGTCGATTATCTTCGCAAGCTCACAGAATACTGGCGCAACGGGTTCGACTGGAGAGCGGAAGAAGCCGCGCTAAACGCCTTTCCGCAATTCCGCGTCCCGCTCGATGGCATCGACCTCCATTATTTGCACGTGCCCGGCGTCGGCCCCGACCCTATGCCGCTGCTCTTGCTGCACGGCTGGCCGGGCTCCGTGTTCGAGTTTCTCGATATCATCCCGCGCCTCACCGACCCAGTGCGCTTCGGCGGCAACGCGCGCGATGCCTTCACCGTCGTGGCGCCGTCCTTGCCGGGCTATGGCCTGTCTTTCCAGTCCGGCCAAAAGCGGTTCGGCGTTCCCGAAATGGCGGATTGCGTCGCCGCCCTGATGCATGACGTGCTCGGCTATAACAGCTTCGGCGCCCAAGGTGGCGACTGGGGAGCGGCGGTTACCAGCCGGCTCGGCTACGCGCACGCAGACCGGATGATCGGCATCCACATCAATCTGATGATGGCCGCAGGCCGCGATCCCTCCGCTTTCGCCAATCCGACCGAGGAGGAACGGCGTTACCTGAGCGACCTTGCGCATTGGACGCGCGAAGAGACGGGCTATCAGTGGATCCAGGGCACACGCCCGCAGACGCTCGCCTTCGGCCTCACCGATTCGCCTACGGGCCTGGCTGCGTGGATCGTGGAAAAATTCCGCGCCTGGTCCGATTGCGACGGCGACGTCGAGAGCGCGATCAGCCGGGACCGCATGCTCGCCGACATATCGCTTTACTGGTTTACCGGGGCGATCGGCTCGTCGTTCTGGCCCTATTATGCCCGCCTTCACGGTTCGGCGATCCTGCCTGTCGGCGATACGATTCCGGTGCCGACCGGCTACGCACAATTCCCGCGTGAAATCCTCAAACCACCGCGCACGGCCGCGGCGCGCGTGTTCACCGACATTCGCCGCTGGAGCATCATGCCGAAGGGTGGGCATTTCGCAGCGCTGGAACAGCCGCAGTTGCTTGCCGACGAGGTGCGCGCCTTCTTCCGGGAACTGCGATGATGTTTACAACCCGCTGAGATCATCCGGCACATTGCCGAATTTTCTCAATAGCTGCGCGTCGCCGAATTCGCCGATCATGGGATCGCCGGTGCGGCTGAAGGCGACCGCGCCGATGCTGTCGGCGGCCCGCGACAAAATTTCCGCGCGACGTAATGCGCCTGAGGAACTCTGGCATTCTTCGGCCGCGCCCGCGACCGGCGAACCCGTCTCGTCCTGCAGGAATGGCAGCGCGACGTAATAGGTGACATCGGCCATTGCTTCGCTCCAGATTTGGCTTCGCTCCAGATGTGGTCTCGCTCCAGATTTGGCTTCGCTCCGGTTCGATCAATCAGGCGGCATCGTCTTTCGCACGCGGCAATCCTGCCGGCGCGCGGTGGTTAGAAAACGCCTCCTGCAATTCCTGCAACTCATTTTCCAGATATTCGTTGGCCATGATCAGCGCCTTGATGGTGCTGCGCAGATTGCCGTCGCACATCGCAATCGCCTGATCGCAGGCGTGCTCGTAACGGTGGCCGTCGGACGTTGAGACAGGTTCGGACATGGCGAAACTCCCGGGATGACTGGAGACGAGGTTTTGCTGATGTTCCTATTTTGTTCTCTCAGAGTCAAGTGGCCCAACCGAGCGTCCCCCGCCGATTTGCGCAAGCTACCGACCCGTCTACGCCAAAGGCTTCATCAGCCCCGTCGAAGCTTTAGCGAAGGCGGACCAGGAGGCACAGCGCAGGGGTCGCCGAGGCCCACCCGCAACCGTTCGAAAGCACGATGGCTGGAACGAAAACGATATCCGGCGCTTGTTTGCGTATTCGTAGGGAGTACGACGCATGGGTCTTGCCCAATCCAGAAGACCCGTGGTGCTGATCGTCGAGGACGAATTTCTGTTGCGAATGGACGCGGTCGATATGATTGCCGCCGCAGGGTTTGAGGTGGTCGAAGCGGGCAACGCCGATGAAGCCATCGACATTCTGGAAGCTCGCCGGGACATCACCGTGGTTTTCACCGATATCCAGATGCCAGGCTCCATGGATGGTTTGAAGCTCGCCCGCGCGGTCAGAGGCCGTTGGCCGCCGATCAAGATCGTCGCGACCTCCGGGCAGGGCGATTTGAGGGAAATGGATTTGCCCGAGGGCGGTCGGTTTCTGCGCAAGCCCTACAGTTCGGGCGAGATCGCAGGGTTGCTGCGAGAGTTGACGGCAGACGCGTGAATTTTTTGCGAGACGAACCTACGCGATGATATCCGGCGTGATCTGGTCTTCGATGAAGGCGATGCGGTCGCGCAGTTGCAGCTTGCGTTTCTTCAGCCGTTGCAGCCGCAACAAATCAGGCGCAGGCGATTGATGCAAGGCATCGATCGCCGCGTCGAGATCGCGGTGCTCCTGCTGCAGCCGTGCGAGCTCGTTTTCGAGTTCGCGCTCATCTTCGTTGGTCATGGTGCAGTTTAGCTGAAAAACGCGATGAGATTTGCGAAAGGGTTACGAAAAGCCGCATCGGGAATATCGTCCCTGCCAGCGGACTGCGCAAGCAGGCGGCGGCCCTACTCACGATTCGTTACAAATGGCCGCGGAAATATGAGCTCGCGGTTTTCAAACCCCATCGACAGATTCGGGGGTTCGTGTAGACTTGCTTGTCCGGATTAAATCTGAAGTCTCATCCAACCGAGGAGGTTTCGAATGGCAATTCAGGCGCATCTCGTTGAACTGGAACGGAAACACAAGGTTCTCGAAAACGAATTGCACGAAGCTCTCGTGCACCTTTCAACAGACGACCTGCAAATTGTTGAGTTAAAGCGCCGGAAATTAATGGTTAAGGATGCGATTGAGCGGTTGAAGCATACCGCCGAGGAAACGCTGCACTAGTTTCGCCCCTCTGGGCTCCACATACACCGCCATTATCCCCCGGGTTGAATGCAATTGCATTCACCCGTAGATGCGCGTTTTGGCGCGCCTCGAAGGATGGCTACACCACCCATTACCCTTCGAGGCTTGCACCTCCAGCGATGAGCGCGATTGCGCTCACGCAGGGGGGTGACGTCGCGGTGCAATACGCTCATACGCCCGCGAGTTCGCCGACATAGTCCGCGATCGCCAGCGAGGACGTCAGCCCCGGCGATTCGATCCCGAACAGATTGATCAGCCCGTCGACGCCATGGACCTGGGGCCCCTGGATCAGGAAGTCCTGAACTGCGACCGCCGGCGGCACGATCTTCGGTCGAATTCCTGAATAACTCGGCATCAGCGCACCGTCCGGCAGCGTCGGCCAATAGCGCCGGATCGCCGGATAAAACCGTTCCGCCCGCGCCGGATCGACGGTGTAATCGATGCTCTCGATCCATTCCACGTCGGGACCGAACCGGGCCTGGCCGGCCATGTCGAGGGTGAGGTGCACGCCAAGCCCGCCGGGTTCGGGCACCGGATAGATCAGGTGCGAAAACGGCGCCCGCGCGCTGCAACTGAAATAGTTTCCCTTGGCGAGATAGGATGGCGGGATCAGTTCGATCGGCATGCCCTCGATGCCACGCGCGACCGCGGATGCGCCGAGCCCCGCGGCATTGACCAGAAGCCTGCATTCAAGGCTCGTCGGCGCGTCGCCGCCGGCGTCGAGTTCGATCCGGTCACCAGCCGCCTTGGCATGCAGCAGTGGGGTGTGAAAGGCCAGCGCCGCGCCGGCATCTTCGGCTTCTCCACGCAGCGCCAGCATGAACGCGTGGCTGTCGATGATGCCGGTGGAAGGCGACAGCAGGGCAGCGTCGCAATTCAGCGCCGGCTCCATGGCGCGCGCCTCATCGCCGGAGAGGGTTTTGAGATCGTTGACGCCATTGGCTTCGGCGTGAGCCTTGATCGAGGCCAGCTTTGCGGTCTCTTTCGGCGTCGTCGCCACGATCAGCTTGCCGCAATTGCGATGGGGAATGCCGTGCTCCCGGCAATATTGGTACAGCGCGTGCCTGCCGCTGACGCACATTCGCGCCATCAGGCTGCCGGCCGGATAATAGATGCCGGCGTGGATCACCTCAGAGTTGCGCGACGAGGTCACGGTGCCGATGCCCTCGGCCGCCTCCAGCACGATCACCTCGCGGCCCGCCTGCGCCAGCCGCCGGGCGACCGCCAGACCGATCACCCCGGCACCGATGACGACGCACTCAACTCTGTCCATTTCGCGAGGGCTTCGGGTCCTAAGATTGCGGGCTGTTCGACGCCTCGTTAAGGCCGCGCTGGCCCAGCGTCAATCGCGCCCAGACCCACTGAGCTTTTCCATCAACCCCTTGGATTCGCTTCGGAACACCTTCCGGATCGGCTTGCGTTAGTGAAACATTAATCATGTCAGGGCAATTGCCGTAATTTAACTCGCATTTTCGACTTGCATGGGTACGCGTTTACCCGATCCAAACCCGTCAAGCCAGACACTCCGCGTTGAAATCCGCGGGTGACTGATGGCTGACAAGAACTGGCAGGCAGGCGGCAAGGTTTTGATTCCTGCGCAGGCTTTCGCGTGCCTGATTGCCATCGTTGCGCCGTGCGGAACCGGCTGGGCCCTGTCGGATAGATTCACGCCGACCAGCTATGTCGGCTCCGCCGACGCCAATATGGTTTGGGAGATGCTGATCGGCGGCATCGTCGTCAGCTCGTTCCTTGCCGCGATCGCGCTGTGGACCCACTCGGCATTGCGCAGGGCCAAGCGTTCGCAGTTACGCAGAAATGGCTATGTCAGTTCCGCCCTGAACCACCTCAGCCAGGGCGTGCTGATGACCGATCCGCAGCAGCGGATCGTGCTCTGCAACGATCGCTATCTCGAGATCTATGGCCTGGTGCGCTCGGATCTGACCAGAAACATGACCGGGCCGGAATTGCTCGAGGTGCGACGCGAGCGCGGATGGCTCGATGTCAGCGTCGAGGATTTTTATAAATACGCCGAACGCCCGGAAGGTCTCATCTCCGAGCTGCCGAACGGACGATCGGTTCTGGCCAAATATTTCGCGCTGCCGAACGGCGGTTCGGTGGCGACCCATGAGGATTGCACCGAGCAGCGCAAGCTTTCCAAGCAACTGGCAACGACCAAGCAGTTCCTGGAATCGATGCTCGACAACGTGCCGGTCTGCGTGGCCGCCAAGAACATCGAGGACGGCCGCTACATTTTCGCCAACCGCGCGTTCGAACGCTTCTCGCGCTTTTCCCGCGACTATATCGTCGGCAAACGCGCCGACGAGATTTTCCGCCCCGACACCACCGCAGGCATCGAAGCCGCGGACCAGGCCGCCCTCAATTCACCCGACGGTCACTTCCGCAACGAAATCGTGGTCGAGCGCGGTTCGCAGAGGCGCGTCATCGCCAGCCACCGCGTGATCGCGCGCAACGAAAAGGACCAGCCGGAATTCCTGATCGCGCTGTTCGATGACGTCACCGACCGCAAGTCGCTCTCCCTGGAGCTCGAAAACACCAAGAAATTCCTCGAACTGGTGGTCGACAACATCCCGGTCTCGCTGATCGTCGAGCGCGTCAGTGACGGCAAATATCTTCTCGCCAACCGCAGCGCCGAGGCGATTCTCGACCGCCGGCGCGAGGACGCTACTGGCCTCACCGCCGCCGATATCTTCAATCCGCGCGAAGCCAAGCTGATCATCGCGCGCGACGAGGCCGCGATCAAGAAGCGCGGCCTGCTCACCGAAGAACACCCGATCAGCACCAAGGACGGGTTGCGGCTGTTCCTGACGCGCCGCATGACGGTGCTCGATGATTCCGGCGAGCCGCAATATCTGATCAAGACCCACGAGGACGTCACCGACCGTCGCCAGACCGAATCGCGCATGGCCCATATGGCCTATCATGACGGCCTGACCGATCTGCCGAACCGCGCGGCCTTCCTGCAAGCCCTGGCGCAGATGATCGAGGCTTGCGAGGGCACCGGCGAGGAATTCGCGGTGCTGTCGGTCGACCTCGACGGTCTGAAGGAAGTCAATGACGTGTTCGGCCACGCGGTCGGCGACAAGCTCCTGATCGAAGTGTCGCGCCGCATCCAGGCCTCGGCGCGCGGCGGTGTGGTGGCCCGCCTCTCGGGCGACGAATTCGGGTTGATCATCGACGGCAAGCAGCCGGTCGCGGGGGTGATGCTGGCCGAACAGCTCGCCGAAGCGCTGGCGAAGGAGTTCCAGATCGACGGCAAATCGGTCCGCACCGGCGTCACCACCGGCATCTCGGTATTCCCGCACAACGGCTCGGACGCCGCATCGCTGCTTGCCAATGCCGGCGCGGCATTGTTCCGCGCCAAGGCGAAATCGCGCGGCTCGATCAGCATCTATGAACCCGAGATGGACCAGCAAATTCGCGATCGCCGCGTGCTGCACCAGGATCTGTCGCTCGCGATCAAGAACGGCGAGCGAGGTGATCGGCTTCGAGGCGTTGGCGCGCTGGCTGCATCCGGTGCGCGGCTTCGTCCCGCCCGGCGATTTCATCCCGATCGCGGAAGAAAGCGGCCTGATCGTCGAGATGGGTGAATGGATCCTGCGCGAAGCCTGCCGCGAGGCCGCCTCGTGGCCGATGCCGCTGCAGATCGCGGTCAACCTGTCGCCGGCGCAGTTCATGCACGGCGACCTCGTTGGCCTCGTGCATTCGATCCTGCTGGAAACCGGGCTGGCGCCGGGCCGGCTCGAGCTTGAAATCACCGAGGGCGTGCTGATCGAGGATTTCGATCGCGGCCTGGCGCTATTACGGCGGCTGAAAGCGCTCGGCGTGCGCATTTCGATGGACGATTTCGGAAGCGGCTATTCCTCGCTGAGCTATCTGCAGGCGTTTCCGTTCGACAAGATCAAGATCGACCGCGCTTTCGTCATCAATCTCGGACGCAATGCGCAGTCGGCGGCGATCATCCGCGCCGTCATCGGCCTTGGCCACGGCCTGGAGATGTCGATCGTCGCCGAGGGCGTGGAGACCCAGGAGCAGCTCGGTTTCCTTGCGGACGAGGGCTGCGATGCGGTGCAAGGCTATTTCCTCGGCAAACCGCTGCCGATCGGACAGTACGCCGCGCTGGTCGGCCGCAATGGCGGCACGACCATGGAGCCCGCGCGCAAGACCGGCTAAGTCTGGCGCATGGCGGACTACGATCTCGCAATCATCGGCGGAGGGCTAAACGGTGTCAGCGTTGCGCGCGACGCCGCGGGCCGCGGCTTGCGGGTGATCCTGCTGGAGCAGGGCGACCTCGGCGCCGCCGCTTCCTCCGCGACATCGCGAATGATCCATGGCGATCTGGCCGTGCTGGAGCGCAGGCGCTTCCTGCGGGTGCGCCAGGCGCTGGCCGAGCGCGAGACCTGGTTAAAGATTGCGCCGCATCTGGTGCGCCCGATGCGCTTTGTGATCCCGGCGCATTCCGACGAGCGTCCGCCATGGCTTTTGCGCGCGGGGCTGTTGCTGTATGATCGGCTGGCCTCGCCCACCCGCCTGCCGGCGTCCGCGACCGTCGACGTCACCCACCATCCGATCGGCAACGCGCTGAAGCGGCCTTTTGGCACCGCGTTCGAATATTCCGACTGCATGGTGGACGATTCGCGACTGGTGATCGCCAACGCCGTCGATGCCGCGGAGCGGGGCGCCATCATCCGCACCGGCGCACGCTGCGTGCGCGCCGACCGGCTCGACATCTGGCGGCTCGCCGTGATCGATCGCGGCCACCGCCAGGTGATCACGACAAGGGCGCTTGCCAATACCAGCGGCGCCTGGACCGCATCAGTTGCGGAAACCGTGTTGCGCGTGAAACCGTTGCGGGTGGGCACGGCGCAGATCGGCCAGATCGTCGTCAGGCGCCTGTTCGAAACCGACAATGTCTATGTTTTCCAGAACAGCGACCGGCGGCTGATTTTCGCGAGCCCCTACCAGCGCGATTTCACGCTGATCGGCACCGTCGGGCACGCGTTCAAGGGCGATCCCGCGGCCGTGTCGATGGCGGCAAGCGATGTCGCCTATCTCTGCGACGCCGCCAACCGTTATTTTCGGGAACGGGTTGATCCGTCAGACGTGATCAGGACGTTTTCCGGCGCCAACGCAGTGAGGGACGGAGCAACTAGGCGCGTCGCGCGGGACGGCGTGATGACGTTCGACCACCGGCGCCGCAGAGCACCGCTATTGACGATGTTCGGCGGCGATGTCACGACCTCGCGATTGCGCGCCGAGCAGGCCGTCTCCAGGCTGACGCCGTTCTATCCGATGTCGCCGCGCTGGACCGCGACCACCCCGCTGCCGGGCGGCGAGTTTGCGTGGGAGCGGTTCGAGGCCGAAGTCGAACGTGCGACCGAGCGCTGGCCGTTTCTTAACGAGGCCGAGGCGCACCGCCTGGTCGCCGCCTATGGCTCGCGCCTCGAAGCCGTGCTCGGCGACGCCAAAGACCGCGCCGAGCTCGGTCCAGCCTTCGGCGAGGGGCTGACGGGCGCCGAGGTGCGCTATCTCGTGACAAAAGAATGGGCGCGGTTTCCCGACGACATCTTGTGGCGGCGCTCGAAACTCGGCCTGACCATGCCGCCAGCGGATCGCGACGCGCTGGCGCAGTTTATGACGACGGCCGATGCCCAGATGACGCGGCTCGCTAACCAACCACGGTGAGAACGCTCATTTGCGGGTTCACTTCCACCTCAGCGCCATTGGCAATCGCCATCGTAATGTCTTCGTCGAATCCGGCGAGCATCGGGACATCGCCCAGCGCGGCACCTTGCGCGAGAATCGGGTTCACCGAATTGAACACCAGCGCCAGCGGCACAATCCCGCGCGATTTCATCTCGTGCAGCATCCATGCGGTGGCTACGCCGCCCTTGGCGGTATCCAGCACCAATATCTTGCCGACATAGGATTGGCCGACCAGTTTATGCGAAGGACGACAGAAGATGCCGTTGATGCGGTCGAGGTCATAGCGGGCCGAAAAGCCGTCATTGGCGACCAGCGTGGGCCCGCGGACCGTGCGTCCCATGGCATGTCGCGCGCGAAAAATCCTGCCGCTCATGTTCGCGCCAATTTTCCGCTGATTGCGGCATCCACACATGCCTCCATCGAGGCCAGCATCGGCCGGTAGCCATATCCGCCCAATATATTGACTAGTTTTGCACTGTTGGTCGCCAGACGCTTCCAGCCCTTGGCCTCCGAAATCTCGCGCGCGTAGGATTGATAGAAGCACATGCCGGACAATACGCTGCCGCCGGCAGCTTCGATTCGTGCGGTGTAACCCATGCGGTCGGCGTCCGGCTTTACTTGCGGGCTCGTTACTGCGAGCAGCGGCACCGCGAACCGCCGTCCCTCGCAGAGGTCGGCCAAATCGCCCAATTCAAAAAGGCTCAGCTGCGGTGCCGAGAAGACGACGACATCCACTTGATCGTCGGTGTGATAGGATCTTTGCAACTCGTCGACGTCGCCCCTGGTCACGCGGAAGCTCGGCAAACCAGACGCCGCCACGTCGGCCAATTTACCTGCTTCGGGCGTCAGACCCGCAACATGAAATAATGCGATCGAGCCGAAGCTCGCCATCGACGCGCCGAAATGCTTGAGCTGATCCGATTTCGGCGCTCCCTCGATGCCCTCGATCACCGGGACCGCCCAATAATTGCCCGCGATGCGCCCGATCACCCCGCCCAGAGCGCCCCAGCCGTTGAGCGTGGTTGGCGTGAATTCCACCTCAACGCGAAGCGTGGCGCGCCGCATCTCGGGCAGGTGAAAGCCGTACCGCGGGGTCCTTGCGGTAAGGCCGGCCGCCAGTGCCGAGGGGCCGCCTTCGAAATTGGATCGTGCGCCGCATATCGAATTTGAATAGATGACCACGCCGGTGTCGCCAAAAGCCACGTGCTCGTTGCGTGTCGGAGCCTGGATGGTCTGATAGTTGATGCAGGTGTTGGTCATCGCAACGCCCAGCTTTTCGAATGCCGAAATCGCCCGCTTTTCGAGATCGAGCATCGCGGAGGTCTGGCCGAGTAGGTCGGCGTTGGCAAAGTCTGTGCCGCGCGGATCGGTAATCGTCGGGATGCGCACGCGCCGCTGTCCGTCGACAACCGCGGCCAAGTCCTCCAGCCATCGGACGCCGGCTTCACCGAGGCTTTCGGTGTCCGCCATCAGGTGCGCCTGCGTCACCGGGACCATATCCTCGGCGCCGAAGAACTCACCCACCTTGATTTGGTGCTGCAAGGCTTGCTGCGGAACGAGGCCGGCCTTGCCGGCCAGGATGTCTTTCTCTTCATCGTTGAGCTTCATGTAGATCAATCAATCCTGATGCCTGCGTCGCGCACAGCTTTACCCCATTTGGCCAATTCACTCTGCTGAAATTTGGAGAAGGCGTCACCGCCGCCGATGACGCTGGGGATCACACCTAACGGCTCGAGCCGGCTTCGGAATGCATCGCTGCGGACGATCCGTTCGATTTCGCTGGCCAGCGTCGCCGTCACGGCCTTGGGCATCCCGGCGGGCCCGAATACGCCCCACCAGGCGGTCGTCTCAAAACCATCGTAACCGGACTCCGCAATCGTCGGCACAGCGGGCAAAGCGGCTGACCTCGTTTTGCTTGAAACAGCAAGTGCCCGCAGCCTACCCGCCTGCACATTCGACAGCACCGACTGCAGCGGGTCGAACATGATCTGGATCTGACCTCCAATCAGGTCGATGACAGCCGGCGCACTGCCCTTGTAGGGCACATGCTGGATGTCGATGGCCGCTACGGTCTTGAACATTTCACCGGTGAGATGCCCGGGCGTGCCGGCTCCCGCGGAGCCGTAATTGAGTTGACCAGGTTTTCGCTTGGCGAGCGCGACGAGATGGGCAAGATTGCTCACGGGCTGCGACGGATGCACGACGATTGCCACCGGCGCCAGCGCTACCAGCGCGATCGGCGTGAAATCGCGAACGGCGTCGTAAGGCAAATTCGGATAAAGCGCAGGATTGATGGCTTGGGTGCCCACGGTTCCCATGAGCAATGTTTGGCCGTCGGGTGCGGACCTCGCCACGGCTTCGGCCCCGATAGAGCCACCGGTGCCCGCGCGATTGTCGATCACGATCGTCGCTTTAAGAACATCGCCCAACATTTGCGCGAGGGGGCGCGCCACGATGTCGGTCGGTCCGCCGGCCGG
>WNFM01072914.1_pt1 | contig 16568 bp, 11 predicted proteins | sample 5400271 | NCBI WGS metagenome assembly WNFM01 (sample SAMN13153352, study PRJNA577476) | soil metagenome | isolation source: 60 cm saprolite on Douglas fir-dominated hillslope | place: USA:California | collected 2013-09-17
AAGGGCAGACGCTGACCCAGAATTACCTTGCCAAGTGGGGATTACCGGCTTCGCACTACGATGATTTTCTCAAGGAACTCTGGACGTTCCTGACAGAAATGCTCAAAGTGCTAGAGCCGGTCACGTTGATTGGAGCCAGAGGAAGGGTGCTGCCAGGGTCAACAGGCGTGTACCAGGTAGCGGCAGCAACGTGCGGGTTGGCTATCCAACATGAGCGCTATCGCTGTAATGTGTGCCAACGCGTCCACACGCGCATGGGGCCACAAGGGGCCTGTACCGCCATGCATTGCAAGGGCACCTTGCAGCGCGAAGAGCCGCCTGTTGATGACTACAATGTGGCCATGCTCGATCTCCCTTTCTCGATGCTCATGGCACAAGAACACTCAGCCCAGGTACCGGCAAAGGAACGTGAAGTGATTGAAGAGGAGTTTAAGAAGCCGGAAGGGAAGTACAATTGCCTGGTTGCCACTCCCACCCTGGAGATGGGCGTCGATATCGGCGCTCTCGATATGGTGCTGATGCGGAATGTTCCGCCGAAGCCATCGAACTACTGGCAGCGTGCAGGTCGAGCTGGTCGCCGTCACCGTATGGCGGTGATCTACACCTACAGCCGGCGTAGCAATCATGATGCGTACTTCTTTGAAGATCCCACGCGCATGCTCGGTGGGCGGATCGAGACACCCCGCTTCAACCTGCATAACGAGGTGATGGTGCGCAAACATGTTCACGCGGCAGTCCTCTCTGAGATGATTCGCCTCTCGCGCTTGGATGAAGGAGATCAGCGACTATCAGCACTCGACCTGGAAGAATTACGCGAGGTGCGTGAAAGAGCCTTTCCCAGTTACCTGGTCACCTATCTCTTTGAGAACGAGCGTACCTATCGCCAGCAACCCTATGATGTGAGCATTTTAGGAACAGTCGTCAGCAAACACAAGCAGCACTTCCTGAAGACGATTCAGGAGATCTTTGCGCAATACTGGCCGGAGACCGACCGCTATGTTGTGAGCGCAACAGCCCTGGAACAGTATATCGACGATATGCCCAGGCGGCTGCAGGAAGTCATTGACCGCCTGCATGGACGGTTGCTGTGGGCGGTACGAATACAAGAACGCTTGCTCAGAGCGCAACAAAGCGGCCTGCTTGAACCGGAAGAAGATCGGATGCTCTCCCGCTGTAGGCGCTATTTACAGCAGTTGGCGCAACAGGAGATGAGTAACTATACGCTGACCGTGCTAGCAGTGGAGGGATTCCTGCCGGGATATGGCACCTATGAACCAGGGATCAAGGCGTTTGCCAGTCGCACCTTTCTTGCCGCCATGGGGAAACGTGATTTTGAACTCTCGCGTATCCCATCGATGGCCTTGCGAGAGTACGTCCCAGGTAACTTGATTTATGCGAATGGTGGGCGCTTCAAAGTCGCCCTCTACCATGTCCCCATTGGTGAGCAACAGGTCGAGATGGAACGCTACCAAGTGAATGTCGAGCGCGAACGGATCACGGAGGCGAGCATTACCGCAGATGCCGTGCAGTACAACGGCGGAAACCAGGCGGCGATGCTGGCGGGGCTACCGATCTGTGATGCCGATATCTCGTATATCTCGCGTATTAGCGACGAGGAACAGAACCGGTTCCAGATGCCAGTAGCTGTGCTCGGCTATCTCAAACGCGCCCATCGCGGCGGCAAGGTCTATACCATCGATGGCAAAGAAGTACAATACCGCTTCGGTCAGCATGTCCGGCTCGTGAACGTCGGGCCAGCCGACCGGGTGAAACGGGGTGAACTGGGCTATCCCATCTGCTCGGTGTGTGGCGCGGTTCGCTCCCCCTACGCCTCCGAGCATGACCTCACACATTTCAAACAGATCCACCGGGAACGTTGCGGAAAAGAGCCGGAGGCACTGGCCGTTACGACTGATGGGCATGTGGACGGTCTGCTCTTCCAGGGGCTGGCAGATCGAGCCACTGCTGTCAATCTTGGTGAGGCATTGCGTATTGGAGCAACGCAGGTTCTCGAGATGGAAAACCAGGATCTGCAACTGCTACCGCTTCCGCAGCCGGATGATTCCTATCACCTGTTCCTCTACGATCCGATGCCAGGGGGGTCGGGACTGTTACAGCAGCTTCTTGAACAATGGGAGAGCATCCTTGCCGCTGCTACACAGAATCTCGCCCATTGCGAGGGAAACTGCAAGCGGAGTTGCTACAACTGTATGCGTACCTATCGCAACATCTTCTACCATGATCTCCTTGATCGCTTCGAGGCAGTGCAATTGTTGAGCGAGTATCAAAGCACACCCAGACAGGAACGAGAGCTACCTCCAGTAGAAGAGGCAGCGCCAAGCTCAGGGAAACCCACCAATCGCGGTGAAGAGGCCCTCGCCGAACTGATCGTGCAGGCCGGCCTCCCGCAGTTTGAGCATCAGCGCGGCATCGAGCTGGGGAAGCCTTTCGGAGCCACGATACCCGACCTGTTCTACGCAGACCTGGCGAGTGACGTGCAGCTTGCTATCTACCTTGATGGCCTCTCCAAGGGTATCCACGGCAACAAGGATCGTCACCAGTTGGATCGCATGATCCGCGAGCGCCTCGAGGAGGAGGGCGTCGATGTGATCGAGATTGCCTCATCAGACCTGGATGACCCGGAGGCGATGAAACGGCATTTGAAGCGGATTAGCGCGAAGTTGAGGAGGAGGTAGAGGTACATAATGAAGAGAGGCCAGGCATGAGAAAAACAAGTCCACATACTCATCAAGCGTGTCGTTCATTGCTTCAGAAAGCAGTACGCTGTGGGGATGTGCATATTACTAAACAAGTGGCTCATCGTTTACATTACTCCAGCAGTATACAGAACCCAGAGGGATCAATCTACTCTTGATCTGTACTATCAACATAAGCTATGAACTCGTAAGATCTTTTTCTTCTATCTGCCTTGTACAAACTTCTATGTCTATCTGATGTCATGATCCATTTTCCAAATCCAATTCGATCTCTTGACACTTCTACCTGGTTGATAGTGTTATGTAGAACATTTACCTGATTAGGAATGCCACTCAATCCCAGTGCTTTAAGGCCGCTCAGGCTCATTAAAGCGCTCAAGTCGCTTACTTCCTTGCAGTCGGCAAGGTCCAAATTAGTCAACTGGGTTAAGCTTGCTAAAGGTCCGAGGTCGCTTACTTCCTTGCAGCCGGCAAGGTCCAGATTAGTCAACTGGGTTAAGTTTGCTAGAGGGCTGAGATCCCTTACTTGCTTACAACTTGCTAGATTCAATCTGGTCAACTGAGTTAAGCTTGTCAGAGGACTGAGGTCACCTGCTTGTTTACAAAGTGCTAGATCCAGTTCAGTCAATCGAGTTAAACTTGCCAGAGAGCTGAGGTCGCTTACTTGCTTGCAGAGCGCCAGACTCAGTATGGTTAACTGAGTTAAGCTTGCCAGAGGGCTGAGGTTGCTGATTTGCTTGCAGCCTGCCAGGTCCAGTTCAATCAACTGAGTTAAACTTGCCAGAGGGCTGAGGTCGCTTACTTGCTCACAGTCCACCAGGTCTAATTCAGTCAATTGGGTTAAACTTGCCAGAGGGCTGAGGTTGCTGATTTGCTTGCAGCCTGTCAGGTCAAGCCGTTTCAACTGTGTCAGGCTTGCCAGGGGGCTGAGATCGCTTATCTGCTCACACCCCGCCAGGTCCAGTTCAGTCAAGTTGGTAAAGTACTGAATTCCATCTACTGATGGTAGGCGTTCCAAGCGAAGACGCAATGTATCTCGGAACGTACACGATAGTACACGCCTTGCATAGGTCTCTCTGTCAAAAGAATCCCATGCTTTCAGCAACTCATTGACTACTGCTTCACGCGAATCGTTAGCATACTCTTCGAGCTTGTCTAAAGCAGCATCACCGGCAATGAGCGCTAAAGCACGAACACAAGCTGCATTGGTTGTAGCAGAAGCTCCCCCCCGTTTAGCAAGATGATTCACCGCCAGTTCACCTGCTGCTGCTAATGCTTTAGCGTCCGTCATATTCTTTGGTGGAACAAGTTTCCTCAGACGCTTCTCCACTTCTGCTTTTACCTCAGGCCCTAACTCAACGGCTGTTTCCAGGCATGATACAGCAATCAGGTGCAGTTGGTAGCGATACTTTTTTTCTTGATCGCCACGCTTAATGAGACCTTGAATGAGTTGTTCACACATTGCTTTGGATGCAAGGCCCGCAGCAAGGATAATTACTTCTCGCCATTTATCATTCCCTGCTTTAGCCACCAGCATATCTATATCCATTGCATCCAGGGCTGCCTGCGCCGCAAAGAACTCTTGAAAGGTGCGATGAGTGAAATCAATCTGACCCTCCACAGGTTCACGAATTATTCCTGCTCGTTCTACCAGCATTCTACGTACTTGCGCGCCCGTAGTCTCCTGTGAAATGCCTGGCATTTGTGCGAGCTTGCTTGTAAAGCGCTCATCTACGGCTGATATTGTGGATGCTGACAGATTTTCTTGCATCATCCAGTAAGCAAGGTCTTCCAGTAAACGCTGCTTTTGGCTGTAGCTTAGTTCAGGATAATCGCTCAGATCAACACGGCTTTCTTTGTCACGTCGTTCTAGCAGTAGTGCGCAACATGCTTTATATAATTCAATGCGATTGACCGGAAGTTGCTGCCTTCTCTCTCGGTTCAATGCACACAACATCGCACATAGAAGAGGGCTGGTCGCAAGAGTACGTATGGCCGGGTTATGTATCACATTCTCTTTAAGTTGTTCAGCAAGGGGTCTAAGTTCGTTCTTCTCCTCATCTGTATATAATTCTTGCCGTACAGCCTCATGCCAATGATCAATAAACAAATAGATATCGGTTAGCCCCATCGGCTGTAGCTCGGCGTCGCTCAGTCCTTCGTGGCTCATCCACCCTTCTTCTATTACATGGGGACGCGAGGTAACGATGAAACGTGCCTCTTTATAGGTCTCCATCAAATCTGTTAGCCAGGTATGCACATCTTCTCGTCGTGATACTGGCATCTCATCTACTCCATCAACAAGCACAATGGCACGTCCTGATTTGAGAGCCAGGTGTACCCAGCCCTTTGGCATCGTATCCGCAATAGCGGGAGCAACAAAACCAGGGAAAGCTTCAGGTCGTGGCAGGTCCGATTGTACAAAGTGACGCAACCGAATGTAGAAAGGAAGGCTATTATTCCACTCTAATAACTTCCCTTGAAAAGTCTTAGTTGATGCTCTTACTGCTATCCATTGAAGGAGTGTTGTCTTACCTGAACCAGCCGACCCGCGAATGAGCAGGCGGTGTGAATCTGCTAATGCCGTATCTACTAATACGATGTCTCGTCTAACGTCATCTTGTGATCCATTCGAAAATGTGCCTATGGTACGCGAAGGGAGTAACTTCTTCATGACAGAAAGTGTGATATATGCTACGCTCAACTGATGTCGGCGGTTTGTGAGTGAGACATCTGTACCAGTTAGTTGCAAAACATCCAGATTACGGGCTACAGCTTGTCGGTATTCTATCTCAAAGCGTTCCGTTTCAATCCTGGGATCAAGTTGTTCGCGCATCTTGCGAAGGTCTTCCAGGATTTCGTTGCATTTGTGGATGATTTCATCTTGTCGCTTGAGAACTTCTGCGAAGGATCGTTCAGTAAATGAGGGTAGGTGTGAAGCGATATCTACAATATAGGTACAAGACTCCCTGATGATGCGTAAATAAAATGCGGTTGCTGCCTCACCGAGTAATCCTGCTGCAGTAGGATGGCTGACTATGATATGCTTTTCCAGCCTGGTAGGGTCCAAATTATTTTCTACAAGCAATTCACTTGTAATTTTTGATGTATTAAATGTCTCTGCTACGCTATAAGCTACAGCGGTGCGAGTGCCTTCATCAAAGCGAGCGCCCTCAACCTCAAAAATCGGTATGAGGCTCTCAGCTACCTTTTCACCGATCTCTTCAAATTGTCGCCGCCCTCTCTGTTGAGCAATCACATCTGAGGTTCGTGACTTTATCAAATCTACGAGACTTGATGTGACATCCTGGGCAATTGTCGAGTCTTTCAGCCATAATTTGAGAATTGACTTTGCAATGGCTGACCCGACTTCGATTACAATGATTTCGGCAAGTGGCATATCAATCACCCTTCATCAGCGCCTCGAGTAGCCTGGCTCCATTGGGCGTACCTAGTCCTGTGCATGCATCCCATCCTGGCCCGGCCGCATAACCTCTATTGTCGCCACTGGTCACATCTCGCAATGCTTTGTTTTGCAGGAGTTGTGGGTAATTCTCATAAAGAAAAGGATTCAAGTAGCCAACTGGTTTCCCTCTTCCCTGGTTAATGAGGGCGATCAATCCAGCCCACAGAGGTGCCCCCGCAGCGGTGCCACCAAGTACGCTCCATTGTCCATCGACGTAGACCTGATATCCTGTATAGGGATCGGCATTCGCTGCGACATCGGGCACACCTCTCCCGATATGCTGGTCATTTATTGACGGAGGTACATGTACGTTGGCTTGCCATGTTGGAGGGCTGAAGATGTCACTTATGCCACCGCCGGTGGCACCACCGGTAGGGCCGCTGTTCCAGACAACCTCATTGGTTACCTGATTGTTCATCGATTCTAACCGCGTACCACCACAGCACAATACATACGGACTAGATGCCGGGAAGTCAACATGAGCCTTCCCATCATTTACACCATCACCTGAGCCAGCATCACCTGCGGCACAACAGACAGTGATACCACGCTTAGTGGCAGCTTTGAACGTTTGGTTAAACTCTTCTATTGCTTGGGATGTCCAGTTCGCTTCAGCACTTCCCCAACAGCATAAGATCACTGATGGGTTATTCGTCGTGTCCTGTACGGCCTCCTTAATAGCGAGAGAGTAGCCACGATTGGTATTGGGAGCAAAGTAGACGACGATGTGGGCACCTGGGGCGATGGCGCCTGCAACTTCAATATCAAGAACGACCTGACCGTCAGCACTATTTGGGTTTCCTGATGGACGATTCCGCGCACCCTCGATCGATACACTCGTTACCTTTGGCACAGGAAGATTTAAGCGTTGAAAATATGTCTTGAGATCCTCATTCCTGTAGCCTCCACCAAGTTCGATGAGAGCGATACATTGACCGCTTCCATCAACGCCAGTTGGAAAGTTGTAGAGTCGAGCAAGTTGTGGTGGAGTATAGGAAGTAGTGATAGCGCGTGTCTGAAGAATCCTTGTTGTAGGATCATAATACAGCGCATGTGGCCGGTTTGGAGGACGGTCATCAACAAGCTCATTGTCATCTTGAGGCGATGTGCTAGCCATACGATGCTCCCTATACCCTTTAAATATTTTTAATTTCTTATGAATTCCAAGAACAATCTCTTATTTGAATAAGACATTATATATCCTGGTTGAGGAACTTCTCAACTACATTGTGCAAATCTCAAGGCGCTTCCTTCGAAAGCCTCCCGAAAATGAATGATAATGCACGAAAAAGGAGCCACGCAGCCTCAAGCCTTGCTCTTCTCCTCGGAAGGAATCGCTTCACCCCGCCATACGGACACCGTGCTGCTTGTCTATTCCCACGTTTCGGCGAGCCAGCCTTTCAGCATCTTGACCGAGTCTGAAGCTCTCAGGAGCAGTGAAGCAGTTTTTGGCGGAGTAAGGTAAGGGAAAGTTCGCCCGACCATATATGAGTATGGCTCCTGGGGTCTGGTTCACCAGGGGCCATACTCATTGTGACGGCTGCTCAGGGATCTTACTTTCCGCCTTTTCCGCCATCTTCCTCGGGCATCGGTCCGCCTTCATCCCAATGAATGAATTCCATGCGTCCTCCTCTTTGCAGAGTGCAAGAAGAACATCTACGTTAAACAACCTACATGAACTATAACATCCGGTAGAACGGCATTTCCGTAGCTGTTAGTAAACGGTTCTACCTCGTAAGCTTCATCACTAACTATGGAAAGCATGATCAACATTATCCTCAAAAGACACTATATAGTTATCCAAATCAGGATCATAAGTGATCCTCCTCAATGATGAAAGCTGGCGAGGAGCGACAATCCCCAGCTCTTCGAGGTCAGGAAGCAATTCTAAGGTGACTTTTCCCACTGCCAGGCGATCAAGCACCGTTTCACCCTCAGCGACAGCCCGTTCGATCTTTTGGAGTCCACGCAGGTACACGACATCTTTCGTAAAACACACTCCCGGCCTCCCTAAATCAGGAACCCCGCGATAAGTACGCAGACAGCGCATGAGCGCATTCTTTCGTGCCCGCTGCTCCGCCGTTGGCAGATCTTCATCATCGCGCCAGAGCAGGCGATACAAAAGAAGGAATATCTCAAAAATGGAGAAGAGCGAGGAAAACGTCTGCGGTGGTGTCACTACTCCACTTGCCAGCCCTACGGCCAGGGTTCCTAACCACGAACCAGAATCATCGAAGGCTTGTCTATGCAAAGCCGCAACGTGACGTTCATGATAATCAGCTATACCCTCTTCTGTCGGCAGATAGCCTTGCGTACCCATCCCCAGGAGGCCAAGAGACGAGTACTCTCCGGCAACACCCCGTGTGACATGGCCTAATAATTCATGTGAGACATACTCCCTGATTTCGGAGAGCGAGACCTGACTGTCTTGCAAGAACAATTGCCGCAACCCAGCCTCGACACGAGGGCCGCTGGCGTTCGGGTCCAGCACCACCTGCCATCCCTCATACCCACTTTCCCGCAATACCGCTTCAAAAAAGCGTTTGGCTGCCTGTGGAGATATCATCCGTGAACCGGTGAAAGATGACACGGGATGGCTCTCGTATATGCTTTGAACCACTTTCGTCTCGGATGGCAGATCGAGTGAGAGGCCAGCTTGTTCCTGCAATACCTGGATTACGCGCTGGCTCACCTCGATCGTATCTTTGCGCTGCAATCCTTCCAGGACGATTTGTTTGACCCGGGTAAGCGCGTAGCGCATTTCCTCGATCGTCGCTGGGGGGTGGAGTTGTTGCGTGAGTTCCCAGAATCGTTCACAGCTCCCCTCATAGGTCGCTTCGATCATGCGGAGGAAGCAGATCTCATCTGCGATAGCTCCTTGATAGAAACGACGGACAATCGCGTTTGGCTCATCTCTGCTGATCTCTGCTTCTAGCGTAAGAAAATCGGAGATACGTTGGCGCACGGCCTCGATTTCAATAGCTGGATAGTGCAGATGTGGCTCTCGCCCCTGAGCAATGGCCGTCGTCACCTCACGGTCTCGTGACTGAGCAAGTAAACCTCTCAATCGGTCCTTCGTACCCTCGTCCACAGGTGGAGAGAACAACAGGTGCCATTGCTTCTGCTCCCCCTCCGTGAAAGGACCGGCGTGTGCCCACCACCAGTAGGCATCATAGGCGCTCAACTCGCGATATCGCTCTACCCAACGCCAGTCGAGCTGATAGTGAGGCGTCCTGGACGCTGCTCGCCACTGTTCGATCTCGTCCTGTAACGTCTTTGCCAGCATCTTATAGACTTTCCTCCGCTGATGAATGCGTGGCTCTGCCTCTTGCAAGAGCCGCTCGGCTTCGTCAACCCTCGCCAAGAGCAGATACAGGCGAGCCTGATTGACCTGATAGATCCATCGTTCTTCCTGGGACATGGTATCTCCCGCCGTCGCTAAACGCCCGACCTCCTCTCGCGCCCGTTCATCGAGCCGCAGTGCTTCTTGAAATTGTCCGAGGGCGGCAAGAATCTGTGATTTTTCTCCGATAGTGGCAGCGAGCGAATCACGCTCCGCGTACCCTTGTTCTTTGAGGTGGAGACAGCGGTCTATTGCATCAAGCGCCTCTTCGCAATGTCCGATGGTATTCAACTGATAGGCCAGGTTGTTCTGAAACGACGCTTGTTTTTTCTTGAGCGTGCTCTCGCGCAAGGTCCCTACTCTGACTCCTCGTTCCGCTTCTTCTAAGAGAGAAAGACACTGCTTGTAGGTTGCAATCGCTTGTTCGCGCAGTTGCCTTGCCTCCTCCGAGCGCCCTCGCGATTGGGCGTAGCCACTCCACCGGCTGAACAGCACGGCGCGTTTCGACAGGAGTGTTGCTTGCAACTCGGCATCTCCTGAGAAGAGTGGCTCAAGACGACGGAAGCAATCTTCGAGGAGGCGCTGTGCTTCCTCAAACTGATCGTCATTCAGGTGATAGAGCATGATTTGGTCCATCAAGTGGACCTCCATCAAAGGCTCGACCACCACCCGTCCAGCAGCAATATGGGCGCGAATCCGCTCGTATGCCTCGGCGCGTTCGCGTGCGTCGATGTTAACCCCGAGATAAGAGGCCAGGTAATAATGCAGTAAGATGCTGCCACTTTCGGTTTCTGCTTCAGTTTCGGAAGATTCACTCCACGGGCGCTCGTCCAACACGCGCTGGACGAGCTGAGCCAGGCGCAGCATCTGGCCCACCTGACCGGTCAGCCAGCCATGGTAGAGGATCAGTTCGGCAGCAGCTAAGAGACGATGGCGGCGAAGCAATAAACATGCGAGTCCTGTGAAAACCTCTCCCTGCTCACGAATATCGGCGATTCCCCTGTCTAGCCAGCAGGTAAGTGCCTGAATCAGGCGTTCTTCTGCCGTGCCTATCTGCTCGATTGAGAGGGACAACCGCACCTGCGCGGCCACCATCGGCAAGAGTTGGACTCGCTTGTAGGCAACGAGCAAGGAGGCATCACGCAACTCCTTGAGCGGCGTGGGATCGCGATAAAGAGCTTTTAAGGCTGAGCTGCCCAAGGGAACCGGTGAGCAGGCAAGCTCTCGCAGGGCCATATGGCCCTCTGGAGAGAGGCGTTTGATTACTCGCTCCATGAGAGGCTGGAGCCTTGTGGCAACGGGGCCACTAAACAGCGAGGCGTCCTCCAGCAGACTGGCCAGGTGTTGCGTTCTCATCTCGCCTTCCTCGTCCTCTTCAAAAGCTGCCCAGTCATTGCGCAACAGCGGTTCCTGGACAAGCCTTACCAACCATTCCAGGCATTGTGGAATCCCGCTGACAGCTTCGACGACGATGCCTAACTGCTCCTCTGGGATATCTTGGAGACCTAGGCGCTGGAGGAGTAGACATCCCTCTTCTTTTGAGAGTGGGGGAATCATCGTGTGCATGACCAATTGGGCCTCTTCCATGAACGATCCTGGCCATTCCTGGCTGGCAAGGACCAGCGAGGCGCCATGATGCGCCTGCGCAAATTTTGTCAGGAACTGCTTCCATCCTGGTGCAAGGTTTCCCTGTTCGTTTAGCAGCTGCTCGGCATTGTCCAGTAAGAGCAACACAGCGCGGTCTGCTCTGGCAAGACAATCCAGCACATACTTCACACGCGCTTGCAGGTTCGTGGTCGGCATAGAGGCCAAGGGCGGTCCAACGACCTCCAGGATATCGCCCAGCAGCAGTTCCAGGGCAATATCCGGTCCAATTGCTTCCTGTTCGATAGGAGGAAGCTCACAAAGCACCACATAATAGGAAGGAACGTTCTGTAGAAAGCGATTGGCAAGGCGACGTAGCTCCGATGATTTCCCGATTCCGGCTGGTCCTTGCAGAATGAGCAGTTTCTTTGGGAGCGATCCCTGTAAGCTCGTGACGACCGAAGTAAGCCACTCTTCTCGTCCAACCAGGTGGCGACTTTCCGCAAAGCGCAGCCTGGATACACGAGGCAGACGCTCCTGTTTCTGCGCACGCGCTTCCACAGGCAAATGATCTATTCCGGCTAACTCTAACCGCAGTTCTTCCCAGTCAGCGTCCGACTTGCGCTCGTGACGGGTTTTCATGCTCTCGATTTTCCTACGAGCGAGGAGAACAAACTGCTGGCGATCTTGCAGCGTCAGTTGTACCCCGGCCTGAGCTAGAGCCTGGTAGATGGGTGCCAGTTGATCAAATGTGGGGGACCTCGTATCTTTTTCGACTCTCGAGAACGCGGACTGCTGCCAACCAGGAAGATGTCTGAGCACTTCTGCCTGCGCGATGCCGTGGCGATCACGTAACATCTTGAGAAAGGCTCCCAGATGGATCGGGATAAGAGGTGTCATAGTATTGTGATGTGAATTCTGCTGTTGAAGCATCAGCTCCGTCCCTTCTCTCTAGAGAACCTGGAAACATGGGCCTTTCCTAAGACGGAAACGCGTGAACATTCAAGAATGGAACTGCCTCTTCTAAAGAGTATATCCGATGAATAGGTATAAAGTATAGGGGTAATAGTCATAAACATGACTACTTTTCACTTTTTTTCAGATACACTTTCCATGGAACATGATTGGCCATGCTTTCATTGCAAAAGCGAAAGCAGAGTCACGAACCTCAACAATTGAAGAGAGAAACAACATAGTCAAAAGTTTTGTAGATGCATTTGTAATGCGGGAACTGGTAGGACAAGAGCAGTAGTTCATACCACGAAAGGAACCGTCTATGGCTCAACCACACGATCAACTCTCAGATGTCCTTCTTAGTACTGCCTGGATGCCCCTGGACGGACTTATTCAACAGTGGGGACGTTTTGGCGCAGAGGCAATTAGTACACCTGCCCTGCACGCTGCGAGTGCAACCCTTTCCGCTCTCGCACGAGAAATGCAGGCGCGAGAGCATCATCGGGCTGCATGGCACACCTCGCGAGATGTAGACCTGACCGAACTGGAAACTACGCTCAAGGGGTTGAACCAGGCGCGAGATCACTGGACAGACGCGATCGCCGCTTTAGAGCTGTTGATCCTTGACAGGCACAATGACGATGCCGTTGGGGATGCTATGCGTACCCTGGTTGTTCAAGCGATGGAGCAGCGTTTACGAGCCTCTTCCTTGATTCGGGAGGTCGAGCAGGAGCAATGCGCAGCCTATAGAGAGAGGTGGACCTGCTAATTTGCTTACGAGTGCAAAGCAATGCTATCAGGACACAATAAGCCTGTCTATTGGCTTAATACCAGGTACGAGCTTGTGCACGAAATGAGAAGTATATACGAGAAATGAAAGGAGATGATACGGAAGGAAATGATAAAACTAGCTGGCTCTGTGTGAAAGACAGAGCCCAGCCAAACGGGAACCGCCCGATCTTTGTCAGTTCAGTAGCTCCCATGAGATTCAACCTCATGGCGTATCTTTAAGTCAAGACGAAAGGCGAGACCATGAGCGATCAGGAAACGATCTCTCCCTCTACGATCACTTCTCATGACCAGGTACAGTTTGCAGACGGCGCGAAACGAGGATATCTCTTCTATCACCAGTGCTGCCAGGGCAAGAAGCAAAGCCCGCGTGCACTGTACGATTTTCTCATGACCATCCTCATTGACACGACCCACGCGAGTGTCTGGAATGCGGGCTATATCGCTGGGTGGTTTACCGCTCTGCACCAGGACGGCAACCCCGTCAGCCTGTCAGCCCTGGCTGACGATGCATCAGTGCTCCTTCAGCAATTGCGAGCACACGTAGACATGACAGAGGAGGAATGCCAGGGATGATGAGCAATCAGCACCTTCCATGCGCTGAACAAGCGGGACAGGAGCATGCTCCTTCTTGCGATGAGGGACACGACTGGCATCCCACCATCATTCTCGGCTACTTTCAGTGCGTCCGTTGCCACCGGCTTGCCGCCTGCACAGCATGCGTCTCGCGCGTGCGCGGCAAAGCCCTGTCTGGCTATTGTCGAATGCATCAGCATCTCCGAGCCCCAGGCACGAAACAGGAGGTGCTTGGATGAACCGTCAGAATATGGGGGGAAGGAGAAGCGCTTTCCACCGCACACCCGCAGCGACACAGCATGATGGCGAAGAAGACGAGGATGACGACGAGGTCTGGCCGGCTCGTCTGCCCACCAGTACCAGACGGTACACAAATATCCCGGCACAGCAAGGAGCCGTGACGCAGCAGCCTTACAAGCGCGTGGTCAATGTGTACGATCTGCCCACGAACATCCCGCTACGCAGCAGCCGACCCACGACCCACGGCCCTACCCTGCCGCCAGGACAGTCGGCACCACGTCCCACACCGGTACAGCCATCCCATCGCACGGGCCATCGTGTCCATTGGATGGTGCTGGTAGGAATAGGCATGCTCGCCATGGGTGCGCTGTGGGTCGTGGGCACTGGGCTGGTCACCTGGGGGAGTACACAGCTGGATGACTGGCACTATGGACGACCCCGTACCTTCCAAGTTGATGCACGGGTCGGTCATGACGATGCTGTCACCCCAAGCCATTTCATCGCCATGAACCTCAACCGCCATGTCATCATCATCGAGTTCCCGGGTGGAGACCCTACCAGGGCCAAAGACTACCTGGGGCCGATACTCTTTGGAGATGGGCAGGAGTTAACTCCTGTGACACTCAGTTTTAAGGACGTGAACGGGGATGGGAAGCCGGATATGTTGGTCCATATGCAAGATCAAACGTTTGTGTTTCTCAACGATGGGACGCAGTTCCGGCCACTCAAGCCAGGTGAACACGTTACCCTGTAGCGCGAACATGGAGAACATCAGGGGGAAGAGTACATTTCCCCCTCGACGCATGGAGGAAGCCACAATGGAGGAGAATTTACGGCAGGAGATTGAAGAGCTCCTCGAGCACCTGGATACACAGGAAAACACCTCTGCATCTCCACCTGATGAGAACCAGCAAGGAACCGAAGTGATTGATGTCTTCATTGTGCGTCGCCAGGTGGAAGAACCAGCGCCACCCACGGTGGAGAGCACGCTCGCTGATACTTCCGAAGAGCTAGAGACCCAGGCGGCGCCTGCAGGGCAGGAAACTGCAGAGCGGAAGATGGTTGAGCCACCTTTCCCACCGCTTCCACGCAAGCCGCGCCGTCGTGCGCTTCCGTTCGTCGTTAGTGCTTTGTGTGTACTTGGGGCAGGGTTGCTCAGTGCTGCGACCCTGTTTATCGTCCTGGCACCCTCGGCAACGGTGACGATTATTCCGGCCTCAGCACAGCTCACAGCAACCAGGACAGTCACAGTGGTTCCATCCAACGCCAACGTCGCACAGCAGCAGATCCCAGGCAGACCGCTTGCGACCATCACACTGAGCCAGGCAAAGACTGTACCAGCAACAGGAACCGGCTATCAACAGGCGCAAGCGGCACTCGGCTTGGTCACCTTCTACAATGCCTTACCTGCTCCTCAGACGATTCCAGCAGGGGAACTGTTGACAGGAGCAGATGGGATAGCGGTGGTGACGCTTCAGGATGCAGTGATCCCTGCGGGAACACTGGCCACCAATGGACAAGCTACCGTACCCGCGCAGGCAGTCAACGTCGGACCTCAAGGCAATATTGCAGCCAATGACCTGTATGGGAAATGTTGCCGTGACAATATATTTGTGAGCAACGGCCCCTTTCGTGGGGGCCAGAATGCGCGATCGTACCAGATGGTGACGCAGCAGGATATTGACGCAGTGGCATCGAGCCTCAAAGCGAGCTTAGATCAGGGCGTCCGAGCCGCTTTGAGCCAGCAAGTGCAATCCAATGAAACCTTAGTCACCCCTGTTCCTTGCACCACTACCGTGACTCCTGACCACAAGGCAGGAAGTGAAGCAACACAGGTCAGCATCACGATGAGTGAAACCTGTACAGGCGAGGTCTACGACACCGGTGCGTTCCACGACCTCCTGATGCAGGAGATAAGCCAACAAGCGATCAAGCAGGTAGGGACCGGGTACGGCCTGGTCGGAGACCTTCAGGCGAGCATCACGAAAGCGACGATGAACATCCGCCAGGGAACAGCAGCCCTCGAGGTGAAAGTCAGCAGTATGTGGATATACCAGTTTAGCCAAGCTCAGCAAAACCACATGAAGATTATTATTCGAGGCAAGAGCAAAGAAGAGGCGACTGCACTGTTGCTGCATGTGCCAGGAGTGCAAACTGTGTCGATCAGCATCAAGAATGGCAATGCCATCCCAACGGACGTACAGCGGATTCACCTAAACTTTGTGCTCCTCGATTAAGAGGAAACGGGTACAGGCAAGGGGAACATCGGCCTGTACCCTTGCAGCAACCGGAGAAAAGGGTAGCGTAAAGGGTGGCATAAAAGATAGCTCAATCGGCCTGTAGAGCGGGTTTATCCCTTGACAGTTATTCTTGTAGCGTGTACATAGTTGAGTAATAGATGTAGCGTTAACCATTCCCTGAGAGTAGTAACATAACTTACTTGTAATCTTGACGAGAGGACGAGACGACATGTACAACAAGACACCAAACGGAGATGGAACCGGCAACCAGATCGGCCCAGGAGAAGCCACCGAAATACGCCGCTTGTTTGAGGAAGCGCAGAAACATGCAGCACAAATACAACGGCAGAACATGATTAAACGCATGAATTACGGTAAAGCAGCAAAGAAGGCCCAACGAGAACAGCAGCAATAGTTTTACATGGCCCTGTAGCAATGCATTAGCAAGGGCATTGCTACAGGACAAAAAGAAAGGACTCAACAACATGACGACAAACAACAATTTACCGCCACAACCCGCATACGAGCAGTACAGAGGGTTACGCGCTTTATTGCTTACCCGTGTTTCAACGCCAGGACAGAGCCACGAGGCACAGGAAAGGGTTATACGCGAGAAGCTAATAGAGCCATTAGGGTTAATTCTGGACGAAGAGAGACAT
>WNFM01305870.1_pt1 | contig 16568 bp, 14 predicted proteins | sample 5400271 | NCBI WGS metagenome assembly WNFM01 (sample SAMN13153352, study PRJNA577476) | soil metagenome | isolation source: 60 cm saprolite on Douglas fir-dominated hillslope | place: USA:California | collected 2013-09-17
CCCACCTGCTCGGCTATCTCAATCTCCTTCTTCAATCGCTCGGGCAACTCAGCATTTGGATCGAAAGTGACACCTACCCGCAAATGGCCCCGGCGCCGGATGGCTTCGATTGATCGGCCGTGAACCGTCGTTGCCGCCGGCAGGTTACCGGTTACCACTGCGTTGACCAGGTTCAGCAGATCCGGACTACCTCGCGGGACAGCGGCAGCGCATTTCCTTTGCTCTAATGTATCGGCCAGCATCTCCAACGACGGCAGCAACCCCACATGCGCAATCCTTACTTCGTCAGCGATGAAACCGTCGATCCAGCCAGCTTCCAAGGCTTCCAACCCGTTATGATGGGTGGCAAACGGGCGGGGCAAAGAATTGGGCGCTACCCGAGCTAGCGTGCGATTCGACACCGAACCCCTTACATAACCGACACGATGGCCATTCAAATCGGCGAGCTCCGTAAAACCGCTGCCTTTCTTTACCACTAAGCGCTCAGTGCTCTCATCGTACGACCTCGAAAAAGCGACCTTGGCCGCTCGTTCTTGTGTTGGTGCAAACTGTGCAATCACGAGATCAACTGAAGTGAGCGGCGGCACCGGTGGTTCGGCCACTAGTCTTGAACGCTGGTGAAATTGTTTTTTGGAACGGGTGCGGGTCGCCAGGAAATCGATAAACCATTGCAACGCCGATGGCAGACCGAGCATAAAGGGATTAGCACCGACCTTGGCCTCCGGATTCTTTTTCCGAATCGTTTCTCTCGCCAAACGGTGCGACACAAAGATGTTGCGGATCAATTGCGCTGCTCGATCCAATTGCGTGGAGAGTGGAATCTCGGGTCCGCCCCCAGGTGGCACCAAATAGGTTTCCTGCCACCAGGGCTTCACATATCCGTATATCAGCAAGTTCGGCTCGTTGAACGTGATCCAATAAGGCACTAGATCGCCGATCGCCTCTGCCACTCGTTCGACGTATGCCCGGTACCAAGTCGGAAAGTTTTGCGCCGTCATTCCCCCGCGTTCCTGAACATGTATCGGCCAGGTAAAATGATGGAGCGTTACCAGCGGCAACATTCTCGCCTCGCGAATGGTAGAGGCAACCTGCCGATAATGCTCTAGCGCGGCAGAGTCGAATCGGCCCGGCTCCGGTTCGACTCTAGACCAGGCAATGGAGAATCGAAAGATTTTGCATCCAAGATCGCGAGCGAGGTTGATATCTTCCGGATAGCGATTCCAAAAATCGGTCGCTTTTTCTCGCGGAGTTTGGCCGGTCAGCCGTTCCCATTCATCTCGGAAATCCGGAAGGTCAGGGTCAAACGCCTCGGCTTGATGGTCCGCTGTGGCAACGCCAAATAGAAGCTTCGGTAATTTCACGGGCAGGAAGACAATGGGGAAAGGAGTTCAGGAGTTCAAGGAGTTACAGGAGTTCAGGAGCCCGCTCCGATAGCGCCAGGTAAGTCTCGGATGCGTGTCACAGAAGCGCTTTTTTCTTGCAATGTTCCTTCTCGCGCCACCCTGAACCCCTGAACCCCTGAACCCCTGAACCCCTGAACCCCTGAACCCCTGAACCCCTGAACCCCTGAACCCCTGAACCCCTGAACCCCTGAACCCCTTCCTGAACTCCTGAACTCCTGAACTCCTGAACTCCTGAACTTGCTATTCTGTTCTCTTTGGCTGAAGGAAGCACATGAATCCTCTGCTGGCACAGATTCGTGGGCAATTGCCAAATGAGACGGTTCCATTTGGCTTGTTGGTTCGGGGAAAGGTTATCGAAGGCAAAAGGACCGCATACATCGAGGCAGCGCGTCGCGCGCAAGCAGGAACGCAGAAAGAGCCTGGCCATATCTTCTATCGGTTCTTCTGGGATGCGCAGGACCCTTTGCAATTCGTTTTGCTTGAAGCTTGGCAAGACTTCGGCGCTCTGGTGGCTCATTTTGAGACCCCTCATTTCATACGACTGGGCGAGGAATCTCAGTCGCTGCGGGAAGGCCCGCCGACAGTCGAGGTTCTGCTGGATCTCTGAGCGAGTGAGCGGGAAGAGGAGCCAGGAGTCAGAATCCAGGAGCCAGGAGGCCCGAGGTCTTCGATGCCTTGGTTCCGGGTAGTAACCTTCTCTGAAATAGGTTCACCAGCTCTTGAAACGAATAAATGTCCCAGACCTTCTGGCTCCTGGCTCCTGGCTCCTCCCCACGAGCTTCCGCTCGTCAAGCCGCTTCCGCCACTGGCAATTCTGGCTGCGTACCCGTTGCCGTTCGCACGCGACCTCCTAACCACAATCCAACGATAGCCCAGCCGAGATAGGCCCAACCAACTAGCCCAAAGCCGACTAGTTGATGGGCGGAGTTGTCATGAATGATCAAGCCGGCGATAGCCGCGGCGACTGCACTGCTGAATTGAGCTACCGATGAGTTAATACTCATGAACCCGCCACGATGCTCGGGTCTGACACTGCTGGTAATCATGGTGATCGCTGGTACGAATCGGGCTGGGACGACGGGTAAATGGGTGATCAGAAATGCTGCACCCATCGAACACACCATCATAATGCCAAACATTCTCATGCGGCCGAACTGATCGGCTAACCGGCCGATACCGTTCATAGTGAAGAGCGTCGCAGCTCCGCCAGCGAGATAGACCCAGCGAAGCTCTTCGGCATTCAAGCCCACATTGTTCACCAAGTAGTTGGCAAGATCAGGAATAATCATGAACCCGCCCATGGTGACGACAGCCATCAAAGCCAATGCCCGCAGGTAATCGCCATTAAACAAAATGGCGGCGAACCGGCGAAGGGCTGTCTCAGCTCGACTGTGCGCCAGATGAGCGCGTACCCTGGGTAGCCGGATAAGCGCAAAAACCCAGATTATTGCGCTTACTCCTGCCAAAGCAACGAAGGGGACATGCCAGCTCAGCTTATCTGCAAGGTAAAGTCCCAAAGGGACTCCAGCTACCTGAGCAACCGAGAAAGCCGACATCACGGTTCCCATAGCAGAAGCTCGGCGAGCCTCCGGTACTAAATCGCCGACCATGGCAAGACTAATTCCCCCGACAATCCCTCCAAAGCATCCAGCCAGTGCTCGCGCCAACACTAAAGTCACGTAAGTGGGTGCTAGCCCACAAAACAAAGTTCCGATCGTGAACCCGCCGTAGATCGTTAAAAGAGCCATTTTCCGGTCAAACCGATCCAGGAAAAGCGCGGCGCAGATCCCTGATATCCCGGCGGCCCCGGCATAGGCAGACACCGCCAGGTTGAAGGCAGGAGTATTGATGTCGAAGATCCGCATGAGCTGCGGACCAAGCGGCATCATGATAACGAAATCGACGGCAACTGTAAATTGAAGCGCCGCCAGCATCAGCAATAGGAGCCATTCTCCGAGCGGCCGGCGCAGAACGTCATCTCGCGATCGCAAGTTGGGAGCGACGCGATCGAGTTTGGGAGTTTTGATCAAGATCGTGATTCTCGATGTGTCGCGGGGTTATGTCAAAAATGAGGCCGGACGAGCCGCTACGGGGCAATGCCGGTGGGGCGAAGAACTCGGCGCGCCGAGGGTCTATTCATCTTGTTAGACTAATCCGCGCCGGTTTTGAGCCGTTCCGTGCGTGTGGCATCTCCCTGGTGTACCTGAATTCACCGTGACCTTCGCCGACCCGGACATTCCGCAATGAAAGGCTTTGCCACCTGCACGGCGCGGCTCAAAACCGGCGCGGGACAGTCTAATCGGTTAGCTATATCGTCGGCGCGCCGAGTTTTTCGCCCCACCGATCAGGGGTTTCGACGCGCCGCCCCTCCTAGCTCCCCCAACGAGCATCTGCTCGTTACTCGATAAATGGTCGCAGCAACGCCAGATCCGCGGCGTTCAGACGTTCTTTAGAGGTCTTGGCTTGATGCCAGTAAGGATAGAGCAACCGCGGTTGGCTGACCTTGTCCAGACGAGTTCGTTCCTCGGCGGTCAGTTTAACATCAGCGGCCGCTAAGTTGTCTTTCAATTGCTCCTCACTCCTCGCTCCAATAACCAGCGATGTGACTCCAGGCCGGCCAAGCAGATACGCCAACGCAATTTGCGCCGCTGAGACCTTGTGGTTGCCACCGATTTCAGGTGGTTCGCCCCAATTATTCAAATGGCGTGAACCTTCGGGACCTGACTGGCCGCGACGATATTTTCCGGAAAGCAGACCGCCTGCCAACGGGCTCCAAACCAAAATGCCGAGTCCTTGATCCAACGTGATCGGTACGAGCTCGTATTCAGCATCTCGCGCCTGCAATGAATAATAGATCTGCTGGCTAACGTACCGGACGTAATTGCGCCGGTCCGCAATCGCCAGCGCCTTCATCAGGTGCCAGCCGGAATAGTTGGAACAACCGATGTACCGGACCTTTCCGGAACGCACGAGGGCATCGAGCGCTTCCAGGGTCTCGTCGAGCGGCGTTTCGCCATCCCATTCATGGATCTGATACAGATCGATATGATCGGTACGCAGGCGGCGCAGGCTGTCTTCACATTCCCGGATAATATGATACCGAGACGCGCCGCCTTCGTTCGGACCGTCGCGCATGACCATCCTGAATTTGGTGGCGATCAACACTTCATCGCGCCGGCCCTCTAAAACTTGGCCGAGAATCTCTTCCGATAAGCCGTGAGAGTAGATGTTTGCGGTGTCGAACAGATTGACACCGGCTTCGATACAAAGGTCGACCTGACGACGTGCCCCCTTCACGTCCGTAGCGCCGACTTTGCTGAAGACGCTCTCTCCTCCGAAGGTCATGGTCCCTAGACTAAGCACAGAGACACGGAGGCCCGACTGTCCAAGCTGACGATATTCCATAGAACTACAACGTTACAGATTTAGGAACCAGAATCCAGCGGCCCTCAATAATCATTGTGGGCTACCCCGCGTGGGTCTGGAAATAGGTGACTCGCCACTTTCCATCCGGTGACGACAGCAGCCGGATCTCAACGGGGGAGCCGGCCTCGAATTCAAGACCGATACTATCTGGGTCGAGCTTCCTGCCTGCGAGCCAGCGCCGGAGGCGATTCCCGTAGGTTTGAAATCCACCGCGAACTCCGCGCCATTCTGCCTTGGCCGTTAACGCATCAACCGCCACCCGATGGCGAAGATTGGACTCGAATTGCTCGAGGGTTCGTCCCGGCAGTGCGTCTTGAGTCGTCAATGAATACGCTTCTGCGAAATTTCCTGCTTTGACGAGGGAGAGAAAGCGTTCCGCTGCGGCAATCGCATCCGGAGGGACATACCTTTGATGAAGCCCCCAGTAGGCGGCAACACCCAGGACGCACAGCACCAATAGTGCGAACACCAGAATGAGGCCCCATTTGGACCGAGGACGAGGGCGGCTTTTCTGTTCTGTATGCACGGTTAACAATAACGCGGGGTCGTCCGGACTTGGCGCCCCAAGTCCTTAGAAAACCTCATATGGTGTAGCTGCTGATTCGCGTCAACATGCCTGCTCGGAAGGCGCTTCGCGTTCGGCGTTCGGCGTTCGTGCTCGTGCTCGTGCTCGAATTCTGGCGAGCGGAGTGTTGGAGTACTGGAGTATTGCGCCTTGTCCGAATTGCACCCCGCTTCCGCGGGGTTGGGACTGCTTTCAGGGCGATTTGATTCATAACCCGTGGCTAAAGCCCTGGGCTATTTTGTATAACCGCTTCGCGGTAAGGCCGGCAGAATTGGTTGAACCCGTCACGCCGAAAACCCTTCCTGTTCAACCAGCGCTACTACCTGTTCATTCAGCTCCCGAGCAATCCCTAACGCGCTTCCCAGCGAATCCGGATCCTGGCGAACCGATTCCCACATCCGCTCAACCCGCTCCCGAAATCGGGCTGGAACGATTTGGAATCGATCAGTAAACCTCAGCGCTCCTTTTTCGTTCAACCAATAGACCCGGTTTAAAGCGAAAAGGACCATCAGAAGAGCGCCAACGACTTGGAAGAGGCAGCCGGCTACGTAACTGATATCGGAACGTTTGGCCGGTTTTTCGGCGATCAAAATGCTGAACCTGGCGTCAAACCCGAAATGTCTCACCAGCTCTCGACGAAGTGCCTCCGGATATTCGACCAGCCGCCTCTTATTATTCGGCACCCGGCCAAGCGGATCCCAAATCGGCTCACAAATGGCGATTTCGCCCGCATAGATAGACGAGAGAAACCCGAGAGGATGTCCCGGTCGATAAACCATTTCGAAATGCCCAGCAATGGAATGGCTGATCACGGCTTCCACCTGGGTTGTCTCGCGATAAAGGAGATCTACTGCCGCTCCGTCGATTTGAAGCCAACCGCCACCATTAATCCATGGTCCCCAACCACCAATCGCAGTGACCAAACCCGATTGTTTCCTATCATCATGTTCGGCCACAACTCGATCCAGAGCCTCAACCGCTAACGGCTTTTCGGCGTCATAGTACAAGCCAAGATCGGTATCAGAGACAGCGTCCTCATTGCCACGGGCCCGCGACCCGCCGACCACAATTGCGCGGATCCCCGGTACGGTTTTCAGAGCTTCGATTAGAGGTGTTATGGAGTTGGGAAGCATGGCGCGAGTGCGAACGCCTGCTCTTCTAAAGGAACCAGGAGCCAGGAGGTTTACGACATCAACACACTGCCGACAGATAGAATAAAAAGCAGCGCTGAATTCAACTTTTCTCCCTGCTGTTGGACCTCCTGGCTCCTGGATTCTAGCTCCTGGCTCCTTCAGACGAGCAGGCGCTCGTCGATCAGAACTGCACCAGCGTCTCGACCGGCACATCGCCAAGATGTTTCCGGCCATTGAGGTCGGCTAGCTCGATAAAAAACAGTGCTGCTTCCACCTTGGCGCCGAGTTCCTGCACCAGATGCACCGCGGCAGCAGAAGTGCCGCCAGTCGCTAACAGGTCATCGACCAAAACAACTTTTTCGCCTTCACGCACGGCGTCGACATGAATCTCCATATCCGCTTTGCCGTACTCGAGGACATACGAATAATGGATGGTCTTGTATGGTAGTTTTCCTTTTTTTCGGATCGGCACAAAACCTAACCCCAGCTTGTAAGCGACCGCTGCCCCAAAAAGAAATCCACGAGCGTCGATACCAACCACCTTCTCGGCCCCGTAACTCACGGTTTTATCGGCCAGAAGGTCAATCACTTGTCGAAACAGCTCTGAATCCGCCAAGATCGGAGTAATGTCTCTGAACAGGATTCCTGGTTGCGGGAAATCAGGAATCGTGCGAATCGCACACCGGATTTGTTCGAGATTGACTCCACTCATGAATGGTCGAGCGTAGCAGGTCGATTTTGTAGATGCATCTGGATTTTGTCGGATCATTCATTTTCGTAGCAGATCGGGTTTGGATCTGGTTGGCGACCTATTGCTTCATTCTGGCTTCGGCGTATTCCGCCTACAGCTTGTTTAGCGGCAAGTTCATGGCGCCGCGCTTAACCTTCGGATTAGTAGTAGCCGGGTTCATCTGCCAAACGGTTTTCCTAGGCGTCCGTGGTCATGAGGTTGGACGGTGCCCCATCACCAATTTCTGCGAATTGCTGACCTTTTTGAGCTGGTCGATGATTTTAATCTACTTGGTGATCGGCTCTTCTTATCGGCTCTCGCTCCTAGGTGTTTTCACAACGCCGTTTGCCAGTTTATTGAGCGTCTGGGCGTTGTTTCTGCCGGAACCCAGCGCCGTACCCGTTAAGCACCCGGTGAATCCGTGGTTGGAAGCGCATACTTCCTTTTCAATTGTTGCTTGCGGGGCGTTCGCACTCGCTGGTCTCGCCGGCCTGATGTATCTGATTCAGGAACGCCAACTGAAAACGCGGCGACCCTCCTCGGTTTTCTTTCGATTGCCGCCCATCCGAACGCTGGTCGTGGCGAATTCCCGGTTGCTCTGGCTCGGTTTTGGCCTGTTTACCATCGGTTTAGCGACTGGGTTCATGATCGGCCAAGATGTCGACTGGCGGAAAGTAGCGTGGTCGCTGGTGGTCTGGGCTCTTTATGGCGGTATTTTGCTGGCCCGGGTTCGGCGGACGATGGCAGCCAGGTGGGTGGCGACATTGTCCATCATCGTCTTTGGTCTCCTGTTAAGCATGTTTTGGGGCATTCGTTTCATTTCAGACGTGCCGCCGGTCAGATGAACATTTCCTGTTTCGGATTAAGCCATCAGACCGCGAGCGTTGAAATACGGGAACGGTTTGCCATAGCAGATTCAGCTCTCCCGGAAGCGTTATTACGGCTGAGAGCGATCGATGGCGTCGAAGAAGGTCTAATCGTTTCTACCTGTAACCGAACTGAGTTCTACGTAGCCGGTGCGGTTTCGCAGCTGCCCGCGGCTCGTTTCTTTGCCGATTTCTATAACGGCCTGCGCACCGGTGACGAACCTCATTTTTTTGGTCTGTGGGCCGACCACTGTGTGCACCATCTTTTCCGGGTCGTCTCTGGCTTGGAATCAATGGTGATCGGTGAGACTGAAATTTTTGGTCAAGTAAAACGAGCCTATGAAACCGCCGTCCGCGAAAAAGCGACCGGTCGCCGGCTGAACAAGCTTTTTCAGAAATCTTTCCACGTCGGCAAACAGGTTCGCTCCGCCACCGCTGTCGGTCGGGGCAGTATCTCGGTGGCTTCAGTTGCGGTGGACTTAGCTGAGCAGATCTTCGGCAAACTTGATGGCTGCAAAATCATGGTGCTGGGCGCAGGCGATACTAGCGAGAAGATGGCGCGCAGTTTTAAAGCCCGGGGTGCTCGCCAGATATTCGTTTCAAATCGCTCGTTTGAACGAGCGCAGGTACTGGCTCAGGAAACCGGCGGCCGCGCCCTGCACTTCGAAGAATGGGAGCGCGAGTTTGCGGATCTGGATATCCTCGTGGCCTCCACTTCGGCTCCGCACGCAATTGTTACCGTCGACAAGATTGCTCCGGTCCTCAGACACCGAGGCGATCGTCCATTGTTCATGATCGACGTGGCGGTACCCCGGGATATCGATCCGAACGTGCACCGGCTGGACGGCGTTTATGTCTACGACCTCGACGCACTCCAGTCGATGGCAGAACGTTCGATGGAAGCGCGCAAGCAAGAGGCCGCCGGCTGTGATCGCCTGATCGCAAAGCACGTGGTCGAATTTCAAACTTGGATAGAAAGATCGGTCCCGCCGATGATCGGTCCTGTGGCAATGGAGCTGCCTCCGTCTTGATTCAGTGAACGTCTTTTCCAATGCTCCCCGCCATCACGGGTCACACTCCGGCGGTCGCTTCTGCGCCTGGCTCCAGATCATGGAGCGCGCCGGAACGAAAAGGACATGAAGATCGCCCTTGGTACTAGAGGGAGCCGGCTGGCGCTGGCTCAAGCAGAAATCGCCAAGCAAGCGCTGTTAAGCTCCGGCTTAGTAGAGATGGTGGATCTGCGCGTCATTAAGACTACCGGAGATCAACGCCTGGATCTCCGCCTGGATGATTCCGGGAAAAGCTTCGACAAGGGCCTATTCACCAAGGAATTAGAACAAGCCCTGTTGAACGGCGAAATCGATCTGGCAGTGCATTCTCTGAAGGACTTACCCACCGAAGCGGTCGAGAACCTGATCATCGACGCAGTCTTGCCTCGTGAAGATCCGGTGGACATCCTGGTCTCTAAATTCCCTCACGGGCTGGATGGTTTGCCCAAAGGCTCATTAATTGCCACCAGTAGCCCTCGTCGAGCCCAGCAAGTCACTCATCTCCGGCCGGACGTCCAAGTCTGTGCGGTCCGCGGGAATGTCCCTACGCGGCTGGAAAAGCTCGTTCGCACCCAGGACTGGTCAGGCATCATTCTGGCTCGAGCCGGGTTGCGGCGCCTTAACCTGATGCCAGAGCAGGAGCGTTTAAGCTTTTTGAATTCCGACTTATTCGTAACTGATCTTCGGGAGATGCTCCCGGCGGCGGGCCAGGGAGCCATTGCGTTGCAATGCCGAGCCAAAGACACCATAGTTCGCTCGATCCTCAGTCGGGTTAACGATCCAGTTTCCTGGGATTGCGTTCGAGCCGAACGAGAGTTTCTTCGTCTAGTTGGCGGGGGCTGCAATGTGCCGATCGGCGTCTATGCTAAAGTAATCGGCGATACGATGACACTGACTGCCATCGTTTTTGAAGAAGCGGGAAAGGTGCGACAGGCTTCTGTTACGGCGCCTTCTAAGTCGCCCTTGGATGCCGCCAAAACATTGTTTCGGGAGATTTATGCCGAAGATAGGTAAATGCATTCTAGCGGGGGCCGGGCCCGGAGATATCGGATTGGTGACGTTACGAACCAAGGAAGCGGTAGAACAGGCTGACGTGGTCATCTATGACTACCTTTGTAATCCGGAAGTATTGAACTGGGCGCGCCCGGACGCCGAGATCGTGTACGCGGGTAAACAAGCTGCCGCCCATACTCTTTCCCAGACCGAAATCAATGACCTGATCGTGCGTCGGGCTAAAGAGAGTAAGTTGGTCGTACGCTTGAAGGGGGGCGATCCGTTTGTGTTTGGCCGCGGCGCCGAAGAAGCCGAAGTACTCTTCGAAGCCGGGATTCCGTTCGAGATCGCTCCAGGAATTAGTTCCGCGGTCGCGGTTCCTTCCTACGCGGGGATTCCAGTCACTCATCGTGACGTTACTTCGTCATTCACCGTCTTTACCGGGCACGAGGATCCCGCCAAGGAAGAATCGTCTATCGACTACTCAGCCCTGGTTCAGGGTCGCGGTACTTTGGTAATGCTGATGGGTGCAGCGCGCCTGTCCAAGGTGGTCGCTGAACTTCGCGCTCACGGAGCAAGTCCCACCACGCCCGTGGCGCTGGTTCGCTGGGGAACAACGGGACGCCAAGAGACGGTTGTGGGGAAATTGGATAACATTGAAGAAGTCGCCCTGGATATCGAACCGCCGGTGGTAGCAGTGTTTGGTGATGTTGTCTCCTACCGCCAACGCCTCAAATGGTTTGAGGACCGGCCTTTGTTCGGACGTCGTATCGTGGTGACGCGAACCCGTCAACAAGCCGGAGCGCTTAGCGTCCTTCTACGTTCACTTGGGGCAGACGTGACAGAGCTACCTACCATCAAAATTGTCCCGCCCGAAAACCTGATGGAATTCGGGGAACTGGTCCGCGATTCGTTCCAGTATGACTGGGTGGTTTTCACGAGTCCCAACGGCGTGACGGCCTTTTTTGAGCTCTTTTTCAAGCTCTACGACGACGCCCGGGCCCTAGGGAGTGCTCGTATTGCCGCGATCGGACCCGGAACTGCGAAACGAGTGAAAGATTTTCATCTGGCGGTCGATCTGCAACCCGAGGAGGCCGTCGCAGAGCGTTTAGTGGAGGCATTCCAACGTCATGAAAGCGTCGAGAACCTCAAGTTTCTCCTGGTTAGGGCGGCAAATGCCCGTGACGTATTGCCTAAACGTCTGGCTCAAATGGGAGCGATCGTCGCGATCGTCGATGAAGCGATTGCCTATCGGACTGTCCCAGAAACCGACGACATTACCGGAGCCCGGAAGCGTTTTATCGATGAAGGGGCAGACCTGATTACTTTCACCAGCTCATCCACGGTAGAGAATTTTCTCGCTATGAAGCTCCCCTGGCCCAAGGGAATCAAAACAGCCAGTATTGGTCCGATTACGTCCGGCACCATGAAAGATGCTGGCCTGCAGGTAGATGCAGAAGCGACCCAACACGATATCGACGGTCTGGTCGAGGCAATCGTGGGACTCTTAGGCAGGTAGAGGAACGTGTCGGCGTTTGGGCGTATCGGCGTGAGGAACAGCGCTCAGCGGTGCGACTCATAAGTCCCATGTGTCCCTTCCGTATTTCTTCCCAGACTCCCGGCTTCCCCACAACGTATTTGCACCCTGGCCACCGGGAGCTCGTCCGGCTCGACTGAGCTCGCCGAAGTCCTACCGGCTAAAAAGAAAAAACTCCGCTAAAGAGCGGAGTTTCGGACCCAAAATGTGAACTTCGACCTAGGGATTAAACCGGAACTTCAATTTACCACGCTTAGCGGCCAATTTTGCCTTACGACGCAATTTCTGGGACGGCGTTTCGAATGCCCGAAGGCGACGCACTTCTTCCATGATTCCTTCGGCATCAAGCTTGTTCTTCAAACGCTTGAGAGCGCGATCAATGGGCTCTCCCTTGCGGACAATTACTTCAGGCATAAAATTCTCTTCTTTGCGGGTGTTTGTGAGGCCGTGATACTACCCGGTGTTAACGCCACCGTCAATCGATCAACCCATAAAATCTTATCCGATTTTTTAAAATCGAAAGCGACCGCGGCGAGGCTCCCAGCGTGGAAAGGCTGGCCAGAAGCGGCAGACAGGCCCGCCGCAATTCGAGGCAATCTTTGATTACTCGTCATCGTATCCCTTTCTGGGAGCCAGGCACCGAACAATGAGTGACATGCTTGGTAGAGGCTCCTGAACGCTTCCTGATTCTCGCAACGCGAATACGCGGTTAACGCTTTGTGGCGCGGTTAGGTCTGGGAACTGCCGAGCCGCGGGTCTACCGCAGCCACGCCCAAGGACTCGGGGGTTGGTGGCACACGATAGAACAACGGCTCGGCAGTCTTCCGGCGTAACCAATGAGGGGCCAACGTTCGATGCAACCGCTTCGCGAATATCAGTCACTGCTCGGGAGCCTCTACCACGTCATTGCAGCTTGTTTAGAATCTAAATTTCTGTACCAATTTGCCCGGAGACCGAAACTTAGGCATTTGATCTCGGGTAATAGTGGTACGAGAGAGTCTGTCCCGATTAATTTATGAATAGAACTGTAGCGATTGGATGCGGCTGTTTAGCCGCACTTGCGGTGGTCGGAGGAATCATAGCCTTGTTTCTTGTCACCGGGTACAATTCGTTGGTGCGCTCATCCGCAAGCGTAGATACCGCCTGGGCCCAAGTACAAACCCAGTATCAACGCCGGGCAGACTTGATCCCGAACCTCGTGCATACCGTCGAAGGGGCAGCGAACTTTGAAAAGTCGACGCTGACTGACGTAGTTAACGCGCGGGCCAGCGCAACGAAAATCACGATTGATCCTTCCAAGGCTCCCTCTGACCCGCAGCAACTGGCTCAATTTCAGAAACTTCAAGATAGTTTGTCGAGTAGCCTCGGCCGGCTGCTTGCCGTGAGCGAGCGGTATCCAGAGCTGAAAGCCAACAGCAACTTCCGCGACCTCCAGGTCCAGATTGAAGGAACAGAAAACCGCATTGCGGTAGCTCGCCAGGACTTCAATAAAGCGGCGCAAGGTTACAACGTTCAGGTCCGTTCGCTGCCTACCGCGTTGTACGCCGGGATGTTTGGGTTCCAGACAAAACCATTCTTCCAGTCCGTCGCGGGAGCGGAAGCAGCGCCGAGTGTCTCCTTCCCATCCTTCAGCCCGTCAGCGACGCCTAAGTGACGATTGACGGGAAAAAGCCTTTGGAAGGGTCACCGTTAGGCGTAGCCTACTCTAGCGGCGAACCCAATATACGATTTCCATGCGTCAATGCTCGATAAGTTGCGAGAGGTCCGACGGCAGCCTAACTACCTCCCGCCGAAGCTCTAAGACAGCGCTAACCCTACTGGCGTTCTTAGCGCTCGTCTTGGCGCCGATTGCGTCAGCACTGGCGGTAACTCCGCAAGAGCTGTTGGCGAACCCGCCGAAGCGCTACTTCAACGACTACGCCCGGATGGTGCAGCCCGCCACAGCGGCCTCCCTGGAATCAGAGCTAGCAAATTTTGAGCGCGAGACGTCTAACCAGATCGTGGTTGTGATCTTCCCGGATTGGCCGGCCGATCTTGTTTTCGATGACTATGCCCAAAGTCTTTACCGGGCCGCTAAGATCGGACAGCAAGGCAAAGACAACGGCGTCTTGGTACTTTTGACGAAGGAGGGGAAAATTAGGATTCATACCGGGCGCGGCTTGGAAGGCGCACTGCCAGACGCCCTCTGTATCCGCATCATCCGTGACGAATTTGCACCGCAGTTTCGCCAGAAGAATTACGATGAAATGATGAAGCAGGGCTTGGCTGCTATCATGGCCGCCGCGAAAGGCGAATACAAAGGCAGTGGGAAAACCGTAGCGGAACAGAAAGCTCAAACGAAAGATGCGGATACTTGGATTCCCGTCGTCTTCTTCATTATTCTCTTCCTGTTCATTATGTTCAGAGTAATACGACGCCGCGGCGCCTTCTTCGGAGGCGGTCCCGGCGGAGGCTTCTTTATGGGCGGCCCGGGAGGAGGCGGTGGCTTCTCCAGTCGTGGCGGCGGGGGCGGTGGGGACGATGGCTTCTCTGGTGGCGGCGGTGATTCCGGCGGAGGTGGCGCTAGCGATGAGATGTAGGTGATGGCCGGCCCGGTAGCGTTTGCAACTCGGCACGATTTGCTGACAATCTTCTTTCCGTGGAGGCCGAGCCCGGCTTAGAAAACCCCGCACACACAAAGCCAACCTATTGGCTAACCCGCTTCGTTATTCTGCGGCTGCTTGGCATCGTCTACGCCGTTGCCTTCCTAATAGCAGCTCAACAGCTCTTACCCCTGATCGGTTCGCACGGGTTGTTGCCTTTGGACCATTTTCTACCGCGAGTCCAGGCCTACTACGGCTCACCCTGGGACGGTTTCCGCAATTTACCCTCCGTTTTCTGGCTCAACGATTCGGACACGATGCTGGCCGTGTTGCCTTGGGTCGGGTTTACCTTGGCCTGTGTAGTTATCGCCGGATTCTCTAATTCGATCATCATGATCATCCTGTGGGCGCTCTATCTGTCGATCGTCCACGTCGGGCAGGATTGGTATGGATTTGGCTGGGAGACACAGCTGCTGGAGACCGGTTTCCTGGCTATCTTTCTAGTACCGTTGCTTGATCCTCGGCCCTTCCCCAAGGTCGCCCCTCCGATCCTCGTAATCTGGCTTTTCCGCTGGCTGATTTTCCGGATCATGATCGGGTCCGCGTTGATTAAGCTTCGCGGTGATCCCTGTTGGCGAGACCTGACCGCGCTCTTCTATTATTTCGAAACCCAGCCGATCCCGAACCCATTGAGTCGCTGGTTCCACTTCTTGCCCCACCCGGTTTTGCAGGCCGGAGTTTTGTGGAATTTCCTGGCGGAGCTAATCGCACCTTGGTTTGTGTTCTGGCCGCGTATCGCACGTCATATCGCGGGCTCGATCATCGTTCTTTTTCTGCTGAGCATCGCCGTCAGCGGAAATTTATCGTTTCTCAACTGGCTGACGATTATTCCGGCTCTTGCCTGTTTCGATGATTCATTCTGGGCGCGCCTATCCCCAAAATTTTTGAAAGCCCCGGTCCGAAAGGCGGAGCAGAACCGGCGGAAGAGTATTGGTGTTCAAGCCGCAACGATTGGTCTCACTTGCCTGGTTGCTTGGCTCAGTTGGAGTCCGGTCGTGAATCTGTTTTCTCCGCACCAGATGATGAACACGTCGTTCGATCCTTTGGATTTAGTAAACACTTACGGGGCATTTGGGACCATCGGACGAGAACGATTAAACGTCGTTTTTCAAGGCACCGACTCAGATAGCACTTTTGGCGCTGTGGAATGGAAAGATTACCTTTATCAGGCGCTACCGGTCGACGTTCATGAGATGCCGGTTCAGGTTGCGCCTTATCAACCACATCTTGACTGGCAGATGTGGTTCGCAGCGATGGGTTCGTATAACCAGTATCCATGGACCCTGCATTTGGTCTGGAAGCTCCTCCACAATGATCCCATGGCCTTGTCGTTCTTTCGATCCAATCCGTTCCCGGATCATCCGCCACGCTATATTCGGGCTGTTCTCTACAAGTACACGTTTGCCCCGCCGGGAAACGCCGACGGCGTGTGGTGGACAAGAGAATTCCAGGAGAACTGGCTTCCTCCGCTCTCTACTGACAATCCCCAGTGGGATTCGATCCTCGATTCGTTCGGCTGGACCGACCGGTAACGCGAATAGACTAGTCCAGCAGCGGCGGGACTAGTCTACTGTTTTCTAACTTTTGTTACGGCAAGCGGTGCGCGCCTATTCCGCTGAAGACTTGTAAAGGTCTTTCAGCTCTTGCTTTGCTCGCTCTAGAATAGCGGCAACTTTTCCTTCGCGTTCATGGTCCCCGTCTGCCCATCTGGCGGCGCGGAATGTTGCTTTGATTAGCGACCCCAACGGCCGCAAAAACGTCAATGCTTCCGGGCCCATCCATTGTCCCCAATCTCCCCAGCTGTCGGCTCGCGCCCAAATCCGGTCGACCGTCTCTTTTTCCCGTTCCAGCTCCTGAGCGCCTTCCGGGGTCAGGCGATACACTTTGCGACCGTCCTGAGCTTCAGAAACGATAAGACCTTCGTCCTCGAGCTGTTGCAGAGTCGGGTAAACCGTACCTGCGCTGGCTCGGTAAACGCCGCCTGAGCGATCGGTCAATTCCTTAATCAACTGATAGCCGTGCTTGGGCGAATCCTTAAGCAGCGACAGAATCGCCAGCCGCACTTCGCCAAACTCAAAAAAACGGGCACGCGGGCCACCAGGCATTCCAGACCAAGGACCGGCCTCCTCCCAACCCCGCCAGTGATGCCAACCTTTCCAATGGCCTCGGGTGTAATCGCGAGGCTCTTCTTCACAATGAGACCGGCAACGGCGCTTTTCATAAG
>WNFM01201027.1_pt1 | contig 16567 bp, 30 predicted proteins | sample 5400271 | NCBI WGS metagenome assembly WNFM01 (sample SAMN13153352, study PRJNA577476) | soil metagenome | isolation source: 60 cm saprolite on Douglas fir-dominated hillslope | place: USA:California | collected 2013-09-17
TGCGCGGTTTAATGATGCCAAAGACAGCAGTCGCCATCGTTTGCCATCGCACTGGGCACGTGGCTCAGACCTAGCCTTAACAAATCTTGAAGATCCGCTCATGTGAAACGATGCTACGCGTCTGATCGAGTAATCGCCATTGCCCCACGGATTCGTATGCTGGGTTCGTTTTCTCTCCCTCTGTAAGTGCCTCTCATATAGGTAAATAACATGTATAGATAGTTCTTGTACTATCTGTAACGTTATGACATTGTTAGGACCCATGTCTAGCGTTCATAAAGACCCACGCGGCAAGTCCAAATACTGGTACTGCTGCTACACGACCGCAGATGGAAAGCGGCGAATGGTATCGACCCAGGATGAGGACGAGCAAAAGGCAAAGATTATCTGTACCGGTTGGCAGGAGGCCGAAAACCTCGTGCGCGACGGGCAGGTTACCGAGACGCGCATTCTGGAGATGTACAACGAAACCCTCAAGCGCGTCGGCTTGAGGCAAATCAAATCGCCCACCTTCAAGTCCTGGGCCACCGATTGGCTCGCCGGCAAGCGCAAGCTCAGCAAGGCGTCGCGGCTCGGCTATGAGCAGGCGGTCCGGGAATTCCTCGAGTTTCTGGGGATCCGGCAGAACGCCCCGATCGAGAGCATCACGGAGCGCGACATCGACGGATTCGTTGATCATCTCCTGAAGGATGGTCGCTCAGCCTCGACGATCAATAAGCTGGTCCGGCGGTACCTTTCCGGAGCATTCAACAAGGCGTTCAAGCTCGGAAAAATCAAATACAACCCAGTGATGGCGACCGATCCGCTTCCGACTGATCCGACCACCAAGGGTACCTTCAGCGAGGAGGATGTCGCGCGATTAGCTAAGGCGGCCCGTGGCACCGACTGGGATGGCGCAATCCTCTTGGCCTACGGCAGCGGCATGCGGTTACAGGATTGCTGCAATTTCAAATGGGAATCGATCGATACAGAAAACGGAATTCTGACCTACCAGGAGCGCAAGACCAAGAAGCAAGCTGTCGTCGGTATCCATCCAGATTTCAATAACTGGCTCACAGAACGACCATCGTCGGACAAGACTGCAATCTATCTATTTCCATCGCTGGCCAATCGAAATGGCGGCGGTAGCGGCGGTCTAGGCGCTGAGTTTGATGAGTTGATGGCAAAGGCGAAGATCGAGGGCCGAATCTTGCGCAAAGGCAGTGAGCGCGACGCCAATGGCCAGCGGCTCGGCAAAGGGCGAAGCGTGCGGAGTTTGACCTTCCACTCGTTCCGTCACACCGCAGCCTCTGCCGTGTTCAACTCCGAGGCCATCAAGGAAGTGCAGCGTCGCGTCACGCAGCATTCTCGTGGCGGGGTGCTCGACCGCTACACGCACGCAGACCTGGACCTTATCAAGGAAGCGGTGACGCTGATCCCGCGGCTACCGAAAGGAGAGTAGAGAGCTATGGGTTACGACGACGAGGAAAACTACGACGACGAGAACCTGTTGCGAGGCCGAATCACGTTAGAGCAACTGCTGCTGGCTGCGAACGTGCTGAGCACACAAAACCCGCAAGGCGCTAGTTTCGATCGCAAGAAGCTACTCGAGGACGCGCACGAACTTGCACTAGAGGCTCGAGAGGTGGCCTTCATGACCACGTTTCGAAAGAACCACGACATAAGCGAATGGAGGCGTCTCTTCATTAAATTTGGCTATGATCGCCTACAATCGCTTCCTTTCGTGCCAAAAGAAGAGGCTGCGCTTCAGATAACCAGACTTAAGACAGTGAAGCAGGCGGTCAAGAGATTCGATAAGCTCATCAGCGCGAGCTCTGACCTGCGGACCATAAAGGAAGAGATCGAGCGTCACGGTATTTGGAAGGATTTGATACCGCGCCTGGCCGAGCGCGATGAGACGCATTCCGAGGCTCGAAACAAGGAACAAAATCGCAAGAATGCCTCCAAGCTGAGGCTGTGTAAAAAAATTGCAAAAAGTTCTTGATTCGCTGTCGGAGACTCGACGGCGATCCGCTAGGCGTTTTTTCGCTACCCTTTAGCCTAAAAAGCCACGCCCAGGAAATCCGCTAATGGGTTTTTGGGCGTTTTTAGTTATCCGCTAAAGCCGTTTTGGAAATCCGCTAATCAGAAAGTCCATATGTTATTAAGTTACCATGTTGAAAGTTAGTTCGCGTACTAACTATACGCGCAAATCTCTTGGCGATCTGACCATTACCGAACTCCAAGAGACTCCGGTCGAATACGAGCGAGTTCCCGCTATCTGTCGCAGGTTTGCAGTCACTCGTCCTTTTGTTTTTTACGCCTTCCAGAATGGCGTAAAAAATATCCACGTTAAAAAACCTGGCGCCACCAAAGGCGTGCGCCTGGTGAGCGTTTCCTCAATGAGGGAGTTTATCGAAAGCTTCGGATCATGAGCCGCGCAGCACCGCCCAGAAATGGTAACGGCGCCCGCCCAGACGCCATCACCGAGAAACCAATACTTTCGAGCAAACAAATACCTCACTGGGCCGCGAAACACAACACATCGTTTCGTAGTGCGTTCGCAATCAACAAAGAAACTCGGCAAGGCAGCCCTAACTCTCCGGAGTATCCGCCATGGCCGAGAAGTCATCGGAGCTAACCTTACCGGCTCTAAAATCACTCGGGGATTTGGCGGGCGCGAAGCCTACGATCGTGATCGATTCAAGGGAGCAACTAAAACTTACCTTCACGCGCTTACAGTCGGTAGATGGGACGCTATACAGCGTTGATTATAGTGTCCTCGGCCTCGAAGAACTCTTCGCGGTCGAGCGCAAAACGGTGGCCGATTTGACCGCCTGCTGCTGCGGAGAAAATCGAGCGAGGTTTGAACGCGAGCTGCACAGGTTGAGAGGATTTGTATTCAAGCGGCTTCTGATCGTTGGAACCGAAGAACAGATTTTCCGCGGCCAATACCTAACGAGCATCACGCCGCAAGCTGTCTTCGGGACTTTGGCGGCCTGGGAATGCCGATTTGATGTGCCGGTCGTCTTTATCCCCAATCCCAAGTTAGCGGCCCGTCAGGTTGAGCGCTGGGCCTTCTATTTCGCCCGCGAGTACGTCAAGGCGACCAATCAGCTTCTAAGGTCGGTCAACGCCGGCCACTCAGAAGGAGGTTCGAAGTGAACTCTTCGGTGCGCATTTATGCTGAGCGGCGAGAATTACCTCGCGAACTGGTCCACCGTCTGTCTTGGGAATTTCGGCCGTTGCCCGTGCGGGAGTTGATCATGCAATACCTTATGAGCGGGCATCCCTGGAATGAGCGGCGGATCGTTATGTTGATCACGCGCGAGTGGCGGCGATTCAAGGCGGAAAGGCCGAGCCCATAAGTACTGGCGATAACGGCGACAAGCCGCTTCCGTACTCAGATGAGGCAGAGATGGGCATCCTCTGCTCGCTCATGCATGAACCGCGCCTAGCCGGCGAAATTCGATCTCAGGTCGGGTCTGATTGTTTCTACAACCAGGACAACAGATGCGTGTATGAGGCTATTCTTAAACTTTTGGACACTGGCAAGGCGCTCAATTTTCACCTACTGAAATCGCATCTAAAAGACGCGGGGCAGCTCGATAAAATTGGCGGGGCGCCGCGGCTAAACACGATTTTCACGCTCGTCCCAAGCGCGGCAGATTTCCGGGATTTCGTCGAAAATGTTCAGGAGAAGTGGGCACGTCGCCAATCGATTTTGGACTGTCGCCAGCGAGAAAATGCGGCTTTGGATCCAAACACCAACCCCAACCAATGGGACCCAGATGGCAGCTATCTCATCGGCAAGCCACGCCAATTGTCCGGTGCTTCCTTCCTTGATTTCTCGCAACGCAAAATCGATCACTCGCAAACTCTGCTTGGCATTCGTTACCTCTGTCGCGGCGGCGGACTATTCATCGCCATCCGGTATGGGGAAAAGCGTGCTTCTAGCACAAGCTAGTATTGAACTCGCTTGCGGGCGCCGCTCGTTTGGGATCAGACCGGGAAGGGATAAAGCGCTGAAGTCGCTCGTTGTCCAGGCCGAAGATGATGAGGGTGATTTGATAGAGATGGCGCAAATTATTGATCACCTAAAGCTGAGTGCCGCAGAAAGAGAGTTGGTCCGCAGTAATACCCATATCGAGTTTGTGAACGATGTTACCGGAGACAAATTTCTCGATTTGTGTGCCGGGTTCCTAGCGCAGTGGAAAGCCGATCTGCTTTGGATCAATCCTTATACGGCTTATCTCGGGGCCGACATCAAAGACGACGCGGCAAACAATCACTTTCTGCGCAATCGGCTCAACCCGATATTGACCCTCTACCAATGCGCGGCGGTCATCATCCATCATACCCCAAAGACGAATTTCCGAGACACCACCGGCTGGAAGCCTTCTGACTGGATGTACTCAGGCGCAGGCGCGGCTTGTCTTACCAATTGGGCGCGGGCATATCTGGCAATCGATCCGTGCGAACAACAGGACCTCTACAAGTTCATAGCGGCCAAGCGCGGCAAGCGAATCGGCTGGGGTGAGTCTATCCCAGTCTTCGAGCAATACTGGGCTTGGAGCAACGAACCGGACAAGCTTTTATGGATCCCCGCTACGCCAGAACAAGCGGCCTCGGCTAAAGTGAGGGGCCAAAAAGAGCCGGACGATTTACTGCGATTAATTCCGCTAATTGATCCGATAAGCCAGGAGCGTCTTTTCCACGCGGCTAAGCCCATGGGCGAGAACAAGGTTCGGTCGTTCGTGAAAATTCTGATCGAGGATGGCAAGATAGAAGAACACGAGACACCACGTACGACCGGCCGACCGTCGCTCAGCTACACCAAGAAAGGTGTGGGTGGTTGTTCATGACCGGTTATTCACGGGTTGGTTGGTTACCACGGGTTAGCGTGCACACACCCTACGGGTGTGTGTGAGCAACTAACCCTTTGTAGGTTACCACTGGTTGCCACGGTGGTTGTTCACGGCCATGAATAACCTAGCCAAGCCTGTACTGTAATCAACAATGCTCGCCGCTCCGCCTCTTCCGTATTCGGCTCCATTCTTGTCCGCAGCATGTCCGCTGTGTGTCTGTTGCAATGCATTGCGGCCACTGGCTGACGACAACCTTAACCTCAAGATTACATGTAAGCGCTTTCAAGTCATCACAAATAATGCAAGCGACTGCGGATGCGTGCCTCTGACGGTTATGCAGTATGTTATGATCTCCTATTCAAATTCGAACATGCTGTACGATTCGTTTCTGGCGTTTCGGAGCAGCAAAAGATATGGTCTGCGATCAATGGCAGCGTATAGACGGACGTCGAAAGCCGATAGGGCCAGAGAGTTTGATAATCAGCTAAATGCTTGGGAGCTCAGCCTTGAGGGTCGTACGCTTCCTCAAGTCGCAGCGGCGTTGGGCGTCAGCACGAAGACGGCTGGGCGTTACCTCGATCGAGAGCGCGACCGCCTGGCAAGAGAACGGAAAGGTCGTTCGCCGGAAGAAATTGACAAGATGACCCTGTTCCAGACCGAGTTTGTACTCTTGGCTATGGCTGAGGTGAGACAGCAGATGGACAAGGTTAAGTCCGACCCGAAGGCTTCGGAAGCCGATAAATTATTTGCGATGTCGGCCGCGCTTCGAGCTTTAGCGGTAGCAAACAAGCGGGTTAGCGCCATGAACGGGCTAGATGCGCCAACCAAGATCGTTGAGGAGCAGCGGCGGTTACAAGTGAACATTAATCGTTCGGAGAAGGGGACAACGCTGACGTGGGACCGCAGCATTCTAGAGAAACTGGTTAGGCCAGTTCCGGGCTTAACAATGTACGAAGGTTGCAGAAACAATGGAGACACCGAAAAGCAACTTCCAGATACCTCATCCGACTGAGTGGCAACAGGCGTTCCTACAGAAGGAAGATGAGCTTCAACCGCGTCTGATTGCGATCTGTCTTGGGCGCCGCGGTGGCAAGTCGTTCCTGGCGCTTTTGTGGCTTTTGCTCAATCGGCTTGGATTACTGGCCGGCCATAGTTGCGCTTGGGTTAGTCCCAGCGACAAGATTCTTGGTGAAGCGCGATCGTGGGTAAAGGCTTGGCTTGATCCATTCATAGTTGGTGCGTCGCCTGGCGGTCTTGGCTACCGGCTACAGAACGGTGCGGACATTGACTTTTGGAGTGCATCACCGAATGCTCCACAGCCGCTTCGATCCAGAGGTTACGCGTGTTGCGTGGTTGATGAGGCAGCGCATTACTCGATCGATTTACGGGCCACGGTGGATGCGGCGATTCGGCCGGCGTTGGCGTTAGCGGAAGGTAAATTGTTGTTCATCTCGACACCGGAGGGCAGGAACGATTTCTACACCTACTTTCTTGAGGCGCAGCGGACGGGATTGGCGCTGCACGGGTCCAGTCTGGTCAATCCACATTTCACCGATATCGAGTATCGGCGGGCAAGAGTACGACGCGGAATTTGTTGAACGTTCCGGAGCTCTACTGAAACGTGCACAGATTCGGTATGGAGTGCCGCCACCGATCGAACAATTTCGCTCTATCGCGTTTGGTCTGGATCTGGCGCTCAGTACCAAACAACGGGCGGACTATACGGCGTTGGTGATTGCGGGTGTTGATGCGCTTGATCGCCGCTGGATTTTAAACGCGGTCAGATGGCGAGCGGATTGGCCGACCACATTCGCGCGGGTGTTATCGTATAACCAGACATGGAAGCCGGGCGTGATCCAGACGGAGCAGGTTGCTTTTCAGGAATTGGCGATTCGGGAGATGGTTGACGCGGGGTTGCCGGTTACGACAATTCATCCGCATGCCGATAAGGAGGCGCGCTTTAGTGTGATACATCAGCGGTACGCGCTTGGGCTGGTGTGGCACAACGAAACGCTAGATGCGGAATACGAAGGCGAGTTGCTCAGCTTTGGCGCTGATGATGGCGGCCATGATGATTGGGTCGACGCGACTGGCTTGGCGTTGATGACGTTGTTCAAAGAGATTCGTGGTCGGGTGAGTGACGATTCGGGTTTCTACAACTGGGGAGCTGGGCAACTAGGGCACGAGCATGAGATGCCGCGGCTTTACCATTCCGACGGCTCTTACGACCAGATCACGGCTGGGGAGAATGGTGAGGAAACGCTCGGCACCTTTAATCCGGATGGGACGAAATTCGACGAGGATTGGCATTGCGAAATAATTGGCGGCGAGGTGGTGGTATACGATAACGGGGTAGAGGTATCGCGTCATCCGCGAGCGATGTGGCCGATCTTGGAAGCGCAGCGGCACGAACGATATTTGGAGAAATACGGTGGACGAAAAACTAAGTGAACTGCTTGAGGGCCTCTCCGATTGGGACCGGGGAAAGCGTTCCGGAGCGCATTGGGGCAACGGTGGGGCTCAGCGCAATGAGCCGGTGCGCAACCAGCATCCGCTAGATGGCTTGAGGTTAGGCGTACAGGACGCGATGTTCCAGGCGCAGTGGGCGGCTGAGAAAACACTGTCATGCGGGCCTGGGGCGAATCTGCCGCGTCTAAAGCCTACTGACGGGACGTTCGCGATGCTGCTTTATCCGAATGGCAACGGCGCGATGGAATTTATCCGCGGCTTTTACTATTCTGTCGGCCACTTGATTGAGCCGATCTGGTGGCGGAATCGCGCAGCTTTGCTGGAATGGCAAGCATTTGTGGATCAGAGCGTCATGGTCGCGATACCGGAGAATGGCCGGATAACGGAGTGGTCGAAGAAGAACTCTGAACGTCGACGCTGCGTAGGTAATGATTTCAGGGGACTTTATTTGGACTCGGTCGTCACCATCGGCGGTCCAGCGGTACGTGAGTACGCGGTGAGTTTCGCGTTTCCGCGTAGATGAGCCGCAAACTCAACGGGATCCCGCAGACCGAGACAACGGAGGTTGGCGATCCGGATATAAGGTCTTTATCGGAGAGCGTTTCGCGGGCATGTGATCTATGGCTTCACAAACGCGGGCTAACGATCGATCGAGGTGGATGGGGACCGAAAGAGAGAAGGCCCGCGGGAAAACAAAACCAAAAACCGCGAGCCCTCCCTTAAGCGCACCCTAGTCATAGCGGCGCTCCCCAAAGTTTAGTCTTCTTCCTCGCTCCGAGGGTGCAAATCAGTTTCCGGCGGTATCCGTGCGAACACGGCCCCGTGGACCGGAACGAAATTTTGAAGTGCTTTATCAAGATGCTTGTGTGCCGATGCATGCTGACCGTCCTGCATTGCGAGTTTTGCGGCCGTCAGATGGAAAGCGGTTTTGAGACTGTGCGCCGCCGTTTCGTTCGGATCGGTCTCAGGATCGATATGCTGTGGGTTCGAGGTTGCCCACATGAATTGGTCCAAGCTAGGTCGGACGCCACTGTCCGGGGCAAGGGTATCGATCACTTTTTCGATTTCGCTCTCGGCCCCGCACGCTTTGAGGAAGGCGGCTATTTCGGAAGGACTCCCCTTACCAAGACCTGCCACATCGTCGTCGACATACTCGATGCGGTTTATCCACTTGTATTTTTGGATGGTCTCAAGCGGGATTCGCTCAGGATCAAGAGCGTCTTCGGTACGATCAGTTACTATCATTTTGGTTCTTTCGTTTGCTCAAACCATTGTTTTCGCGATTCGACCTTTGCGATGGCGATAGCGGCTTCGTTCTGCATTCTTCGGCTAAATTCTAGCGCGTAGCTCGCATCTATTTCCTGCGACGCGTCGAAGGGCGGCGGAGCAGGTTTTGGTTTTAGCGCCTCAGCCGCTTGCCGGTCGCGTTCCATAACGGCTGCTACCGTTTGCCGCAATCCAGATGTTTGCCGGGAAGGTGCGGCTGGCGGAGCCTGAGCTGCCAGGACCTGTTTTTCTTCTTTTTGGAGGCGCGCTTGTTCTTCAGCGGCTCGGCTCATCCGCAAGCGCCAATCGTCAAACGGGCTGTTCATTTGCCGAAAAGAATATCCTCGCTCGAGCCAGCATTCAATGATAATCAATGAATCAATAGATCAATCAATCAACATGACGAAGAATCCGCACGCGGTTGAGCTCGCAAAACTCGGAGCAGCAAAGGGTGGAAAGGCGTATGTCTTTAACCACAGTCCTCGCGAACGCTCTGAGCAAGCACGAAAGGCCTCTGTTGCGCGCTGGAATCGTCACAGAGAACTAGCCAACAAAACATAATTTATGAGTGACCAATTTGCTAACTGGGGCAGTGGACAAGCATTGACTGACGCACTACTGCAGGGCGTCCAAGGCCAGCAGCCGCATCCCAACATCCCACCGCTCGAAAACCCTGACCGCAGCTTGGTAAATCAGTTCGAGCCAATGACTCAACCCTCGAGTCCTCTTCGAAAGGTGTAGCGATGATTCCGATCAACGTTGGCGATTCGATCTTGGTCAGCTTTGGCCCGCACATGGCGCCGACCAACCCACAATTGGGCACGGGGACTACGACCGCCACGGTTGCGACCGTCGACAATGTTCGTCGACAACTCACTGTGACTCATGCAACTGGTGCGCTTTCTGGTAAAACCGGAACGCTGCATCTAGATCACGCTAGGGCATTGACAGACACCTTTGCCCCGCGACCTGTAGGGCCGACCTGGCAATGAAAACTTTCCCGCCGCGTTCGTATAGTTCCGTTGGAGACCTACGGCCAGGGTTTTTGCATAATTTGCCCATATAAATCGGACCGGCGGTGAACTTTTGATATGTACGTAACTTCTGAGGTCGTGTTCAGCCAAGCCGGCGTCGGCGGTCCTGGCTTCGGCCAGCTGGTCGCTAGCGCCGCTCTGCAAAGCATCACGGTCACGGTCACGACGCTGACGACCGTCTCGGGCGGTCCGGCCATTGGACTCGATTTACTCTTCGGCGACAACCAGAACGCGAATTTGAATCCGAACCTCGACACCTCGTGGGCATCGAATGCGGTCGCGACTGGCATCACGGTTCCGTTAAGTGCTGGAGGCTCCGCGTCGAGTGTCGTGTTGCTCAACGGTTGCGCACGCGGCGCTCGGCCAAACGTTGCTTGGGGTACGCCAGGCGGTAGCTTCAAAATTCAGTTGGCCGCCCGCGATAGCAATTAATCGGTATGCCGATTGGCAGTCAATCAACCACACCCTGGGCGCCGACGACCTATCCGTCAATGACGGCGTCGACCCTCAAGGCCTCAATAGATACGAACAGCTCGATTGCGGCGAACACAGCGGGCGCACTCTACGTCTACCCGAAAACACCGGCCGCAATGAGTGTTTGGGTGGATCCGGCGTTCAATTTGCCGCAGGTGGGAGCGTCCACGCCGGTGTTGTTCAACGGCGCTGCTGCTCCCGTGCTCGTACCGGTGGTGGCTCCGGTATCCAACAGCTATTACGCTTGCATCTACTGGGACGTGACGACCTCGAGCGCTGGCGTCATCTACGGCGCGATCGCCGTTAGTCCAACGCCGCTATTCCCTGACAACTCCTGGCGTATCCCGCTAGCCTTCGTGCTGCTCACAACCGGCCAATCAACCGTGGTCGGGAGCAACATCTTCGATGCGCGCATCTGGGTCCCGTGCAGACCTCTCGTTTTTATTAGTTCTGGCCTAAGCGTTAACACAAATTTCTACTGCACTGGTGCCTCAGCTCTGTACCATGCGGTCACGTACACAGCTGCGATAACGATGATCTACAACGCTTTACCGGTTGGCATTCCTGTGAACATCGATGTGCAAAATACTTCCGGGTCAGCGCAGATCCTCAAGATTGCCGCCCAGGCTCCAAGCGGTCAAAACTATGTGAGCCAGACAAAACAAGCAGGGACATCTACGACCAGCTGGACGGACCTGACCGTTTCGGGCGTCAGCATACTAGCAGGCGCCATTTGGAAGTTCTCGGGCTGGACTGGCCTAACGTCGGCGTTAATTCCGGCTCTAACCACGGTGTACGGATAGAATATGCTAACACCTGACGAAGTTACGCCCAAAGACTGGAACGAAGCGAAAAGGTTGCTGACACTGAGCGAGCAGGAATTGCATAAGCTGCGACTGGGTGAGCTACGCGAGGGAGCTGGCTTGCTGCTCGCGGTGTCGGATCTTTGCAAACAACGCGGACGCTCGCTACATAAGTTTGCCGACGGTCGAGAGGCAATCGGCGCAGTAAAGTAAAATATGCCAGGCGACAATTTCGAAGTTCAGCTCAGCGCTGATGTCAGTTCCCTGGTCTCGAGCTTTGAAGAGGCTAGGTCCAGCGGCGAGGAAACGGCCGAAGGTCTTAAGGGCGCGTTTGAAGGTGCCGGCGAAGGCATGTCGGCGATTGGCGAGAAAGCCAACGAGGCTGGCGAGCAGATAGCGAAGCTCAGCGAAGGACTGTCCGGTCTTGCCGAGATAGTTGGTCTTGGCGTGATTGCGGAAGGTCTCCATAAGATCGAGGAAACGGTCATTGAAGCCTCGACCAGTATGGAGCAGTTCGCTGCTCGGACACAAATGTCTCTGACCGAAGCCAAGGATTACGTTGCTTCGATGGAGACGATGGGGATCGCGACTAGCGCTATGTCGATGGCGATGCGGAAACTCTCGAGCGACATGGCGACCGGCGGTAAGCATCTCGACGTTCTTATGGGTAGCGGCTACGCAGCAGCCTCGGCCAATAAGTCTCTTGGAGAGGTATTCGACGAAGTGGCGACCAAGCTCGCCACCTACGGTAATAATGCGAAAGAGGCGGGGGCAGCGAATACGCTACTGGGTCGGAGCGGTACACTTTTGGTTGCAACGCATCAGGAACAGAAAGCAATCGCCGAAGAACTCGCGAGAGCCTACGAGGCGATGGGCGGCGACACCCAAGCACTCGCCGAACCTGGTAACCAACTCAGGCTCGTCCAAGGGATCATGAACGAGACTTGGCAAGCGTTTTCTGACCATATTTCCGGAGCCGTCGTTAACGGTTTGAAAACCATAGCTGGCGCCATGATGGAGATGGAGGGCATCGTCATGGAGCTTTATGACGACGTCCGAATGTTGATAGAGGCGCTACAAACTCTCGCTAGCGTAGCCGGCAGCGTGCTTGGTGCCGTCATGAAGGATGTACAATCTGTCGGGAGTGCAATCAGCAAGGCTGCGCACTTGGATTTCTCTGGTGCTGGTGCTGATCTTCAGACCGACAATCTGTCGAAGGCTCTCGACGACGCGAAGGTAAAAATAGGCGAACTCGGCGACAAATGGAATAAGGTCGACCAAGCGCAGCAGGATCGCCAAGTAAAGATCACCGACGAGGTCGCGCATCTCTGGGACGGCACGATCGAGCACGTATCCAAACAATGGGCTGACAAAATGGGGCAGGGTCCACAGGGAACCGGCGCAGACGTGCCAGATTTCGGCCGAGGCGGCGGCAAAGGTCATAAAGGCAAGGGCGGTGGTTCCGATCCGATGGCCGGTCTAGATAACCAGCTAGATAACGCTGACCAAAAGATGGAGAAGCTAACCCAGGAGTTTAATAAACTCGGCTCCGAAGCACAGATGGCCAGCAAAACTAGCGGCGAAAGCTTCGCGCAGCTTAGCGCCCAGGCGCAACAGGATTACGCTGTAATGAAACAGAAATACAAGGAGTTCACGACCGCCGTTGAGTCCGACTCCAAAGATGCTGCGAAACAAGCAGAAGAGGAATGGAAACGGGCGGCCCAGAAGTTCCAGGACGATTGGCATCAGGCGGCCGAGAAAGCAAAGCAGGATATGCAGCAGGTCAAAAGTGTGGCTGACCAGATGGCCGGCGATGTGAGCGGGATTCTCAATCAAGCAATCTCGGGCAAGGTCAACTGGGCGCAGGAATTCCAGAAGATTTTGTCTCAGATGCTCGATCACCTGATTAAACATTTGGCGCAACAGCTCGCTATGTGGGCCGCGAACACGGCGCAAGTCAACGCAATCCAGCAGGCTGGTGCCGCACAAGGAATAGCAGAGAAGAAGGCGACCGATGCGGTGAGTGGCCAAGCGGACGCCATAACGGCGGCAAAGGGCGCATACGCCGCCGTTGCGTCGATTCCATACATTGGCCCTTTCATCGCTCCAATAGCGGCCGCGGCAGCGTTCGCCGGCGTCGAAGCGTTTGGGTCAGCCGAGGGCGGTTTCGATGTGCCACCAGGTGTTTCTCCCATCACGCAACTTCACCCGCGCGAGATGGTGTTACCGGCCCAGCATTCTGACACGATCCGGCGTTTAGGGGATTATATGAGCGGAGGCGGCGGTGGCGGTGTTTCATCAACTCATAATTGGAATATCCAATCTCTTGATCCGTCGAGCTTGGTCGACATCGTGAGAAACAACCAGCGCGTTTTTGCAAGCGCGGTGGCTGGCGCTCGACGCAGCGGAATGCAGTTTAATACCGGCTAGGCTAGCGGCTCGGCCTGGCTCTTCAGCATGAACTGCAGCATTATGGCGTCGGGCGCGTCGAGGTGCCTAATGATATCGATCGCGTCCTTTCCTGCTGCGTAGCGGCGTCGTACCTTGGCTAGTAGCCGGTCAAATTTGCGTCTGTAACGTCTATCCCCGTTATACCGATCAGCAAGCTTTACCAAAAGATCGAGAGCGCTGCAGCCACGTTTGGAGGCTTCCAGCTCGACCTCGGCACGAGCATGTTCGGAAAAAGTCTCGAAGATCTTCTCGAAGTTGGTTCTCATTTATTCGCTGTAGGCCGATCTTCGACGAAGTGCCCATTTTCGGAGTGGTCAGCGACGATGCGCCCATTGTGGAGACCGCGCGAGGGGGTATGAATCTGTTGGATGGCGTAGAGCACGATAAAAATCAGGATCGCGATCACGATTCCGCGCAATATTCCTTTGAAGATGGTCCGAACAATCGCATCAGCGCCCAGCACGACTTTTCGCTGCAACTCCTTATCCTGATCGGTCTTTCGCACGGTCAGACCGTCCCAAAAATCCTCAATCTTTTTGTCTGTCTTTTTCATATTTTGCCTTCCAGAACTCAATGAGATTCTGCATCACTTCCGGCTCGAGGTAGACGGCACGCTGGTTCAGGTGGCTATTGAGCTTGAGCTCGATGCCGTGCCCATCGAAATGAGCGTAGACGGCATCACCGATGTAAATCGTGTCATTCATTTCCCACCTCTTTGGTCGGCCGCTTCTCTCGGAAATGCCAAGCTATCATTGCAGCTGCGGCGCACAGAAAGGCAGGCAGCAAGGAGCCAAACGCACTGCAGCCCACTGAGCCAATCCCCCACCAAAAGCCCAGGTGGTATTCCGGGAAGTACCGCGTAGTGTCCGATAGATGGCTGCGCAGGAACCACGCGTAGTGCAGAATGTTAGCCAGGGCGCCACACCATCCTATGGCTGAGATTAGAACACAAAATGGATAACGGGTCACCAGGAAGGCTTTCATGGTCACTCTTTCCACCAGTCGGCTTCGTCGTCATCGTACTCGGGTTCCGGAATGTGTTTGCTGACTTCAGCCATAAGCTGGCTAGGGGTGAGATCCAGCTCTTCCGCGAGATGTTCGAGGAAGTTGGCCCACCGTTGCCGCTCTTCTTCGCTAAGATTCAAATCGTCCGTAAACTCGTGTGCGTTCATAGTGTGATTTCCAATTGTTGATAGTCAGGGTCGAAAATCATTTCAAAGCCTTCGCTGAGCAACCAGTGAGCAATTGCGGCTGGCTGATAGGCAAAGGCCAGGTATTCCTCATCTGGGCACAATTCAAAGCTGAGATTGGCAAACACATGGACATGCACGCCGGAGGGTGTACGCAGGCAGAATCCATCGCGTAATTCGTTCATGGCGTCTTCCTTTCTCGGTTGGATGCGTCGCAACGGAGGCGTGCGAACCGTTGGGCTGTCTCTACGCCCTCCTCGAAGCCGGCTTCAGCACCGACCTTGAAGCCAATACATACCCCGATTACGCCCACGGCGGCGAAGCCCAAGATTATCAAGATGATGGTCATGGCTCGGCCTCCCAACCTACCAGCTCAACAAGCCGACGCTTTAGGGTTTGGATTGTGCCGACGATTTCCGTCATGGCCGTTCGTTTTGACATGTCGCGAGCCAACGGCAACGCGTCACTCAAGAGTGCCTCTGTGTCACGTAACCGGTGCAGACTACGAGCCAACGCGAGCTCTAGCTCCATGTCGGCATGGGGATCATGCGGTAGGCTTTGATGTTTCATGGGGGGGAAATCTTTTTGCTTTCGTGAAGGAAGTTTGGTAAACTGTGTCTTTACAGTAAAGCGTCTCTTTACCAAATGGCAAGTAAAACTCTTGAGCTTCCAAAACGGCCTACGCACAATGTGCGGGTGGGCATCAAGACCAAGCGCCTGATCTCAAAATTGAAGCACTGGTGTGACGAACCGGGCGGCTACGGACGACGAATGCAGGTCGCGACCGCTCTCTCGATCAAAAAACAGACCGTGACCAATTGGTTCAACGGCAGTCAGGAGCCCACGGGCGAACAGGTGTTGGGAATCCAGGAATTCATGGAAGAACATCGCCGGCGATCTTAACTGTTGTGAAACAGCTCCTGCCACTGTGACATCCTCGACTGTACCGTCTGCTCGAACTCCTGACTAGGGAACAACCGGGTGATGGCCACCATCGCGTGTAGCAGGGCGTTCGCGGCAACAGATAACGCGTACCCAAGATCGCGGGTCTCGGGCCGAAATGTCAGCGACTTGATTCTTCCTTGATCGTCTGGCTCAACATGGCGGTCCAGTGCCTGCACGGTAGCGTGGGCAGCATCGCCGGATGTCATCCGGTAAATAGTGATGTAGAGGTCGGTCATTTTTGCCTTTTTCGCTGCCTGTTCCCAATTAATTCTGCGGGGACCTGCTTGGTACAGACCTTTTACCTCAGCCACCACATGCTCAAGGTTCTTGATCTGATCGGGCGTCAAGAATGGCGCGGACTCGGGATCGGTGAGAATCGCGGTGGAGTAACTCAGCCGGTGCTTGTGGTGATCTTCGATTAGGTCACCGATAAATGTCTCGTCAGTCACAACACCGCCTACAGCAATCGCCGTCTCGGCGCAGCTACGTACAAGAGTAAGCGCTTCGGTTATCATGCCGCGTTCACCCATTACCACAGCACCCTGGAAAGACTGCAACGCGCGCCTGTAGAGTAGGGCCGCGACCCATTCTCGTTTTTGGTTTGGTTCCGGTTTAATTGCGGAGAGAAGCTTCATTGCGTCCCGATTCAGATCGTAGACCAATTCGAACCAGTCCTTAAACTGAGCTCGGGTCGCGGTAGTCCAGTCAGTTAACTCAGAAGATAGGAAGCCTTCGTCTTCGAATGCCATCGCGGTTCTCGTACGTCGTCCGTGACCTGCGGATCAGCTTTTAGAGCCAATCGGCGGGGATTTCGGGGCCGACATCATGACCTTAGTTATGACTTTTGGGTTTTACTGGGGGCCGACGTTGCGTAAGTTGCTCAACCTCAATGGTATTCGGATGGTGTGGGATTCGTATGCTGGGTTCGATCCGTCCAGGGAGGATGACGAGAAGGCGACTGCGGTTTGTGGTAGCACTAAGCGCGCAGCCTCCGCGTGAACTTCGAGGCCAACCAAAACGGAAGGCGTATTGGGACAGTCGCCGCTACCGAAGAAAACGTCGCCGAAATGTGTGAAGGGGGCGTGCTT
>WNFM01239416.1_pt5 | contig 16564 bp, 27 predicted proteins | sample 5400271 | NCBI WGS metagenome assembly WNFM01 (sample SAMN13153352, study PRJNA577476) | soil metagenome | isolation source: 60 cm saprolite on Douglas fir-dominated hillslope | place: USA:California | collected 2013-09-17
GCCTCACGTGCCGAGAAGAGCCCAGGGATGCAGCCGAGCTCTGCGCCGCAGAGCAGCCGCAGCATGAGCGTCTGCGCGTTGGGCCTTGCGGGAGAGAGCTTCGTGAACGGCGTGGATACCCAGATCCGCCTGGGAATGATGCTGTAGCGCCCCTCCGGGCCAGCCACGGCTAAGAGCTCCTCATCGAGGAGAGAATCAGGACGACGGTGCCTTCCGGGGTCAAGCTCCCCGGCTCAGATCGGCGGTCCATGTGGCCTCCGCTCAGGCGACGCGCTGCTGATCGGCCTGCGTATCCTGGCCGCTGTCCTCTTGGGGCAGCTGGCGTCGAGCGACCTCGCGCAGCGCGCGGCGCAGGATCTCCACGTTGGGGAGCTTCTCTCGACCGGAGAGGCGCTCGAGCAGCGCAGCATCCTCCGCATCCAGCTCGATCATGAAGCGCTTCTTGCGCGGGCTAGGGGCACGAGATCGCGACGGCTTCGTCATTCGAGGGACTATATGCACCAGACGTGTGGCGACGGTACACTAAACATCTGCCACGTATCGTCCTGCCGAGCGAGATCTGCCGCGGAGATCGCGCAGATAGAGCTACCGAGCTCGCGCTTTACATTCTGCCGGCTCGCCGTGGATCCAGCCGGTGCGCGGCGACCAGGCAGCGAGCGCACCGACGGCAACGACTGTCTGGCAGCGCCGGCACGGCAGCGCGTGGCGTGCGGGATAGAGCGTGCTCACCGACGATGGGATCTGGCCATCGTCGTGGTCGAGCATGCCGGGGTATCGACCGGACCCTCCAAAGTCGTCCGCAGGATCGCTCGCGCTGAGCCGCCCGTGCGAGCGGCGCTCCTTGCGTAGCTCGATCGCCGGCCGGAGATCGGACGCCGGCACGACGAGCACGTCCTTGCCATCGACGCTCCTCGCGTAGCTCTCCTTCGCTCGCGCGTCTCTCGCGAGCATCCAGCCGAGCAGATGGAGAGCTGGTAGATCGCGATCGCTGACGAGCACGTGCACGGATGCGTCCTTCGCGCTCTGGGGGATCGTGAGCGAGTCGGTGCCGAGCGCGGTCGGCACCGCATGCACCTCGACCACGGCGATGCCGAGGCGGTCCCAGATCTTCCAGCTCGAGACCTTCGTGAGCGCGCCGTCCCACGGACGATGAAGAGCGATCGCGATAGCCCGCTCCGCAACTGCGACGCGCGCGTCGATTCCCCGCGTCCTTGCTGCGCGCTCTGCGTCAGCGATCTCGTCGCGCGTGATCTTCGCCATGAGCCCACGATGCATCATCGCTGGCGGTGCTTCGGGCTAGCGCCGGCAATGTCTTTGGGAGCTTGTCCTGGCATGCGGTCCTTTTTTTAGCACAGCGGCGTGGCAGGCGCTGTTGACCGGTAGTGCTAGCAGTGCTAGCAGGTGGAGGCTCCGTTTAGGACCAACGGCACGGAGCCAGCGGAAAAGGAAGCAAGCGGAGATGGCAGAAGAAGCGGCCAAAGGCGAGGACCTGTACCAGGGTAGAGCTGCACGCGTGCTCCGGTATGAAACAAGCGATCGTAGCTGGATGTATCAGGTTGTCGCGACGGGCTATATCGAGGTGGAAACGAGGAGCGTTGACCTAGCCAATGGCATTGCGGGCGCGCTCGATGCTACGACGCCGGAAGGCGCCGCGTACTCTAGGGACCGGTCGCTCGCTACGCTCGCAGATCTGGTCGAAGCGCGGCACCTCCTAGCGAGCATCGTTGACGCCGAGGCGGCTCGGTGCGGGCGCTTTTCGGACGCTGTGAAGGGCGTTGCGGAGCGCCTGTACGGCCGGCGCCGATGATCAGAATGGCGAGGCAAAGAGGCATGTGCTGGAGGTGCGGCGCGGACCTTCTGCTGCCCGGGCGTCGGCGGAGCTCGGACGGAGTAGCCGTGGGCCTCATGGGAGGGGCTGCATTGGGCGGAGCGCTGGCAGGGGTGGCGGGGGCCGTCGTCGGGGGGATCGTGGGAGCGCTCATTGGCCACTGGAGCGACCGCGAGTGAGCCCCTTCGAGAGCACCGACGTCTCGGCAGCGCTTCGGAGCGACGTGCCGGAAGGAAGGCCGACACGCTTGCCGGACGGGCGCCCCTGGGTGCGCTGGGCTATGGCCGGTCGCCGAGGCTGGCACGCGCTGGGCGCACGGGGCCCGGAGCCAGCTGCTGGGCGCGGCTCCTTCTGGGGCCATGTAGTCGCCGCGGCAGCCGCCCTGAGAGGCGCCCGCCTGGACGAGGTGCACGCGGCGGGGGAGTCGATTCTCACGCTCGGTGGCCTCGGGGTGACGCTTGTGTCCGGGTACGCGCAGATGCTGCTCTACCTCTGCATGGAGCTGCAGCCAGCTCGATTCGTCGACGTGATGGCGCCCGTGCTCCATCTCTCGGGGGTCTTCCCGAAGGCGTCGGCCCGGTCGCCCAGCGGATACGCTCTCGTCTCCCACGACGGGCATACCCTTCTTACGGAGGCGGAGCTACAGAGCGCCGTGATGCTCGGCGGTAGCCAGACGACGCAGGGAAAGGGCCGCGCTCTCATCTGGGTCTCGTGCTGCTCGGAGCTGCTTCGGGACGAGGCGATGGATGCGGCGCAGCTCCGGCTTGCGTCACGGGTGCTTCCACCAGTGCTCTCGAGCGCGGTGCGCACGGCGATTCGGTGGCCGACGTCCGCCGTGGACGATGCGTGGCAGTACACGCACGAGCGCCAGCTGCTCTGGGCGGTCTGCCTGGTGCTCGGGGCGTACGATGGCGCCCGGCTCGAGCGGCTCGTGCTCGATGCGGCGAGCGCGGTCGATCAGGACGACGGGGACGCGGTGCTACGGCAGCTAGGTGGCGCGCTCGAGGCTGGCGGCGGCACGGGATGGCGCACGCTTCGGCGTCTCGGTGAGAGCTTTCGAGTAAAGCCGTATGTGGCGTCGCCGAGCGCGGGAGGCTCCTGAAAAGAATGTACGCGTGGTCGATCTTAGCCGGGCTTGTGGCGGCCTTAGCCGGGCTTGTGGCGGCAAACGCCTTAATGCTTTCCTACCCACGTGAGCGCTGGCGACGGGGCGTGCTGTCGCCGGATGGCCGCGATCTTCGCATTCGGAGGACGTGGCCTCAGGCTGGAGTGCTCTTCGCAGAGGACGGGCGCGATCTCTACGAGGGAAGGCTTCCGGAGCTAGAGGATCCGGACAGGTGGCGGCCGTCTCGTAGCATCCGGCGCGGCGTGCTCGCTCCAGGAGGCCGAGATCTGGCCGAGCGACCAGCCCAGTATGGCTTTGGCGGAGAGCGGCGGACATCTCGTGGCATCCGTCGCGGCGTGCTCGCTCCAGGGGGCCGAGATCTGGCCGCACAGCCATATCGCTTTGCCTGGGAGCCCAGGCCCGAAGCGCTGTGCCCTGGTGGGGTATGGCTGAGCGACGTCGAGATGACGCTCAGGGTGCGATGCCCCGAGCGCTACGCCGCCGCGGAGGCAGGATGCTGAGGTTCGAGCGCGAGGCAGACGACCGTACGGTACGCGACTTTCTTTCTCGGCAGCATCGCGCGCCGGATATGCCGACCACGGCCAGCGAGCGCCTCTGGCACCACGTGCTCTTCAGCCGTGACCTCGAGGCGACGATCATCCGCGACGATGACGGGTCCCCGTACCTGCTACGGGTGTACCTGACGGGCAGGAGCCCGGCCGGAACGATCCGCACGCGACCGGCGGTGTGGCTTCATCACTTCTTCCGCAGCGACGCGGACCGAGAGGTCCACAGCCATCCGTTTCGCTGGTCGCTGAGCGTCATCCTGTCAGGCGGGTACATCGAGCACCGCTGGGATCGCCGCCGTCGGCGGATGCGGGTCAGGACGCTTCGCCGTGGCAGCGTGAACCTGCTTCGCTCGTCGAGCTTTCACCGGGTGCAGCTGATCGATGGCCCGTGCTGGACGCTGTTCATTGCGGGCCCCCGCGTCGGCGTCGTGGACGGGGAGGGCTGGGGCTTCCTCGATACGGAGACGGACGCCTACGAGACGCTGAACGAGCGTGATCGCCGCATGCGTGCGGCCCGCAGCGGGCAGGCGGGAGCGCGCCATGTCGGATGAGGCATCGCTGATGCTGCGGATACGGACGTGGGCGCGCGACCGCGGCGGGTATGCGCGGGTGCAGAGGGACACGACGGAGCGTGCGGCGCTCCGCCGCTACGAGAGCTACACGGGCTGGCTGGTGGATGCCCGTGCGCTCTCGGCAGATCCGGCGCTGCAGCGTCGGCTCGCCGAGGCCGCGGCGGAGACGTTCAGAGCTACAGCGGGACGGGCGCTCTGATGGCATCAAAGGACCAGGTCGTGGCGCTCGCTCGGGCGCACTACGAGGGCGATGGGCCGGCGTTCCGTCGGGCGCTGCTGCAGATTGCGTCGCACGCGCGCAATGCGGAAGCTCGCGAGGAGCTGCAGAAGCTGGCGGCCGTGCATGGCGAGATGAGGGTGGTCGAGGTGCCGCACGCGGCTAGGGCTGTGCTCCGGCCCCTGGCACCGATCGCAGCGGGAGCCCTGGTGCTCGACGCGGCGATCGAGCAGGAGCTGCATCAGATCGTTCGGGAGCTACGCTTCCGTACCGGGCTGCTCGGTCGTGGCATTCGCCCTCGGTCGCGCGTGCTCCTCCATGGGCCGCCCGGCAACGGCAAGACGAGCGCTGGGCGGATGCTGGCGACGATGCTGGGTGTGGCCGGCTTCGGGCTGGTGCTCCCGGCGATCATCAAGAGCCATATGGGCGAGACGGGCGCGATGCTCTCGATCGCGCTCGATGTGCTTCGCGCGGGGGCGTTTTTGCAGATAGATGAGCTGGACGCGCTAGGTGGAGAGCGGATCGGGGACGGGTCGGCGGCTGGCCGGGAGAAGGACTCGATCGTCAGCGTGATGCTGACCGTGCTCGACTCGGTGGACGCGGGCGTGCTCGTCGGCACCACAAATAGGATCGAGATCGTCGACCCCGCCATTCGCCGGCGGTTCGATATCGAGCTGGAGCTGCCGAGGCCGACGCCGGCGCTATGCCGGGAGCTTGGCCGGCGGCTGTCCCGGAGCTGGGGCGTCGGTGATATCGACCTCGAGCTCGTGGCGGCAGCCGAGAGCTTTGACGGAGCAGCAAGGATCGTAGAGCGAGCGGCGCGCGAGCACGCGCTCGCCGAGCTCGAGAAGGAGGCAGAGCAGAATGGCCGAGGAAGATCGACTAGCAGCGCGTCAGCAGGAGATGCTCTCGAGCATCGAGGATCCGCTGCGCCGTGAGCAGCTTCAGGCGGAGCTTGAGATGGCAGCCGAGCTCGAGCAGGACCCCATCGAGATGGGAGGGATCTTCGCCGTGCCGGGAGAGCGCAGCCGGCAGCTCGTGGTGACGGCGCATCACGAGCGCTTCCGGCCTGGGCCGGATGCCGAGGCGCACGGTGCGCAGCCGCCGGAGCCGGAGCCGGCGCCGGAGCCCGGAGCCAGGCTCGTGCGCCTCGTCATCAGGATCGTGCTCTGGTGCATCATCGTCGCAGCGGCTGGCTACGCGATGAGCCTCCTCGGCGGCCGGTAGGAGTACGATGCAGAGCCGATGGCCAATAAGCCGCCCGATCCGGACGACACCGATCGCGTTGCCGCTCTCGACATGGAGCTCGATCGGGACACGCCGGTCGTGGGGGATGCGATGACGGTGACCTTGCGAGTGAGGAGGATACCGCCGAGCGACGGGTCCCGTCCTGGGATCGCGCCGGAGTACATGTGCTGGTCGGACTTTCCCGAGGCAGAGGCGGCGGCGGTCCTTCGTGAGGAGGCGATCGCATTCGTGAAGGGCACGGTGCTGCACGTGATCGCCGACTGGCCGATGGTCCCGAGCCGGATCGAGCTGGTGCTGGTCGACGAGGAGCCGTCCGGGCTATGACGGAGCCGAGCTGGGAGGTGCCGGAGCGTGCGCTGTCGCTGACGCAGCCGTGGGCGTGGCTCATCGTCTCCTTGGGCGACGGGTGGAAGGATACCGAGAATCGAAAGCCGGGCTTCTCCCACAAGAGCTTCCGCGGCGGCTTCCTGGTGCATGCCGCGAAGCGATGCACGGCGAGCGACTACGATTCGGCGCGGCAGTGGGTCGGCCAGCATGTAGGGGCAGCGGCCATCGAGGCGATCCCCCCTCTCGTCGACCTTCCGCGGGGCGGCATCGTGGGAGCATCTCGGATAGCCGACATCGTTGCACCGGGTGAGAGCGGGAGGCGGTGGCACATGCCAGACCAGCACGGCTTCGTGCTCGATGGCCGCCGGGAGCTACCCTTCGTCCCCTGCGTAGGACACCAGGGCTGCTTCTGGCGCGTGCCGGCGCTGGTGCGCGAGCAGATCAGAGCAGCCGTACGGAGCGGCCGGTGAGCAGGTACACGGTCCATAGGAGCCCGACGAGGACCATGAGCCTGCCGATCTCGGCGAGCTTTGGATTCGCTGCGAATGCGTACAGCAGCGCGCCGCTGACCAGGACGAAGAACGGGATGATGATGGTGGCCATGGGAGCGAGCGTGGCACCGTCCCGCCACGCTGGCAAAGGGCCGGCCGGGGCAGCGCGATGAGCAGGTCCCACAAGCCGCGATACGGCATGCGCTGCAAGAGCTGGAAGGATACCGTGCTGGCCTCACGCTCGCAGAAGCGTGCGTGGGCAAAGCGTAAGCAGATCTCCGGGCAGCAGACGCGCCGACGGGCACAGGCGCTTCTGCGCAAGGAGGGCGAGGAGCTGCAATGACCGACCGAGAGAACGACACAGCGACACGCTGGCAGAAGCGCCGGAGGCAGATGGTGAATCCGGAGGAGGGGCAGCAAGCCATGCCCGAGACCCGTCAGCAGGTGATAGAGCGATGGACGCGGCGGGTTCTAGGGGACCAGGCGCTTCAGAGCCCCGCGGAGCGAGGCCCTCGAGTCGCCGAGGAGGCCATCGAGCTGGCGCAGGCGATGGGCGTGGATGTCGGTGCCCTGCACCGGCTCGTCGACTACGTCTATGCGAGGCCAGCGGGCACCCCTGGCCAGGAGATAGCCGGGACGATGGTGACGCTCTATGCCGCTGCGGCATGCGTGGGCGCGGACGCGGACGCTGAGTACGACAAGGAGGTGGCGCGCATCCATACGCCCGCCATCGAGGACAAGGTCCGCCGCCGGCAGGCGGAGAAGCGTGAGATATGACCGCAGCCTCTAAGAAGCCGTGTTAGCTCGCTCGCGAGAGGTGCTCGCGTGGCGTACGTGGATGCGCTCGGCTGCACCCGACACGCCCGGGTGGAGGACGTGACGTGCGACCGGGTGTACATCCGGCTCTCGGACCGCCCACGCGGCCTAGTATGGTTTGACAGGCACGAGCTAGCGCGGCTGAAGGAGGTGAGCGATGAGCAATGACAGCGAGCGAAGCTCCGGACGCCAGAGCTTCGACTACTACGAGGGGAAGGTCGATGGCATCCACGTCTACTCGTGGTGCCCGACGCCGACGCCAACGGTGCCACCAACGCAGGTGCATCTGCACATTCCGGTGGCGGGAGCCACGGTGGTGCTGCGCTTCAAGGGTGCAGGCACGCTCGACGCCATCATCGATGCGCTCGTCGAGCACCGCCGGGACGTGTTCGGAGAGCGTCCGGGAAGCGGCGGCGGCGAGAGGAGCGGCCAGTGAGGAGGCCGAAGAGCAGTGGCCCGGCCCAGCCGAAGCGAGAGCCGCGGAAGCGAGAGCCGATAGCGGGGACGGGCGCCGGAGATTGGCTACGCCGTATCGGGCTGGCCTCAGCCGGCCCAGCGGGGCAGGCGGCCGTCGACGCGCACGAGCGCGGCGAGAGCGTGCTCGCGGCCATGGGCGAGGCGGTGGCGCGGGTGGCCTTTGGCTCGCTCGCGGGCAAAGCCTACGCCTGGGTTGCAGAGAAGCGTGGCCGGAAGGTCGTCCTCGAGTGGGTGGACGAGAAGACAGTGCAGCTCCGGTGGCTCGAGCCGGACGGGAGCGAGCGGTAGAGTGCGGGCGGTGGGCATCGACGCGCTCTGCACGCTCGCCAGCGCGTGCGCGGGGCAGCTCTACAGCGATCTCCGAGTGGGCCAGCTGCACTCGGAGCTGATGAGCGCCATCCGGCTGGTTGCGAGCGGCGAGATGACGGCTGCCGAGGCCGAGCATGTGATTCGGAGCGTGAGGGGCAGGCTATCGGCTCTGCGTCGGTCGACCGGTGCGCGTAAGCGAAGGAAGCGATGATTGGCTACTCGGAGAGGGAGATCTTCACGGCCAGCGCGAAGCTCCTGCTGCTGAAGGCGACGCGGCTGGTGGACCGGGTGCCGTACGCGATCTCCGGCTCGCCTGTGCGCTGCCACGAGCGAGCACGGGCCGTGGGCGAGTGCCTGGGGCTCTCTGCCTGCGATGGCCACATCGGCGCAGTCGAGCACTCGTGGCTGTGGCTAGCGAAGCACAGGGGCGCTCGTCAAGCGCTCGATATCTACGTGCCGGGCGCGCTGCCGCAGGTGCAGCTCGTCGACACGTGGAGCCCGCTCGGAGCACGATACCGTCCCGCGTCCCGACCGAGAGACGATATTCGAGCCGCCGTCGTCGCGGAGCTGGTGGCGTGCATGCTGCCTACCGCTGTGGCGTGGCCGGCCAGGGCGCGATGACGGGCAGCAAGAGCAAGCAGGCCAAGAAGGATGCGGAGTATCAGACGCGGTACCCGGTCGCGCTGGCGGTGTGCGAGCAGCTCGAGCGAGACGGGTTTGGTGGCCGGCGTGTGCTCGAGCCGTCCGCTGGCCGCGGCGCGTTCGTATCGGCGGCGGCGGAGGTCTTTCGGCCGGACGAGCTGGTGTGGTGCGACACGGATACGTCGCTGATGCTGCCGGCGCACGCGCGACGGGCAGAGGCGTACTCAGGCTCCGTCGAGATGCGGGAGGGAGACTTCCTTACGATGAGCCCGGAGGAGCATGGGCTCTTCGATCTCATCGTGGGCAATCCTCCGAATAGCGACTCGGAGCGGCATCTTCGAAAGGCCCTGTCGATGCTCTCGGAGAGTGGCCATCTCGCGTTCCTCCTGCGGGTCAGCTTTCTTGCCGGCAAGGACCGGTGTGGAGGCCTGTGGATGGAGCATCCTCCGGAGCACGTGTATCCGCTCGACCGGCGCCCGACATTCAAGCTCGGGCCGTGGCGGAGAAGCAAGCGGACGGGCTACGCGCTCTTCGTCTTTGGCCGACGGGACGAGGCGGAGTTTGAGCCAACGATCCGGTGGCTTAGGTGGAGCGGGTACCTGAAGCGCTTCCATAACGAGATCGATCGAGTCGAGCGGCAGAAGCGGGTAGACAAGGCCGGGCGCGCCATCGTAGCGTCGGAGCCACACAGTGAGGAGGTAGCTCCAGAAGGAGGAGACGCATGAAGGCCTTCATACTCGCAGCGATACTTCACCTGCTTCCACACCCGCCTGCCAAGTGGCAGGAGACGCAGGAGGCATACGAGGCACGGATGAGCACGGTGGCCGCGGCCGTTGCCGATGTGACGCGCGATCAGGAGCTGGCGATGGCGGTTGTCGTCACCCTGAAGTACGAGTCGGACTTCGATCCCGCGGTGCACGCGGGGACGCGGCGTGGGGACAAGGGAGAGTCGATCTGCCTGGGCCAGCACAAGCGCCTCTATCGAACGGTAGACCAGTGGCTAGGCCTGGCGGGCACCGATCTCGATGCGACGCGGCGCTGCGTCGAGGAGACGGCGCGGGGCCTTCAGGGGGCTCGTGGCATCTGCCGTCGGCGCGACGGCCAGGCTGGGTACCCGGAGGCCTTCGTGCTCTACGGCACAGGCTGGACGTGCAACCCGAAGGAGGGATCCGCGGCGGCACACTTTGGCCGGCGCGCCGAGCGCTGGGCAGCGCTTCTCGGACGAGGAGCTGGCTGAAGCCCTAGCCCGCAGCGCGCTATGGAGAGACCGCGCCTGGGCTCTGGCTGAGCCAGTACCTGCTCTTGAGGGCGCTATCGAGCCATGGCTTCCACTCCCACGGCGGGACGAGCCCGAGCAGCTCCTGGCGGTGGCGCACCAGATCTTGCCAGGAGCGGGCGAGCGTACCGTTGAACGTCATTGGCTGAGGCACCAGATGGGGAAGCACGATGCCGACGCCGAAGTCGGAGGCGACGACGTTGACCGTGTGCTCGCCCTCTGACCGAAGGCGAGCGATGGCCTTCCACACATCGCCAGTCCACTGGTAGCCAGACCGAAGCGGCACCTCCTGCATCTCCTCGGTGTGTGGATTGCAGTCATGGAGGAGGATGATGCCTCTCGGGGTGAGCAGCTGGATCGCGCTCGTCACCTCTCGATAGACCTGGTCGGCACGGTGGTCTCCGTCGATGAAGATGAGATCGAACCTACCCGCCCGCTCAGCGAGCTCGGCGAAGAAGTCATCGGACGTCTTCGGGACGTACACGGTGGCCGCCTTGACTCCCTCGGTGTGCGGTGAGGGATCGACGCCCCAGCGCTCTTTGACCTGGATCTGCCGGAGGCACGAGCCGTCGGAGACGCCGATCTCGAGGTACCGCTCGGCCCGGATGGCCTGTGCGACGTGGTTGATGATGTCCCAGCGGAGCGGCGCCGCGTCGGCGACGGGGGTCCGCTCGCTCCATCCTGGCGGCGGGCGGCCGTTGAACGGCTCCGTGTAGTTCGTGACGAGGGGGTTTCCCCACCGTGGGCTGTCGGCGCCCCACTTGCTGATGAAGTAGGCGTAGCCGTGCTCCCTGCCAGAGGCGATCAGCGCTTGCATCTCGGGCGTGCTCCCGTAGGTCGATGCGTTGCCGGCGTGCTCGACGGCGTACGGGAGCGTGTAGAGCGGGATGCCGGCCCGGTGGCAGCGCAGCATGTAGTCGCAGTCCTCGTAGTACGCGGGGTAGAACTGCTCGTCGTACCACCCGACCTTGGCGAGGACCTCCGGCGTCTGCCCGAAGAGCGCCCAGCCGCCTGCGGCGCCGACGAAGGGATGCTCCTGCAGAGCGCCCGCCATCTGAGCAAAGGTGTCGTGGCTGAAGACGATGTCGTCGTTCGAGATGACGACCGGCTCGCCCTGGGCCATCTCGAGGATCTTGTTCCAGCTCGCCGAGACGCCGATGTTGCGGCCAGGGTGAACGACCTGGACGTCCTCGGGCAGCGGCGGCCAGCCGAGCACGTGCATTGCCGCCATCGCGCGCTCGTGCGTGTACCCCCCGCCGTTGTCGATGATGATGTAGCCGCTCGGCTTCGGGCGCGAGGAGCCTCGAGCGGTGGAGGCCAGCAGCTGGTCGAGCAGATCGTAGCGGCAGAGGGTAGGAATGCCGAGCTTCATCGGAGCGAGCCTTTCTAGGCAGCGATGCGGCGCAGGTAGCCGCCGGGGTTGAAGGAGAGGAGCATGCGCTCGCACCACAGGTCGCGCTGGAAGCTCGCACCGAGCGGTGACATTGAGAGGAACCGGTCGACCGCCTCGTACGGGCCAGGGCCCCAGCCGGGGGCCACCGGGTGGCCGTTGATGTTGGTGTCCTCGACGATGCAGTAGCAGCCTTCGGTAACCAGAGGCGCGAGCAGGGCTAGCTCCGCCATCACGTGCGCGGCGGTGTGGTCGGAGTCGAGGATGAGCATCGTCCGCTTGCCCCGCGCGGCGGCCTCCAGATAGACGCCGATGTCCGGATCGGCAGAGCTACCCTCGACGAGGGTGACTCGCGGATGCGAGCGCGTGCGTGCGCTCACGTGGCCGAGCGTCACGTCGACGGCGACGATCTCCCCCTGGTCCATGATGTCGCAGAGGCTCGCCAGATAGAGAGTGCTGCCGCCAAAGGCGACGCCGGTCTCGATGATGATGTCCGGCTTTGAGCGAAACAAGATCTCCTGGTACATCTGGAGATCTTCGGGACACTTCAGGATGGGAACGCCGAGCCAGGTGAGCGTCGAGAACGGTGGCGAGGCACCGTCGACGCCATCGTAGTAGAGCTTGCTGAACCGCTCGATTGCCTGCGCGTCAGCGGATGCCATCACGACCCAGCCTCCACGTCGCTGGGCGGAAGCGGCCCCAGCAGCCGCTCGTCTGGCTCTTGCCCCAGCTGCTGTCGGAGCGGATCGATGGTCTCCCAGGGGCCGCTCTCGGTCTCATAGGCGACGAAGCACGTCCACGAGCGCCCATACCGCGCTCCCACGAGCCGGCAGCGGATGCCGACGCTCATAGCGAGCGCCGCGACGAAGAGGCAAGCGTCGTCGACATCCAGGACGCTGCCAGGCGCAAGCGGCACCGGCCCCATGGCTTCTTTGACGGGCTCGCGTGCGAGCGTGAATCGCCGATGCAGCTCGGCGACGAGCAAGCTCATCTTGCCCCAGTGGTCGGTCACGTGCTGCGTCACCTCTCGAGCGAGGCTATGAGCGGCCGGATTCCGTCGCTCACGCCAGGACAGAGCGGACAGCGCGCGCAGGTGCCCATCCATTCCGATGCAGCGAGGAGAGGGCAGGCTCGTCATCCGCTGCTGGGTCAAGCCGACGAGCGCTCCTGAGCGCGATAGCTGGCAAGCTGCATATCGAGCGTCAGCTTGCACAGCGGACAAGCGTAGCCTTCGGCTACCGAGAAGACGGCGCCGCCGACCCAGCACGGGTGAATCCAGCGACGATTCAGCGTCGTGCACGATACCTGCGCGAGATGGCGTGGTATCGCGTCGCAGCGCGCTGGGTGCCACTCCCGGCACCATGAGCAGCACGGCACGCGGCCAGGATAGGGAGCGGCCAGCACAAGCCTGGGACAGGCGGCAAGGACGGGCTGGCAGCGCTCCGTCCTCATAGAACGCCCTCGGGCTCCAACTCGGCGCGGAGCGCCTCCGTACCTAGATCAGTGCGAACGAAGTATCCAAGGTCGCCGAGCGTTTGCCCAACACATCGAGCGCACGCCTTATCGACGAGCGATTTTGCGACGCGTGCCTGCGGGCCTTTGCACATGCGACCGTCGCTGGGCGAGACCGGAAGCAAAGCGAGAAGCGCGCGCTGCGGAGCAGTAAGAGCGGCTGGCGACCTCACCGGACGCCCTCGGACAGCATTCGCTCGACCTCGAGCGCATCGATCTCGAGCCAGCGTGCCTCGCGCTCCTCCGAGCCGTACGTGACGATGAGGGAGGTGCCCTTCCAGCGGAGGCCCATCGCGTACTCGACGCCAGGATGATCCCAGCAGAAGAGGCGGCTACAGCGCGTGATGGAGAAAGGCGGGCCATGTGGTGTCCGGCCGCCCTGGAGCTCGATGAGGCGGTGCATGTAGACGGTGCGATCGCCAAACCGGGCCGTCTCATGGATCGCCGCGAGGTAGAGATCGTCCGTGTACGTGCAAGTCTGGCGCTGCTGTAGAATGGGTGGGCAGCTGCCGCGCCACCGGCTCGCGTGCATGGGCGGCACGGTGCAAGAGACCTCCTCGCACTGGCCGGTCAGGAGATCTAGCACCCGGACGACGATGAAAGGGTCGTAGCTGTAGATGAGGTAGAGCTCGTCGACCCCATCGACTCCGGGCGCAGAGAATGGCAGCCAGTTCTTCTCGCAGCCGGTTGCTCTCTTGTATCTGAGCGTCGTCAGGTGATCGGGGCCGCTCATATCCTCGGCCATCCTGCCGAGCACGACCTCGGCGCGGCCGTGGGGATGAAAGCAGGTGGCGGTGAGCCAGATGCGGCCGCGGCGCGAGGTCCACCGCTGATCCTCGAGCCCGCGGATGCCGACCTTCGGGTCCCAGCTCTCGGGCAGCGTGATGGCGCTCTCCCGCTCGCTCTTGATGGTGGCGCTCTCGGGATCCCACTCGAGGATGGCGCTCCGGGTCCGGACGATGCCGTCCGCGTCCTTCGGGGCGAAGACCACGCCGCGCTCGTGGTGGTAATTTACGAGGCAGACGTTGACGAAGGTGCGACCATCGAGGTCGGCGATCGTGGGGTTCTTCGGGAGGTACTCGACCGTATTGGGCTCCCCGAGGCCGAGGAAGCGCTCGGCCCTCGCCCGCAGCTCGCGGCTCACGTCGAACCGGCCGAGCAGCGTCGACCGGACGGGCTCGAGGTAGAAGCTCGCGCACTGCGCAGCGTGCTCGTACCGAGCAGGGGGATGCCCGCGCTCGGCGAGGAGCCGCTCGGCTGCTCGTCGCCCCGGCTCCTTGTGCGGCGTGTAGTAGGCCGCCACCATGAGCTCCTCGAGCGGCTCGGTCGTGTATGCGGCCGGCTCCACGAAGAGGATGTCGGAGGGCAGAGGCATATCGAGCGCCCGCTCGGCGAAGAGGGAGGCGAGATTACTCTTGCCGCTCATGCGGTGGTGGCGGGCGAGCGCGACGAGCGGCTCGGCGCGCTCCGGGCGCTGCTCGTGAGCGAGCAGGAGATTCATCGTGCCCTGGCTCTCGTCGCCCATGCGAAGGAAGGCCATGCCCATGCGATAGAGGGCATACCAGCGCTCCTCGTCCCAGCCGCCGGCGGCGATGCGCCGCTGGTACAGCTTGGCCGCCTCGCCGAAGCGGCCGAGATCGAAGAGCGTCTGGGCGAGGTAGAACATGTACCGGACGTTGTCCGGCTCGGCCTCGAGGCCCTTGGTGAGGAGCGCGAGGTCACGCTCGAACTTGTCGGCCTTGCTGCCGCCGTCGCCCCGGTCATCGATGAAGAGCTCGCGCAGCGGGACGGGCTGCACATCCGGGGTGGGGGCCCAGTACTCGTGGGTCGCGCCGATGCATCGCCACTGATGGGAGAGGCGGATGAGGCGCGTGTTCATGTAGCGCTGCCCGCCGCGCTGCTCGACGTGGTAGTGCGGCGCCGAGAGGGTCTGGCGATCGAAGCGGGGATCGGCGACGAGCACCATGTCGGCATCGAGCAGGAGCAGGTAGGTGCGCTCGAGCGGCCAGCCGAGCTCCCGATCGATCCACCACCGGGCGGTATCGGCGGCGAGCGTGCGATTGTGGCCGAAGTCCTTCCACGGCTGATGCATGATGAGGATCGGGAAAGGCCGCTTCGACGACAGGAAGAGCGCATCGACGTGCGGCAGAGCGGCGCGGAGGCAGCGCTCGATGACGCGCTCCTCGCTCTTGACGACCATGCAGAGCACGATGCGTACGTCGGGAGCGCCGCTCATCGGGCAGGAATGTAAGCACATTGTCAGCCGGCCTGCTAGCGCGCTTCCCACGCTCGGCCGAGCAGGCTATCCTACGGAGGCTAGGCGCGCGTCACCCGAGCGAGCGTCCCGGGAGATCCTCATGCTCGGCTCGCCTAACGACCTGTTCGAGAACGTCCCGATGGGCGATCGGCCCGACATGTCGGCGCCGTCTCCGATCCCAGAGGCGTACGTGCCTGCGGCGATGGGGACGAGCCCCGATGGGATTGGCCGCCTCTCGGGCTACGGCATGGCGGGGGAGCTGGCATTCCTCGAGCCGAGCGATGCATCGCCGGAGGCGGCGATCCGGAGCGCGGGCATCACGGCGCTGGCAGCGACGGTGATCGGCGGTGGCGGCCTGGCGCTCGGCGGGGCATGGGGCGCGCTGAGCGGGCTATCGGCATCGGGGGCAGCGTTCAACCTCTACCGTGCGCAGAAGTGGTGGGGCTCGAGCAACGCGAGCGAGAAGCACGAGGCGGTGGTCTCCGCGATCATGGGCTCGATCGGAGCAGTCGTCGCCGCGTACACGGGCTACCGCGCATTCAAGGAGAGGGAGGGCTGATGTCCGGTAGCGGGGCCTCGTCTGCTGCGTCGATGGTGGACGCGCAGTACACGAGCGTGCGCGTGCTGCGGCCGTTCTCCGGGTTCGAGCAGACATACCAGGGGCGTGCCACGACGGTGCCGATCGCATTTCCGGGCACGAGAGATCCAAGGGCCGCCGCGGGGAAGCCGGGCTTCAGCCCCCAGTACATGGCGGGCTACGCGGTGCCATTCGGGGCGCGCGTGGTGCTCGGCTTTCCCGTCTGCATGACCGATCTTGGGCCGGTGCTCTACACGTACCAGCTCATCTGGCGCCTGTCCGGGCCGGACACGGCCATCGAGAGCCGCCCGCGGCACTTTCAGAGGCAGAGGCAGGGCGCCCCTGACTCGTCGAGCGGCTCGGTGGTGCAGCGCTTCGCGGCGCCGGCGCTGTGGCACGCGATCGGGTACGAGCAGGGCGAGCCGCTCTCTGGCCCAGGCCTTCTGAACCTGCGCATGGAGACGGTGACGCCGATCATCCAGCTCGGCTCGCCTCCCCTTCTGCAGGACGGCAGCTTCGGCGCCATCGAGCAGGGAGTCTACGATCCCGCGGCCTTCGGCCCGGGCAGCTCGGTGCCGCTCATGCCGACGTACATGCCCTTCTGGACGGACGCGGCAGGCGACGAGCTCATCATCCTCGCGTCGCGAGCGGCGGCATCGAGCGACGTGGCGTGGGACTTCTCCGATCCTGCCGCAGACCGGCCATTCTCGGACATCTACGGAACGGGCGCAGGCTCGCATCCGGAGCGGCCGAGCATCGGGATCACCATGCAGACGGGCACGAGCCCGTAGCTCGATGTCGACTACGCGCGACAAGACGGGCACCGCAGGCAGCGGCACACCGCGGGTGCCTCCCGGCGGATCGAGCGGGACGGGGGCCACGGGCCCGACGGGAGCGCCAGGCACATCGAGCGGGACCGGCGCTACCGGCGCTACGGGCAGCACCGGCGCT
>WNFM01329963.1_pt1 | contig 16563 bp, 17 predicted proteins | sample 5400271 | NCBI WGS metagenome assembly WNFM01 (sample SAMN13153352, study PRJNA577476) | soil metagenome | isolation source: 60 cm saprolite on Douglas fir-dominated hillslope | place: USA:California | collected 2013-09-17
CCTCCAGCCTCCCCGCCTGTCCCAACGACCTTAGCACCTTCAGCTCTTCCCGAACCCGACGATGAGTTAGAGAAACGGCCTATAATTCATCTACCCATGCGGAGGTGGAATGAGTAACATGAACAATACTAATTTAGAATCTTCACGTCCCCCATTTGTGCTCCAGAGCGCTTATATTGAAACGCCTTTTGAAAAACGCTATCTGGCAATCATGCAACGTGCATGGCAAGAGAGGAGCTGGCATGTCATTTCAGCCGTTCCTGGAAGCGGCAAATCCGTTGGTATTAATGAACTGGTGCGTAAGAGTGGTGCTTATAAAGATAGGACAGGTGCAACGTTTATGCCTGTTCTTGCCATTCGTGCGCCAAAGAATAATGCGCGAGATTCTGTGCTTGGTGGGGCATTGTCATTAGCTTTAGGAGTATCCCCTAGCATGCCGTGGAAAAGTCTTCGTCTCGAGTTAGTGCCAGCTTTGGCTTCAGTTCAGATCGAATGTATTATTATCGATGACGCTCATGATTTAAACATGTCTACTCTCAGTTACATCAAGGAATTAACAGATAATCTGGCAGCTTTACCGTACGAGCGACTTGTTGGTCTCTGTCTTGTTACGGCACACAGTAACAATCCAATTCATCTCATAGAGATCATAAAGCAGCCAGACGAAATTTGGCAGCAATTTTATCGGCGAATGGATAAAAAACATCCTTTCTGTGTTGTTGATGGGCATACGCAGGATGAGGTATTAGCGATTCTGTGGGACTTTGAGCAACTTTATCAGAGTCAACTCCCAAATCTGCGGTTGCGTCGGTGGGCTCCTTATATTTACGAACAGCTTACCAATCCGATTCTTGATCTCGACTCATCCAGGCGCGTGACGATGGACAACTTAACAAAGTTTGTGACGATCGCGGTGGGACGTGCCTATGACCGAGGAGAGACAGATGTGAGCCCTCAAATTCTTGCAGAGACGGCTAAGCAGATGATCCAGCACCGTGATGATCTCTTCCATGTCGATGGTGATTCTGCTCTCTTCCACGTTGACGGTGATCCCACTGACGAAGAGCCGCCATTTAAGCAGGCAGCTGACTGATGCAACCTGTTTATATCACTGATCCAGCCTGGTGGACCACGTTTCGACACCTGGTTGAGCCTCTTCCAGACGAGTGGCTTGCTGGACTGTTGTTACGCTGCGATGAGGTCAATCATTGGGGAAGCGGGACAACACTTCTTCATCTCAAATACACTACAGATGCATATCCCGACGGATATAATCCCAGCTTGATTGTACCAGCAACGTTTAAATTTGATCGTTTGGCCAAAGTCCTGGGAATACCTAAAGACGATCTTATCATCACAACGTATTTATCTGAACTATCTCGTTGCTATGGAACAGCTTTTGTTTTCTTTAAGAACCTGGCAGTATCCTTTGAATTGTATCTTTGTCCAGCATGTCTTGCTCAGAAGCGGCTTCTGAGACGTATATTCACATTGCCAGGTATTACATACTGTCCTGTGCATCATGTGGAATTGGTGAATACTTGCCGATGTGGCACGCAACTGCGACTCTTCACTAAGGGAAAACAGCCATTTACCTGCCACACCTGTAGTTTAGATTGGTCATCACTCCCTCTTCTCGCTGCTAAACCTGAAAGCCTCGCACTTGATCAGCGTCTCTTAACATATTATGAGTTTTTCTTTTCCAAAGGAGCACCTGAGATTTTTGAGCGTGCCTTCTGGCTTATTAATAATGAGATAAAAGTGAAAAGGTTGAAGAGTACTGGTAAAATTCATGACAAGCGCCACACGCGCTCTTTAGGGAAAATCCCACCGTTTGGGACAAAAAAGCATCCTTATTATTACTATGCTCGTGAAGGTGATTTTCTTCCTTATTTAAACAATGGAGTTTTACCACTCGGCACACTCGTAGCTCTTCTGACAGAGTTCAATATTCCCCTTGATCAGACCTTGACTGATGCCGACCCCCTATAGCAGACCCTTTTGTCAAGCTCACCCACACTTCGCGTGAAAAGAACCTGATGGAGGAAAGGGTGGCCGGTAGAGAATCCACTGCCACAGCAAAGCAAATTTAGCGCGTCCCAACATGGTTCGAAGTTTTCTCAGAGGAGAAAGCTTCTTTTCCGCCTCCTCTAGCCTATCTGGGTTACATTTTCCGACCTTTTGTTCTTGCTGTGACCAAACCGCTACTTTGCACGAGTGAGGCAGCCTGCAGGAGTATCAACGTAAGATAGTAAGCCCCGATGTAATCTTCAAAGTCCCAACCACTGCCCATGTGGAATATGGGTTGGCAACTTGTTTTGGTTGACGTGCTTGATATGGTTGGCCCACCGATGATATACCTCTTCGTCTCGCTGCTATCCCTTGATATGTTTGAGTTTCTCTTTCACCTGCTCCCGGCTTACCTGGGTATAGCGTACTGTGGTTTGAATAGCAGGTGTCCCCTTTTTCGTGACGTGCCCAAGATAGTAAGCCACTTCTTCAAGTGACCAGCTCGCTTCCCGTGCTCGATGGGCGAAATCATGCCGTAAGTCGTGAAAGGTGAGATCGTGAATCAGCTCCCACTGTCGCCTCGTCGCTCGAGCCTTGAGTGACCGGAACCAGTAATGAATCCCCTCTTCAGTCAGGCGATCGCTGCGCTGCGACGTAAAAACATAGGTTCGATTAGCATCACTACTTGCCCGGAGATACTCATAGAGCGGCTTGCGCGCTTCGTTCACCAGATCAATATCACGCCACTTTCCACCTTTATAACCAACATGTAACCACCCGACTTTTGGACCAACATGCGTATGGTTCATCTGCAGCCAAGACACGTCACTGACTCGGCATCCGGCCCAGTAACCAAGCGCGAAGATGGCAGCTCCACGCCGATCCTCCTCTTGTTCGACTAATGAGCGCAGAATATAGCGCTGATCCTCTGAAAGTTGACGAGGAGCCAGCATTTGCTGTGATGGGAGTACAACTCCTCTGGTTGGATTCCGCTGGAGCAGTCCCTTTTCCTCCATCAGCCAGCGGGCAAAACTGCTGATGGTCGACTTCACGCGCGCCCGATGGTTGAGGCTAAACCCTTGCTGTTCTAAAGAAGCCAGGTACACCTCCACCGCGGTCTTCGTCAACTGCTGGGGGTGAAAGTGCCCTGCATTGCCTGGACGTTGGGCTACCCACTCCATCACCTGGCGTGTAGTTCGCACATAAGCATCAATCGTCCCTTCTGCTTTGCCAGTGAGAAAATGCTGGTACTCCCGCAGGAGTAGCTCATCAGTTCCTTGATCTTCGTCTGATTGTTTCCATCTCATCATTGGGCATTGCTCCCCTAAAAATATTTTGTTCCGAGTTTTCTCGTCTCATTTCATCTTAGGCAGAGGAGAATTTGGACATTTCCTGCTTACTTTCTCACAAAGTGGGAGACAAATGCAAGTGGAACTCGTAACAAAAGGCTGATTCTGTTCACAGTTTTTTGTGACGAGTCGATTGCTTATCCGGTCATCTTGGAAATAAACTAAACAAATGTATTGGTTAAGCAGGGTGTCATGCCACTTTCCTTACTAACGCACCTAAAAGTAGATGACCATTCCTTGTAGACACAGGAGCAAACACCATCCGTCTGGCAACAGTGGAGCGGCCCCAGCAAGATCGCGAGAGAGAGCCGGGTGGAAAGTCGGTGAACAAGCAACTTGCCCGCTCCGTGTGCAGGGATCTGTGCTCCATATGCTCATCCGTTCACATGGGTCCGTTCGTGCTGTGCATGGTCCGCCATTCCTCTTGCAGTATGGCATAGAGATACTCGTCCTCCCACTTGCCCTTCAACCACACGCTCTGACGAAAATGCCCTTCGCGGCGCAGACCGAGGCGCTCAAGTAAGGCGACCGAGGCGACATTCTCACAAGCGGTAATCGCGATTACCCGATGCATTCCCAGCGTCACAAATGCATACTCCAAGACACACGAGACGGCCTCTGACGCTATACCACGTCCCTGGTAGGCGCGGGAGAGCGTATAGCCGATTTCGGCTTGGCGCTCATCATGTTCTTCAATCTTCAAAGCACAATCGCCAACAAGCATCCCCGTTTCCTTGAGTTCGACGGCGATTTGAAACCATTGGCCAGGCACGCCTGGTTGGATCTCCTTTTGCTCTTGAAGAAAAGCACGCGCCCCGGGTTCACTGATCCCCTCCCAGCCTTGGTATATGGCGACTTCGGGGTCATTACGATAGGCCATGAAGAGTGCGAGGTCAGCATCCCGAAAGTGTCTCAAGCGCAATCTGGGTGTCTCAAGCGTCGTGAAAACTGCCATAGACATTGGCACCTCTCCCATATGCGATTGCAGTCCTCTTCAGGCCGAGAGCCATCCCACAACAGGTCTCTCTTCAAAAGTAAAAAATGGGCGTAGCGCGACACCCGGCCTTTTGTGCTTACCTATGCGCCTATTCTTCTGGGAAGTCTAGCACCTTGCGAGGTCTCTGTCTAGATGCTCTCCATCTTTCTGGAGCACCATCCTGCCGGACAGGGTCTCACGCCATCAATTGAGGGATGCCCTCCTTGAGCAAAGATCTTCGGAACCACCCATCGCACGGATGAGAAGTCGAGGATCATTCTAGCAGCTGCTCGCAGTGGTGGTCTGCTGTACCCAGTCCTCCTGTATTGTGCTATCCTTGGACAAGGAACAAAGGAGGGAACAGAGACATGCACATTGTTGATCTTCGTTCTGACCATGAAGCGGCCATCAGCCAGGTGGCGGTATTGTTGGTGGAGGGCTTTGCTACCAACTGGCCAGGATCTTGGCCAGACCTGGAGTCTGCTGTGGAGGAAGTGCGAGAATCCTTTGCAGCAGGGCGCATCAGCCGAGTAGCGCTGGATGAGGACGGGACCGTCCTTGGCTGGGTCGGCGGCATCAGCCAGTATCGAGGCCATGTGTGGGAACTACATCCCCTGGTGGTGCGTGTCAGTCAGCAAGGCCAGGGCATCGGGCGTGCCCTGGTGGCTGACCTGGAAGAGCGCGTGAGAGAGCGTGGTGGGCTGACCATTACCCTTGGCACCGATGACGTCACTGGGCAGACCACCCTTGCTGGGATCAATCTCTTTCCCCATGTCTGGGAACACGTTGCCCACATCAAGAATCTCTCGCGGCATCCCTACGAGTTTTACCAGAAGCTGGGCTATGTGATTGTGGGCGTGATGCCCGATGCCAATGGGCTCGGCAAGCCAGATATACTCATGGCCAAATCGGTCGTGCGTTGAGCCGACTTCAGCGTAGCGCTAATGGACGAGCCTGTTGTGCAGATGAGTGTCTCCTCTTCCTCGTCTCGATATGCAGGAACGAGCCGTGGCGTGAGACCTTGGTAGGGTACGGAAGGAGTTCTCAGATGTCTTTTGGTAGTGCGCACAATTCAATCATAGGCTGGTTACCTCCATAGGTTTTCGTAGTTCCTCTGTGCCGATATGGACATACTCTAGTGACGTGGTCACGCGTTCATGACCGAGGAGTGTTTTCAAGCAGAAGGCATTCATCCCTAACGCGGCTCTATTGGTAGCACAGGTATGGCGCAGCCCATGACAACTGATCTTTTTCGTAATACCGGAGAGTTTGACGTACTTCTCCACGATTTTCCGCACTCCACGGATACTGAGACCCTCACCCTGGTAGTTTAAGAAGAGGTGTTGATCTGCGGTCTTGGGCCGTACCGATAGGTAGGATTTCAAGGCGTGCAAAGCTTTCTTCTCAAGAGGGATCACACGCTCTTTGCTTCCTTTACCGTGGATCATCAGCGTTTTATGCTCCAGGTCCAGCTCATGTACACGAATGGCGACTGCTTCACTGACCCGAATGCCCGTCTGTAAAAAAAGCTGAAGGAGAGCAAAGTCTCGGGGATGTCCTCCTGCTGCCGCTAACAACCTTGTATACTCATCAGGTCGTAAATACTGTTTCGGTTTGCGTTCCTTGCGGGGTTGATCAACCGTCGCGGCGGGGGAGTATTGAAGAACGCCCTCTTTCACCAGATGCGTAAAAAACCGTTGTAAGGAGACCAGTTTTCGAGCGCGGGTAGTGCCAGTACGCCCGTTGTTCGCCAGATACCTCAGATATTCGTTGATGTGGCTTCGTTTCACCTGTTGTGCTCCGGTGACAGTTATGTCATGCTCCGCCAGCCAGGTGAGAAACTGCTGAATATCTGTGCGATACGCTTGAATGGTCAAAGGGCTTTTGTCCAGTTCGCGCGTAAACTGGTCTAATAAAGACGCTAACGTTGTGTGCGGCGTAGATATTGTCATACTGGAACTATGCCGATTTTTTGTTCTGATGTCAATCGAGCATATGAAGAAAAACTGGTTCCTATAACACGTCACAACGGCACTTCTATTGTACCTGACACACATTTCATGACGCTCGAACTGGTTCTGGCGAGTCCCGAGAATGGGCCCTTCTGGGAACTGAGGCGGATAATATCCAGTTCGCGGCGGGGATTTTAATTTGCGATGTGAAACATCCAATTGGCAGATTGAACACTTGTGCGTTCTAAACGTATAGATATTATATATCCCGGTTTTTAGGAGGAAAATTTATGATGTTTGAACCGCCGAACCTGAAGCCACCAAGCAGCTTTGACAAGCTTATGGACAAGTACGCTTTGCCTATCCTACTTGTGGTAGTCGGCACGATACTAGCTGCCTGGTTATTTGGGAAAATCTTGATTGTGGATTTCAACTTGTTAATGTTTGGATTAGGTATTATTATGGCCTTTATAGTTGGGTATTATATAAGGTACTCTATAAAAACGAGGAAAGAATTTGAAAAATATATCGTTTCTCTGAAAGATGAACACGATAAACAAATCACCGCAATGAGACAAGAAGTAAAAGCTGCTAAGGATGAGTTTTGGAAACTCGTGCAAGATAATACACAACTCTCAGAAGAATGGAGAGAGAACTTCCGTCAGTATTACCAAAAAGATAAAGAATTATCCGCTCGCGAACAAAAAGAACGATTGGAAGCTGTAAGGAACGAATTTCAGCAGGCCATTGTGGACACTAAGGAAGAGCTTACGAAGATCATACAGAGTGGAGATAGTAATTTGAGTAATTGGGTTACAAATCATGCTGAAGCTCATAGATGGGATAAAAAAGAGTACAAGCGACAATTAGAAGAACTAGAAGAGAAACTAACTAACAAGCAGTTATCGTAAACTGCGATCGGCTCTGTCATTTCGATCATCGTACAATAGACCAGCTTGTTGAAAACCCCTGAATGGATGAGCCTGGCACATTGTGAACCCGTTATTCACGCTCATATTTTTGTTAGCAAACGCAAATTGACCGAGCTTTCGGAAGAGCAAAACGGTTATGGTTTGGTTAAGATGAAGTTGAGAATTATCACTATATTGTTAAGACGACAGAGGAGAATGCCTATAATCCACAGTTACAGGCATTCGTGCAGAAAACCCAAGAGTCGTTAGGCCAGGCAAAACCGGCTCCCGTAGGAGTACCAGCAGGCGCTCTTTCCTACATCAACAAGTGAGCGTTGAGATGCTGCTCCGTGCCCATGCGACCGACTATGCAACGGCTTTGCGATTGCAGTGTATCCCTTAGCGGTACGAGGCACGCTCGTGCTCATGCCAGCTTGGGACAACGGCATCTGATTCCTCACACACACTTACAGAGCCAGTGATGCTGCTCAGTATCAAACTCGACCACGGTGGCATCCCTGCATCACCATGCGCCTCGCGGTTTGTGAGATAGGCCAGGGTCATGTTATTCCTGAGGGGACAAACCTGACTCCGTATGGTTTGCATATCCCGGCAGTCACGCTGACGGCTAGCCCTTGACAGCACAGCTGAGGGGCAGCTCGTTTTCATCCCATAGCCCAAGCTGCACCTTCTTCAAGCCAAGTACCAGATTTCCCCGAAGCACAAGCGGCAGAGATCAGGGCGCAAAGAAGTGAGCCCTGATCTCGATGTGGCTGCATCCCTTCCTAATCAGTTAGAGAGGCTTGTGATGTGCTAGCAATGGTATCCGCGTGAGCAGACTGCTGAACAATGGACGAGGCTTCGCGCATGTTTTCCTCGCATGATAGGAATAGAACTCCAACGAAGAGCAGTGAAGAGCTCAAAGGCGTCTCCATATCTAGATGCGTTCTATGCTGAAGGCCATGTGATCACTGTTCCTATTGGGTCTATCAGCGATGAATATTCTGACACCCATCTGGCGGCTCATCGTCCATAAGAGTTGATGAATGCTATCGGCCATGTCTGAAATAGGTAAGAGAGCAGCGAGGACCTGAATCGTCGCTTCGTCAGTGTCAAGTGGTCTGAGCGCTTCTGCGATATACTGGCGCAGCGACTGGTCTAGCTGCCCGTCGGAGAGCAGCTGGAGCAACCGTGGCACAATCGAGGGCTCACCTATCCGCCCAAGCGCTCCTGCAATACGCTGGCGCACCCGCGAGTCCAACTGTTCGTCGGAGAGCAATTGGAGCAGTTGTGGGGCAATCGAGCGCTCCCCTACCTGCCCGAGTGCATAAGCGATGCTCTGGCGCACTGGCCAGCCAAGCTGCCGTTGGAGAGCAGTTGGAGCAGTTGTGAGGCAATGGAGCGCTCCCCCAGGGCTTCTACGATACGCTGGCACACCGACGAGTCAAGATCCCTGTCGGCGAGCAGCTGGACCAGTTGTGGCACCATGGAGCGCTCCCCTAGCTGGCCAAGCGCTTTTGCGATACACTGGCGCACTGACCAGTCAAGATCCCCGTCGGCGAGCAAGTGGAGCAACCGTGGCACGATAGAGTGCTCTCCTAGCTGCCCAAGCCTATAGGCGATATTCTGGCGCACCTGCGAGTTCAGCTGTTCGTCGGCGAGCAATTGGACCAGTTGTGGAGCAATGGAGGGCCCTTCTAACCGCCCAAGCGCTCCTGCAATGCTCTGGCGCACCTGCGAGTTCAGCTGTTCGTCGGCGAGCAATTGGAGCAGTTGTGGAGCAATGGAGGACTCTCCTAGCTGCTTAAGGGCATAGGTGATGTACTGGCGCACCGGCCAGTCCAGCTGTTCGTCGGAAAGCAACTGGACCAGCTGTGGAGCAATGGAGGACTCTCCTAGCTGCCCAAGCACTTCTGCGATGCTCTCCCGCACCCCCGGGTCAAGCCGCCTATCGGAGAGCAGCTGGACCAGTTGTGGAGCGATGGAGCGCTCTTCTGACTGCCCAAGCACCCCTGCAATGCTCTCCCGCACCCCCGGTTCAAGCTGCTTATCAGTGAGCAGAAAGGCCAGTCGTATCACAATGGCACGCTCTCCTGATTGCCAAAGCGCTGCTGCGATACGCTGGCGCATCCCCGAGTCCAGCTGCTCGTCGCAGGACAGCTGGGCCAGTTGCACAATTACTGTTGCCTCACCAATCCCCGCCAATGTTTCGGCAACCTGCGTTTGTGTCAACGCGTAGCGCGTAGTCTTTAACACCTGGAACAGACGTGTAACGACCTCTTCGGAGAGGGGAATGTGTCGAACGGTGGGATCTGCTGCTGCCAGGCAACGGCCGGCCAGGATCAGGTTGGTGTGGAACAGATCATCTCGCAACGGGTGTGTTGGCGTCAGCCCAAGTACGTGCTCTAGGAGCAAGCTCACATCAGCAATGCATCCTGCATAGAAGAAGAGGACTTCTTCCCACCATGGTTCGTCTCGCCGCTGCAGGAGCAGATCGAGTTCCTGATGGCGAGTGGCATAGCGGGCAGCAAAATAGTCCTGAAAGGTGAGGTGTACAAAACCATACCAGCCTGGCGCTTGCTCCTGGAGCAGCCCGTTTTCCGCCGCGATCTCCGCCAACACCTGTCCGTTTTGCTCTGGTAGCAGTCCAATAGCGGGCAAGAAAGCAGCAATGACCTCAAGCAAGGTGCGTTCGGGAAAGGAGCACTGTCCTTGCTGCTGAAAATGCCAGGCCACTGTTTCCAGGAGTTGGTGGTGGTGTTCCAGCTTGAATGTGTGCATGCGACGGAGCGTGCGGCTGGCATCCCATTGCGCGAGCCGAGTCTCCACGTACCGGTCGTACAGTGCTGCTCTCCGCTCAGGCAGCGCGCGTCGATCTGCATACACAATGAGCAGCAGCGACAACAAGAGGGGGTTGGCCGCCAATACCTGCATGCGTGCAGTGCGCTCCAGTTGCGCAAGGAATTCGGGAGCCATACCCCGCCTGGATGGATCGGGCTGGCTAGCAAACCAGCGTTCCACAAACTGGTTGGTCTCTTTCCGGCGAAAATCCAAATCCCGCACTTCCAGTTCCGTAAAGCCAGCCAGGCGGGTATGTTGATGGGAGCCTGCTTTGCGGGCAGTAACTACGATGGGAGCGTGCGGATAGCGGGTGGCAACATCCATAATGGCCTTAGAGATCTGGTAGGAAGCGTTCTCCACCGGCTCCGGCTCTTGGGTGGTCTCTGCTCCCGTCTCGTCAAACCCATCAAGCAGGAGCAGGGCGTCACCGTTTTGCAACTGCTCCTGGATGTCGTCCAGGGCTTGCGCTTGCGGGAAGTTATAGCGCTCTTCCCACACAGCGGAAGCGTATGCGAGCAGGTCACGCTGTCCAGAGCGAGCAAACGCAGGTAATTCGACATGAATGGGCAGGTCAGGGAGACCCCCGAGTTGTTGAGCGATCGCCTGCAAGGCGAGGTACTTCAGCAAGGTTGTCTTGCCAGCGCCAGGAGCACCCACAATGACAGCGTGCTTGTACATGCGCAGCGCCTGTTCTGGTGTAAGAGGATAACTGGCCCACCTTTCTACTTGCCATTGATTGGCCCTCAGTGAGTCATCCTCAGCAGGTGCAGGCGCGCAATCCGTGGATCGCTCTGGAGCGCCTTGCGATACGCTGCGACACGTTCGGCAAGCGTGTGCGCACGCTGCAGAGCAGCCTGAGCTGTCTCAGCTTCTGCTTCCTGGCGTTTGTACGGTTCACCCTGTTCTTTTTGCATCACGCAGCATCTCCTGTTCCTGTCGAAAATGCTCTCCCTGTCTTTGCTGTGCAAGCTGTGCATTCCGTCGAGGGTGCTTGAGGGCGCATGCACTGGCATGGAGCGCACCAACAATCACTCCAGCCAAGCCAATACGTGCAGCAATGACTGCAGGATCGCAACCATGTACCCATGCAGTGCCAATAGGAGGCGCTGCGGTAGTGGGAGGAGAGGAAGAGGGTGGTATTGAAAGGAGCACAGAGTCTGAAGCAGGTTGGTAGCTGCTTCTTCTTAAGCCAGGTTAAGCGTTTTGACATCATGTGCGTCATAGACTCCCTCCTACCTTGCATCGCATGGACTTTTTTCAGAGCGCAAGAGAAGTAAAACTACATGAGAAAACCCGACATCAGGAGTATAGCATGGTTTGCTCTTTTTTCAAGTTCAGCGATGGGGGACAGGACCCCATGAACTGATGGAAAGAAGTCAAGAAAGGCTTGAAAACAGATGAATCATCGAGAATGCGAAAAATGCTGGTAATTGGATATGCTGGATAATCGGGTACTCCTAACATCATATTATGAGTATTCACCTCATTTCCTCATCCCACAGCGAGAAATACATCTCACTTTGACAGAACATGTATTCGCCTGATTCAAGTCAACATAACCAAGTGGGGAATACAATTCATTTTTTGCCTCAAAAATGACCGAACCGTGAGTTATTACCCACACTGGCTCCTCCGCAACTCGATCTTGTTGGCGAACTCCACCTCGATGCTCAAACCAATGGCAAACTCAAACTCGAAGTCCTCGAATTTTAGCGTACGATAATTCTCTGTGACCGTTCTGACAGTTTCGTCGAATACATTGGCCGGTATGTCGGCTTGGATTTAGAGGATCTCATTCTCCTCGCTCTGCGAGCGGCTTTGTTCCCGTTGTCCCTGCACGGTTGGCCCAGACCCAAAGTCTCCTAGCTGTACTCTTTGTCATAGTATTGATCTCATCGGCGAGCACGAAACCAGGGAGCTACGCTACGGTGAACTGCTTTTTCTTCCCATGCACGAGGCAGTTCCCAGCCTATATTTGCAGGTACTCATCCTGCCACAGAGAAGGCGCGACGATCTGCCTTGCTCTACGCGTCTCGTCCGGGGAGACGAGACCAGAGACGATGACACCAAGCAGTCGCACGGCTCTTTTCCCATCAACCAGGCCAAAGAGCAGCGTGCGGAGGACGGGCAGCATCTCCTGTGCCACCTGGAAGCCCTGTGCGCGGCTGGTGGCTCGGGTCACCAGCTCGAATGTGCTCCAACGCACCTTGAGCGTCAGCGTCTTGCCGGCGATCCCCAGTTCGACCAGGCGGCGCTCCACCTGGAGCGAAAGATGCTCCAGAATGCGCTCCATCTCGTCCCGGTCGCGGATATCGCGCTCGAGGGTCACTTCCTTGCCGACCGATTTGCGCTCGCGCACCGGCTCAACCGGCCGCTCATCCTCGCCACAGGCATAGCGGTAGAGCTGCCCTCCGTGCTTACCAAACAGGTCGCGCAAGCGCTCTTCACCCATATGTCTCAGATCGGCTCCGGTCTGTATCCCCAGGTCTCTGAGTTTTGCTGCGGTCACTTTGCCTACCCCGAAGAATTTCTCAATGGGCAACTTCTCAAGGAAGACCGGGACCTCTTCCCAGGGAATGACGGTTAGCCCATCAGGCTTGTTTGCATCTGATGCGAGTTTGGCCAGGAACTTGCAGTAGGAGACGCCTGCTGAGGCGGTGAGTTCCGTCTGTCCCCAGATCTGCCGCTTGATTTCCTGTGCGAGCCAGGCAGCTTCCTCCAGGTTGTGAACAGCAGCCGTCACATCGAGGTACGCTTCATCCAGGCTGAGCGGCTCGACGAGCGCTGTATGCTGGCGGAAGATCGTCATAATCTGCTGCGAGACGGACCTGTACGCGTCGAAGCGCGCGGGCAGGAAGATCGCATCGGGGCAGAGACGGTGCGCTGTCCGGCTGGGCATGGCGGAATGCACGCCGTAGCGCCGCGCCTCGTAGGACGCAGTCGCCACAACGCCACGCCGATCAGGAGATCCACCTACAATGACCGGCTTGCCGCGGTATTGGGGGTGGTCCCGCTGCTCGATGCTGGCGTAGAAGGCGTCCAGGTCGATATGCAGGATCGCTCGCGTTCTTTCGTGCATGTTCCTCATGCTCTCGGCTATTTCCACTCCGCTCCGCTTCCATTGTACCAGCATCAAGGACAGCTTTTCAGTAAAAAGCTGTCCTTGATGCGTTTTTGGCGTACTTTCACCGCTCTTGAGAAGGAATGTCCCATCCTTGCCGCAAGAGAGTGATGGAGGTAATCGAATGCGTTGTCTCGTTTGCTACGAGTAGTCAGTCCGATGAGATTTTTGCTAGGGTTGCTGACTATCTGCGGCTATCATGCTAGAAACAAGTATAAATTATGGCCTACTCTTCACTACCAAGACGTTTCATACTTTTTCCATCTCTTCCAGGGAAGCGCCCGTTACTGTGCAAATGAAGGCAATGGCCTCTGCTGGTGGCAGGATTTCGCCGCGAAAGCCCAACTGGCGGAGCGCTGCTAGTTTGGTCGGTTTGCGAAAGTTGCCGTCGTTGGTGACAAAGACCGCGTACGCTGGGTGGGTTGTATGAGCTGCCTGGGTGAGGTGATTATAGAAGCCCAGTGCGTCATTCTTGGCATTCATCCATCTCCGATGCAGTCGCTTCCATAGGACACGCACTTCTTCCCGCTCCGTCTGCTCCAGCGCATCGAGCGCCGGAGTTGGTAGCTGCGTTGGTGCCTGGGGCGAATATGGGATGTACATGTCCTGGCGGTCCAACTCAATCAGTGCCTCTCGCTTTGTACCCACGATGCCACCGCGAGCGCACTCCTGATCGAGGTACTCGACCCAGGAGAATGGGATGTTAGGGAAGAGGATCTGGTGGATGCGCTCGTTGAGCGCGCGCTCAAGCCGGACATCGTAGGTGATTGTGTCGGGCGGAGTGCCTGGTACATAAAAGCCAATGGTGCGCGGACCAGTGAAGCTGTTGCCTAGGGCGATGCCCTGTTCTTGGAGCCAGGCCGCGTATTCGTGCATCTCCATCTGTTCGTCGGGACGCTGCTCTTCGAGGGCCGTGCTCAGGGTGACATTGATGGTGATCACGCCAGCACGGTTGAAAGCAAGAAGCTGACGGATTGGCAATGCATCAGGTTCGTTATTTCGTAGCGCGTATATAATGTTCGTATCGAACGTAACCAGGGGTCGATCCAGTCCATGCAAACTTCTGGGTCTTCTGTAATGTTGATGATGAGGGCGAATAGGAGTATGGCGCGGATTTGTGGGCCATTGTCATTCTCCTGAATCTGTTTCTCAACGGTACTCCATACCTCTTTACCTGTCAACAAGCAGACCGTATTCTCCAGAATACTACCTTCCATCAAAAACTAATCGGACTGACCACGAGGAGATCATGGTCTATATTTGAGTAGCTTGATGTCATTGATTACACTGATTACGCTGATGATGGCACCTTGTAATGATGTTTCATCCTATTGATATAGTTGATATCAAGGCATAGCAGGTTGAGGTATGAGCTGCGTTGGGCATGAGCAGTTATGTCAATTTATGCGGAGTAAATCTAAAGTTACATTTCTATTGAATATTGACCCTAACCCTTTTTAATGGGGCAAGCTCACAAATCACTGTATCGATAATTTGGAGAGACGCCTTGTCATGCTGCTTCACCTGCGATACAAAGATGCAGTGATCAACAGGAGTTGATATCATTCCAGTTGTGGCTGCCATGACAGCAGAAATGTACGTAAATACGTCAATTCATTCTGATACTACCTACGTCGAGGTTATGGTAAGTAAAGAGCTTGGCAATACCGTCCCTATAGATCAAACACTTTGAGATTCCCCCTCAAGTCCTAAAAGCGAGCAAAAACATTATCAAAGATGTATCATGCAGAACAAAATAACAGATGTACAAGTTATAACTTCTACTGTAAAATAATCGAAGTGACTTGCCTGCAAAAAATCGATAAATAGAATTTCTGTTCTAAATGTAACACTTGGCGTATCTCAACTGATCTTCAGATAGAGAGAAACCAATAGTCCTCCTGTTGATCTGTGTGGTAAGGAGCGTGTAAATGGATGAACAGCGAGCTGATCCGCGTGTGATGACAGCCGCAGACACCGTTGAAGAGCTTCACCGCCATCTAGCAGACCCGCCTTCCTTGGAGCGTCTTTACGGCATCCTGCGAGCGTATGTCAGAAAGGCCGATGTAGTGGCGCCGGAGAGCGTGGACGATGAAGCGTTTGAGCTGCTGCAAAACGTGGTAGTGAAAGCATTTGAGATCGCGGACAAATATAGTGGCGTAGGGATACGGCCTTGGTTGCTCAGTATCGCGAAGAATCTGATGAAACAAAAAAAGGAGAGTCAGACACGCCAGCAGCAACGGGTGATCCTTTTGGGTGACATGCACCTGCAAACTCATCCTACGCTAAGCGAAGAGGAATTTTTTGACGTATTTACTGCCCAGATTGCTGAAGAGCGTGCGCAGATAGCAGATTTGCGTGAAGACCTCAAGGATGCTCTGGCCTGCTTGTCTGCAGATGACCAGACCATCCTGAATTTTTATATTCACCACGGTTTCGACCACAACGAAATTGCACGCATGTTACAGATCAAACCAGGGGCAGCGCGTACACGTTACTGCCGAGCGCTCGGACGGTTATACAACATCTGGGTCAGTCAGGACGAGAACAGAAGAGGTGAGAACGATGCATAACCATCCATCTGATTTCTCGCAGCAACTTGCACGTGAGAAGGCGCTCTATCTCTATATCAGTGCCTTCGAGCGCGGCGATTCCGATAAAATGGATGCTGTGCTCCAGCAGGCCATGTATGATCCTCTGTTGGAGGAGATGATCATGGAAGCCCATGAGTATTATCTGGCAGAGGAAAAAGTGAAGCTGCGTGAGGAAGATTTCGCGAAAATTCTGGATCTCGTTGTACGCTATCTCCCCTCGGGCATCTCTGACGAAGAAGAGGCTATAGCCATTCCTCCGCTTACCATCGGTGACGTATTCGGGAAGTTACAAGAGGACAGGAGTATCCAGGGATCGATGAAGCAGGAGGTACAGCAGGTCAACGCGAAACTCGCACAGGCCGATGTTCCTTTGCCAGAAAACCTCGCTATGAAGAGCGTCTATCGTCTTTTCGAGCAGCTCGGAGTGGCTGTGAGCGAGAAACTGCAAAAGCTCTTTCGCGAGAAAGCTATTTTCCTGTCCATGACACGTCAACAGGGGATAGCGCAACTGGCCGCAACCCGTCGCCAGAAGACACAGCGCCAGCGGAAACCGCAGCGAGAAGAGGAGAAGGAATCATGAATATCTCTTCTGATGAGGCACTGCATTCCTTGATAACAACAGTCATCACTGAACTGTATCAAGAAGCTGAAGTAGAGGTTCCTGGTCTGCGCCGTCGAATTACGCCGTTAGGAGATTTGGTCGGTTCTTTTAATCTTGCCAGTAAAGAACTTCCAGGTCTTTCACAACAGGTTGCTATGCGCTACCTGGTACAGCAGGGTGTGCTTCTTGAAAATTTAGAAGCGGCGGG
>WNFM01036561.1_pt1 | contig 16557 bp, 16 predicted proteins | sample 5400271 | NCBI WGS metagenome assembly WNFM01 (sample SAMN13153352, study PRJNA577476) | soil metagenome | isolation source: 60 cm saprolite on Douglas fir-dominated hillslope | place: USA:California | collected 2013-09-17
CGGCATGGACGAGCTGTTCAGCCTGCTCAAGGTGAAGACGTACGCGGAGCAGAAGGCCTACGACGTGATCGTCATCGACACCGCGCCCACGGGCGAGACTATCCGCATGCTCGCCGTGCCCGAGGTGCTGAACTTCTACCTGAAGCGCATCTTCCCCATCCAGCGCACCGTGCTGCGGTCCGTGCGGCCGGTGGCGCGACGGATGACGGACATGCCCATCCCCTCCGACGACATGCTGGTGGCCGTGCAGTCGATCCTGAAGCAGCTCGAAGGCATGGGCCCCCTGCTGCAAGACCCCAAGCAGACCTCGATCCGCATCGTGCTCAACCCGGAGCGCATGGTCATCAACGAGTCGCAGCGCCTCTACACGTACCTCAACCTCTTCGGCTTCCCCGTCGACGCCGTCGTGGCCAACCGCGTGCTGCCCCCGGAGGCGCGCTCCGAGTACTTCGACCGCTGGTTCGACATCCAGGCCGGCCACCTCGTGCACGCGCGGAAGGCCTTCGATCCGCTTCCGATGTTCGAGGCGCGCCTCTTCGACCGCGAGATGGTCGGAGTCAAGCTGCTGGAGGCCTTTGCCCACGACGTGTTCCGCGACTCCGACCCCACCGAGGTCTTCTTCCGCGAGAAGCCCATGGAGGTCAAGAAGGAAGGCGCGGGCTACGCCCTCTACATCCGGCTGCCGTTCGCGGAGAAGGACAAGATCGAGGTCCTCACCCATGGCGAGGAGCTCATCATCCAGGTGGATAATCAGCGCCGCCACCTGCTGCTGCCCCGGTCCCTCGCCTCGCGGAAGCTGACGGGCGCCGCGTTCGACCAGCAGCGGCTGCGGGTGGGGTTCGGGGAAAAGGAGAACGATGGCGCAGCGTAAGGCCTGCTGCCTGGTCTCGGAGATGCTGGAGGAAGCGGGCTTCGATCGGCGCAAGGCGCGCGCGCTCAAGCGCCAGGTGCTCGAGGGCCTGATCCTGCTCTGTCGCTGGCAGCTCGAGCGGATGGGCCCCGAGCCGGAGGCGCCGCGGCCGCGCCGCGGCCCGCGCAAGGTCGCCGTCCAGTAGCGCGGAGGCGTCCTGAGCGCGTGCTAAACTCCGGCCAATGTCCTCATCCGAAAGGTCGGACCGCCTGAGGGTGGCGATCCTCGGCCTGCGCGGCGACGCCTCCAAATGGATCGAGGGTCTGGCGGGCAGCGGCGCCCAGGTGTCCGCGGTGGAGGGGCCGGAGGGCCTGTTCGAGGAGGGCGTGGACCTCGGCGTCGCCTTCGTGGATCCGGTGGCCGGCGCCGACCTGGCGCGCACGGCCTCGACGCGGCCCACGCCTCCCCTCGCTCTCCTCGTGGGCGCCACCCCGGAGGACCATCCGCACGCGCGTTTCCTGCGCGTGCTCTTCGCGGGCAAGCAGGACTGGGAGCGCACCTTCGACGCGATCGTCGACCCGCTGTTCCTGCTCGACGAGCACGGCGTCGTCGTCCGCGCCAACCGCGAGCTCGCGCGCGCGGTCGACAGCCCGGTCGAGACGGTGGGAGGGACCCACTACACGAAGCTGCTGGGCACGCCCGTCCCGGCCGGATCGGAGGACGCGGCGCCGGATCCGATCGCGGAGACCCTGGCCGACGGCACGCCGCGCAACCTCGAGTTGCGCTACTCCGGCCTCTCTTCCGTCTACGAGGTCACGGCCTCGCCCCTGCTCGACGACCGCGGGGCGGCGCACGGCGCCGTGGTCACCCTCAAGGACGTGAGCCCGCGCCGGGACCAGCAGGAGCGGCTGCAGCGCTCGGCCCGCCTGGCCGACATCGGCCAGCTCGCGGCCGGGGTGGCCCACGAGATCAACACCCCGCTGGCCTCCATCGCCTTGCGCGCGGAGAGCCTGCTCCGCAGCGCCAGCGACCCCCGCCTCCTCGCCGTCGACTCCTTCAAGAACTTCCCGCGCTACCTGAAGACGATCGACGAGGAGATCTTCCGCTGCAAGCGGATCATCGGCTCCCTCCTCGACTTCAGCCGCGTGCGCAAGCCGGAGGTCAAGGAGAGCGACCTCAACGCGCTGGCCGAGCGCGCGGCCGAGCTCGTGGGCCACCAGATGAAGCTCAAGCAGGTGACGATCTCGTTGAAGCTCGACCCCACCCTGCCCCGCGTCCCCGCGGACGAGGGGCAGCTGCGTCAGGCCCTGATCGCCCTCCTCATGAACGCGCTCGACGCCACGCCGTCCGGGGGGCGGGTCGAGATCGAGACGCGGCGGGAAGGCGCGGACTCCGTCGCCCTCACCGTCGCCGATTCCGGCATGGGCATCCCGCGCGAGAACCTGGACAAGATCTTCAGCCCGTTCTTCACGACCAAGCCCGTGGGCCAGGGCACCGGGCTCGGCCTCGCCATCTGCCACGGCATCGTCAGCTCGCACGGCGGCGAGATCCAGGTGGAGAGCGAAATCGACAAGGGCACCCGCCTCAGCCTCGTGCTGCCGGTGTCCCGGGCCGGCCGCGCCCTGCCCGTGCCGGTCACGACGTAGGAGACCCGATGGCGGACGAGACTCCAGGCATCCGGATGCTGGTGGTGGAAGACGACAAGGCGCTCTCGGAGATCGTCTGCGAGGAGCTGCGCGAGCGGGGACACATGGCGGTGGCGGCGGAGACCGTCGCCGAGGGCCTCGAGCAGCTCAAGCAATCCGAGTTCGAGGTCGCGCTGGTCGACCTCATGCTGCCCGACGGCAGCGGCATCGACATCCTCAAGCGCATCGCCGAGGAGGGCCTGGCCACGGAGGCCATCGTGCTCACCGGTTACGCCACCGTGGACACCGCCATCCAGGCCATGAAGCTGGGCGCCTACGACTACGTCACCAAGCCCGCCCGCATGGACGAGCTGGAGGTCCTCGTGGCCAAGGCGGCCGAGAAGGCGCGGCTCCGGCGCGAGAACTCGCACCTGCGGCGCCGGCTGGAGGGACAGGTCCCGGGCGACGGCATCGTGACCGAAGACCCGGCCATGCGCGAGCTGATGGCCACGGTGGAGCGCGTGGCGCCCTCCGACCTGCCCGTCCTCATCCAGGGCGAGAGCGGCACGGGCAAGGAGCTCATCGCACGGTCGCTGCACCGCCTCAGCCCGCGCAACGTGCAGCCCTTCGTGGCCATCAACTGCGGCGCCGTGCCCGAGACCCTGCTCGAGAGCGAGCTCTTCGGCCACGAGAAGGGCTCGTTCACCGGCGCCCTCAGCCGCAAGCCGGGGCTGTTCGAGGTGGCGGACAAGGGCGTGCTCTTCCTGGACGAGGTCGGGGAGATCGCCCCTCCCGTGCAGGTGAAGCTGCTGCGCGCGATCGAGACGAAGGAGTTCTTCCGCGTGGGCGGCACGCGCCCGGTGCGCACGGACGTGCGCCTGGTCTCGGCCACCAACAAGAACGTGAAGAGCGAGATGCAGGAAGGCCGGTTCCGCGAGGACCTGTACTACCGCCTCAACGGCGTCACCGTGAGGCTGCCCCCCCTGCGCGAGCGCAAGGCCGACGTCGCGCTGCTCGCCCGCCACTTCCTCGATCGGTTCGCGGCCAAGAAGAAGCTCACGTCGCGGGCGATCGAGATGCTGCAGGGCTACGCCTGGCCCGGCAACGTCCGCGAGCTGCAGATGGTGATGCAGCGCGCGGCGATCCTCACCGCCTCCGACACCCTGGACGCGGCGGACCTGCCCCTGGACGTGCGCGACCAGAACTGGAAGGCGGCGGCGGTGAAGACCGGCCTCAGCCTGGCCGAGATGGAGCGCGAGTACATCGAGACCGTCCTGCGCGAGCACGAGGGCCATCGCGGCAAGACCGCGCGCGCCCTGGGCATCGATCCCAAGACCCTCTACAACAAGCTCGGCCCCGAGCGGCCTCGCAAGAAGGCGACTACACCTTAGTTAGCGCGCGCGTCAGGACCGGCGCGCGCCAATCGTATGAGGCCGCGTGGTCACCGCCGCGGGGACGCTCGCGCGCGCTGGAACTCGTTCATCCCCGTAAAGCAGTGCGCGCGCTCGCTCCGGCGTCGCGCAACCCGCGAGTGAATGCAGCGACGTAGGCGGCGGGCAAGACGTCGCGGCGCGAGCGCCGCTAGTTACCCGTGAGCGCCGCCGCTACTTCTTCGGGATCGACATCACCGTGAGCTCGTTGCGGACGATGAACCCGTCCGCCTTGTCGCGGGCGATGCGTTCCGCGGTCGCCTTCTGGGCGGCGGTGGGCACGGTGCCCCGGAGGTACAGGATCTTCGCGTTCTTGTCCGTGTCGATGTCGATGTGGCTCGCGTCCACGGTCTTGTCCGCGAGCAGCGCCGCCTTCACGTCGAGGTGCTGCTTGGTCGCATCGAGAGCCTCGCCGGTCTTCTCCGCGCCTTCCTTCACCTTCGCGCCCACTTCCTTGGCCACCGGCTTGGCCTCGCGCTTGACGTCCTTGGCCGCGGGCTTGACCTTCTCCTTCACGTCGTGGGCGGCGTCCTTGACCGCCTCTCCGGTCTTCTCGGCGCCTTCCTTGATCTTCTCGCCGGCCTTCTCGGCGCCGGCGCGCGTCTTGTCCACCACATCCCCGCCGGTAGGGCTGGGCGAGGCGTACTGCGTCTCGCCGGAGGTGCCACCCTGGGTCGCGCGCGCATTCCCGGTACAGGCCAGCAGGGCGACGGAAGCGCCGGCGACCACGAAGCCGGCGGCGAGCAGGTCACGCTGGGTCATGAGGGGCTCTCCTTCTTCATTGATGGCGTTTCCAAGGGGTCGATCTTCATTATTCTGACTTATATGATGGCATGACTTGCCACTGTTGGGTGGGATGTCAGAGCGAACGAGACACAGACGAGGCGGGCTACTTGATCGCCCGGAGGACCCGGCGGGCGTCGAAACCGATCGCATAGGGGCAAAGGATCGTCGTCCGCCGCGGCTCTCCGGCGGCCGTCATCGTGTAGGCGGTGAGGCGGAAGTAGTGATCGTCCGTCGTGCCCGAGAGCGAGCCGTCGTCGTTGTAGCTCCAGGCGACCTCGCGGAGACGGTCGTTGATGCTCACGATGACGTAGACGTTCTCCTTGGTCATGCCCTCGAGGTCGGTGTCGCTCGGGCGGCTGGCCGCCCGGCTGTAGCCCCACATCGTGTGCGAGTGGAAGTCGCCGATGACGGAAAGCTGGGGAATATTGCGGAGAAAACGCTCGATCCGGCGATGCGCACGGGGGTTGCTCACGACCCCGCGATGCTTGCGCCCTGCGCTCTGGAAGGGAAGGGCGTGCTCGACGATGTACATCTCGTCCGGGCCGCGGCGGTCCCGATAGCCGATCAGGAGGCCGAAGCACTCCCGCTTGTAGACCTCCACCGCGGAGATCAGCAGGCCCCAGAAGGCGTTCTGTGAAATGTAGGCGATCATCGCGGTGGCCCGGGGTGAGGGGGACGCCTGAACGTCATCCCGATTCTAGGTACCCGTTTCGTCCGCTGTCAAACGCCGGGAAATGTTTGACTTAAACCATTGGGCCAGAGTACTTTGACGTCATGAATCCCCTGGCCGGCCGGTGGCGGAGGGCGCCGCGGATTGCCCTCATCCTCATGATCCCCATGGCCGTGCCGGGATTGGCCCGGGCCGGCGACATCACCGCTTTCGTGGCCCTTCCCGCCCCCACCGACACCTGGAGCCGCGGCTACGGGGCGACCATCTCCTCGACCTGGTTCCAGGCGGTGAGCCTCGAAGGCGAGGCGGCCCGGGTTCCCGGCGACCGTACGGACGCGGCCATGACCAGCTTCACCGCCGCCGCGCTGCTCGCCCCGCCCATCGGGAAGCTGACGCCTTATGGAGGCGTCGGCGTCGGTGTGTTCCGCCAGACCCTCGGCACCGAGAGCGATACGGGCACCCTGAAGGCGTTCATCCTCGGGGCCAAGGTCCAGTTCGGGCTCGTCGTCCTCAAGGGCGAATACCGGCGGATCACCCTCTCCGGCACCCCGCTGCTCAACATGACGGCGCGGATCTCCGCCGGCGCCGGTATCGCCTTCTGAGGCGCCGGCCTACTTGACCTGCTCCTTCAGATGCTTGGCGCAGGACTCCGCGGAGCTCTTGCGTCCGTGCGCGGAGTTGTCGGCGTGGTAGCTGTAGGCAAACGCGACCTCGCCGGACTTGAGGTCGTTCACCTGGATGGTCGCTTCCTCTTTCGAGTGCCAGCTCCCCATGATGATCTTCTTGGCCGCGCCGGCCTTCTGCGTCTGGGCGTGGCTGACGATCTCGTAATCGGCCTTGGCCTTGTCGTCCACCACGGTCAGCGGCACTTCCTTGGCCACCAGCGCGTCCTTCAGGTTCTGCTCGAAGCCGTCCGACGGCGTGATGTAGACCTTCGCGCCCGCAGGAATCGTCTTCGCCGGCGCCTTGTCCGCCGCTCGCGCGCCGAGGGCGACGAGCAGCCCACAGGACACGGCCATGACGATCCTCGTTCTGAATCCGATTGTCATTTCATCCTCCCTTTCTCACGCGCCCGGGCCCTGGGGGCCAGGGTCATTCCCTGCCTTCGATCCGGGCCTTGAGGTGCTTGGCGCAGGACTCGGCGGCGCTCTGCTTGCCGCGATTGGCGCTGCCCTTGTTGGCCGCGTAGGCGAAGGCGACCACGCCCGTCTTGAGGTTCGTGACCTTGATGCTGGCCTGCTCGTTGGACTGGCCGGAGCCGAGGAACGCCATCTTGGCCCAGCCCGCCTTCTCCGATTCCGCGATCGCGGTGATCTCGAAGTCGGCCTTCTCCTTGATCGTGACCACGGTCAGGGGCACGTCCTTCTTGACCAGGGCGGCGGAGAGGTAGGTGTCGAAGCCGCCCTCGATCGGCGTGATGAACACCTTCGAACCCGGCACGATGACCTTCGACTCCGCGCTGCCTCCGCCGTCGAAGACCTTCTCCTGGGCCGCGGCGACCATGGGCAGGGACAACGCGCCCAGCACGACCACCAACATCGGAAGAACCTTTCGCACTGCGCACCTCCTCCTGGACTGAACGAGGCGAACCGCCACCTCGGAACCTGCGGCTAGAGACGCTGGAATGGTGCCGCGGACACTACTCCCGGCGGGCCCGGCCGTCAACTTCCCGGGTGGGATGTTAAACTCTCGCCACCGTGGTCTTCTTCAACTACACCACGATGCAGATGACGGCCAAGATCGTCTATTACGGTCCTGGCCTCTGTGGGAAGACGACCAACCTCCAGGCCATCCACAACCGGACGGCGCCGCAGTCCCGCGGCGAGATGGTCAGCCTCGAGACGGAGACGGACCGGACGCTCTTCTTCGACCTCCTGCCCCTCGAGGTCGGAGTCATCGGGGGGATGAAGGTCCGCCTCCAGCTCTACACCGTGCCCGGCCAGGTCTTCTACAACGCCACCCGCAAGCTCGTCCTCAAGGGCGTGGACGGCGTCGTCTTCGTGGCCGACAGCCAGAAGATCGCCCTCGACGCGAACATGGAATCGCTGGCGAACCTGCGGACCAACCTGTCCGAGCTGGGGCTGACCACCGACAAGGTGCCGATCGTCTTCCAGTACAACAAGCGCGACATCCGCAACATCCTGCCCGTCGACACGCTGCAGAAAGAGCTGAACCCGGACGGCGCGCGCCACTTCGAGGCGGCCGCGCTGCACGGCGTGGGCGTCTTCGAGACGTTGAAGGCGATCTCGAGGGTCGCCATCTCTTCGGTGCGCAAGAAGCTCTCGGGGGACGAGAGCCACCCGCCCGCGCCGCCGGGGGCCATCCTGCCCACGCTGGAGTCGCTGGGACCCCCCGCGGCGACCCTGGGCGGACCGTCCGCGGCCAGCTCCATCGAGTCCCTCGTCTCCGGGCCGGACGAGGTCGGCGGCGTCGAGTTCGCCCAGGAGGACACGGCCAAGCACGTCATCCCCGTCAAGACGAAGGGCGAGGTGGACATCCAGCGCGAGCTCGAGAAGCTGCGCACCATGACCGCGCCCGCGCGACGGGCCCCCGCTCCCGCCGCTCCCGCCGGCGGCCGCGAGATCGACCGGCGCCTGAACGACATCCTCGGCTCCGATCAGGCCTCGCGGCAGCAGGTCAAGCGCAAGGCCGCGGTCGAGGTGCCGGGGCCGCTGCTCAAGGGGCACCACTCCCTCAAGGTCCTGCTGTCCTTCACGACCGACGACGGCGAAGAAGTCGTCCACGAGGCCACCACGATCGGCCTGCGGGGCAACAAGCGGCTGGAGTGGCTCGCGCTCCAGCTCGAGATCGACGTCAAGGGGAAGGGCTAGGAGCGTGCCTCGGTAGGACGGGGCACGCTCCTAATGGAAACGACTACTTTTTCGGCGAGGGCGAGGCCTTGGCTGCGGGCGAAACGGGCTTGGCGGCGGGGCTGGCCTTGGCCGCGGGGGAGGCCGTCTTCGCCGCGGGTGACGACTTCGTGCCCGGCTTCGCCGGCACCGGCGCGGGGCTCACCGTTCCCATCGGCGGCAGGGAGACCGGCGTCGCGTCCACGACGTTGGGCACGTTGCCGAGCTTGTCCGCCTCGCCGACGTAGAGGTGGTAGACCATGAGGCCCAGCTCGCGATCGTCGGTGGCGTTGATTCCCCTGGCCTTGGGAACGAAGGACTGGTTCATCGAGAGGCGAAGGTCCACCCACTCCTGGTCGCCGAGGTCGGCGGCCTTGACGCGGATCTTCTTCAGGAAGACCTCGGAGTTCTCGATGGGCACCACCAGGCCCGACTTGCCCCCGATGGCGACCGTGAGCACGGGCGGCTGGTCGAAGGCCTTGGAGTTCGTGTCCGCTTCCAGGTAGACGATGATGTCCTTCTTCGGGTTCTTGAACGAGACGAGGGCGTCCTTCTTCGTCCAGGTGCGCTCCAGGCTCGGGTTCTGGGCGGAGGACTCGGGGTTGTGCCACCCCTCCTTGTAGACGAGGAAGATGTTCTCGGTCTGCGGCAGCAGCTCCATCTTGGCGACGGAGTACTCGTGCAGGCCCGCGTCCTCGCCCTTGAGGGCGGCGCGCTCGCCGCGGCCGACCGGCTGCAGGCCGACGCGCACGTCCACGTCTCCGACGTACGGATAGATCGGGATGAACTTCGTGCGCGTGTAGGTGTAGCTCTTCCCCGGCTCCCACGCGGTGACGGGGGGGACCGGCACGTGGTCGTCGTCGAAGAGAAGGACCTTGTGGGAGTCCAGGAAATGGACGAACGCGCGATGGTCCTGGCCGAGCTTCTTCGCGCTCGACCCGTTCTGCCAGGTGTAGGTCACTTCGATCGCGCTGCCCAGCGGCGCGCGCGCGCGGTTGACCTCGAACTTGGGGGTGATGTCGTTGACTTCCGCGGGCTTCCGGCGGTTGCAGGCCGGGAGCAGGGCGAGAGCGGCCAGCGACACGACGGCCGCCGTACGCCAGGAACGTCCAAGCCTCATCTGCACTCTCCTCGTTTGTCGGTCACTATGTGATTATTCCGTACTTACGGCAAAACCTGTGAACTCTACCGGAACGCGTCGCCGCGAGTCAAGCCAGGCGAGGGGCTGGCGACCCCCCCGCCGGAATGACGGCGCGCGCGTGCCGCCCTGCGATATAGTCGCGCCATGAGCATGGAAGCGCTCGGAATGGTCGAGACCAAGGGGCTCGTCGGAGCCATCGAGGCCGCCGACGCGATGGTCAAGGCGGCCAACGTCGTCCTCGTGGGCAAGGAGTACATCGGCTCCGGCTACGTGACCGTGCACGTGCGCGGCGACGTGGGCGCGGTGAAGGCGGCCACGGACGCGGGGGCGGCGGCCGCGCGCCGCGTCGGCGAGCTCGTCTCCGTGCACGTGATCCCCCGGCCGCACGAGGAAGTGGAGAAGATCCTGCCTCAGCTCGCGCCCGCTTCACCGGCGGGCGGCGCCCGCAAGCCGGAGAGATAACCGCCGCCGGCCATGGCCAGCCCCGTCCGCGACAAGGACCTCCTCTCGATCCAGCAGGCGCGCGCGCTCGCCGCCGCCGCCCGCGAGGCGCAGAAGGCCCTCAAGGAGTTCTCGCAGGAGCAGGTGGACCGCATCGTGGAAGCGATGGCGGCCGCCGCGCGCACGGAGGCGGAGCGCCTGGCCAGGCTCGCCCACGAGGAGACGGGCTTCGGCAACACGAAGGACAAGACGCTCAAGAACCTCTTCGCGGCCGTGGACGTGATGGACTACATCCGGCCCCTGCGCACGGTGGGAATCCTGCGCGAGGACAAGGAGCGGCGCGTCGTCGAGATCGCGGAACCGATGGGGGTGGTGGCGGCGGTGATCCCCTCCACGAACCCGACCTCGACCGCGATCTTCAAGGCCCTCGTCTCCGTCAAGGCGCGCAACGCCGTCGTGATGAGCCCGCACCCCTCGGCGCGCAACTGCATCCTGGAGACGGTGCGCGTGATGCACGGGCCGGCCGTCGCCGCCGGGCTGCCCAAGGACGCGCTCTCCTGCATGACGGAGGTGTCCCTGGAGGGCACGCAGGAGCTGATGCGGTGCCGCGACACGGGCGTCATCCTCGCCACGGGCGGGATCGGGCTCGTGCGCGCCGCCTATTCCTCGGGCAAGCCCGCGTACGGGGTCGGGCCCGGCAACGTGCCCGCCTACATCCATCAGAGCGCGGATGTGCCCAAGGCCGTCCGCGACGTGATCAACGGCAAGACGTTCGACTACGGCACGCTCTGCTCCTCCGAGCAGTCGATGGTGTGCGACGAGGCGATCAAGGACCAGGTGATCGCGGAAGCGAAGAAGAACGGCGGCTACTTCCTGAGCGAGGCGGAGGCGGCCGCCGTCGCGCGCGTGGTGGTCACGCCGCAGCGCCTGGCGAATCCGGAGATCGTGGGCAAGCCGGCCCCGTACATCGCGGAGAAGGCGGGAGTGAAGGTGCCGCCGGAGACGCGGGTCCTGATCGCGCCCCTCCTCGGCGTCGGCCTCGCCTTCTACGTCGTGAAGGACTGGCACGAGGGCTGCGAGCGCGTGCTGCAGCTCCTGCGCTACGGCGGCACCGGCCACACCATGGCCATCCACAGCCGTGACGACGCCGTCATCCGCGAGTTCGCGCTCAAGAAGCCGGTCTTCCGTATCGTCGCCAACTCGCAGTCGTCGATGGGGGCGACCGGCTACACGACCGGCCTCGCGCCGTCGATGAGCCTGGGCTGCGGCGCCTATGCCGGCAACATCACGTCCGACAACATCACGCCGCTGCACCTGATCAACATCAAGCGGCTGGCCTACGAGCTGCCCCGCGACCGGCGGCCGGGCGCGGCGCCGGCCGGAATCCCCGCGGACCTCTCCACGCGCGTGGCGGCCTTCGTGGCCGAGCGCGTGGGCGGTGCCGCCGCCGGCGTGCCTTCGGCGCCCGCGCCCCCGAGCGCGAGCACCGGCCCGTCTGCTCCCGCCCATCCGGCCGTGGACTTCGTGGCCGAGGACGACGTCCGGCGCGCGATCCGGGAGGGCCGGACGATCACGATCCGCCGCGGCGCCATCGTGACGCCGGCCGCGCGGGACCTCGCGGACGGCAAGAACGTCCTCGTCGAAGAACGCTAGAGATCCCCGCTGACAAGCCCTATCCGTCGGCCAAACCCGCGCCCAGCCTGGATTCGGCATTAGCACAGATCGCCCGGTTGTGCTAGGATCCGCGCGTTCTTTCCGACCATTCGGCGCCGCGTTGAAGGCCGAGGGGGGGGCTTGGGCGTGTCCAGGGGCCGGAAGTGGATTGTCGTCGTATGCGCGGCGCTCGCCGCCTCCGCCTGTGCTCACGGCGGAGCGGTCGCCAAGAAGACCTCTCCCAAGGGACCCGCCACCGCGGGCGATCCCATCCCGCGCCTCATCGCGCAGGCGGACGCTCACCTGGCCAGCGGCATGGCCGAGATCAAGCAGGGCCACCTCAGGGGCGCCCGTGAGGAGTTCGACCTCGCCGTCGACCTCTACCTGACCGCGCCGGGCGGGGCCTACGCGACGCCGCTGCTGGCCGAGGCCTACCGCCGCACGCTCGAAGCCATCCAGGCCAAGGAGCTCGAGGCCCTGGCCGCGGGCGACGGGTTCACCGAGACCAAGGTGGAGCGGGCGGCCATCGACGACGTGGGCGACCTGCCCGTCGGCAACGGAGTCCCCAGCGACGACTCGCGCCGCCTGGCCGAGGAAGTGCTGGCCCAGGAGTCCAACGACCTCACCATCACGCTCAACGACGAGGTCCTCTCCTGCATCGACCTCTACCAGGGGCCGCTACGCGAATGGTTCACGAGCGCGCTCGCGCGCGGTGGACGCTACCTCCCGCGGATCCGCGAGGTCTTCGCCTCGGAGGGCGTGCCCAAGGACCTGGCCTACGTCGCGCTGGTGGAGAGCGCGTTCAAGACCAGCGCCTATTCGCGGGCCAAGGCGAAGGGGATGTGGCAGTTCATCGCCGACACGGGCAAGCGCTACGGGCTGGCCCAGGACTGGTGGGTGGACGAGCGCTCCAATCCGGAGAAGGCGACGCGGGCGGCCGCGAAGTACCTGAAAGAGCTGCACGACATGTTCGGGGACTGGAACCTCGCCCTCGCCGGCTACAACTGGGGCGAGGGACGCGTCAACCGCTGGGTGGAGCGCACGGGCGCGCAGGACTTCTGGTCGCTGGCCGAACAGGCCTCGATGCCGCGGGAGACCCGCAACTACGTCCCGATGATCCACGCCGCCATCCTGGTGGCGAAGGCGCCCGAGAAGTACGGGTTCGACGTGACGCCGGAGAGCGAGCTGTCCTACGAGTCGGTGCCCGTGCAGGGCGCGGTCGACCTTCGCGTGATCGCGGAATGCGCGGGGACCGGCCTCGACCACATGCAGATGCTGAACCCGGAGCTGCGGCGGCTGGCCACGCCCGCCAACCGCACCTTCGACGTCAAGGTGCCCCAGGGCCGCGGCTCCAGCGTCCGGGTCTGCCTCGACAAGCTGCCCGCGGAGAAGCGGGTCACCTTCCGCACGCACGTCATCGCGCGCGGGCAGACCCTGGCCTCGGTGGCGCGCCAGTACGGCACGAAGGTCTCGGACATCGCATCCGCGAACGCGATCGACGCCAGCCAGAGCAAGCGGCTGGCCCGCGGGACGGAGCTCATCATCCCCATCCCGCGCGCCTCGGTGCCGCCGCCCCGCCGCGCGCCCGCCGCCGCCGCCGCCGAGATGGCGGACCTGGGCAGCGGGCGCGTGCGCATCCAGTACAAGATCAAGCCCGGCGACACCCTGCACGCGATCGCCGCCCGCTACCGCACCACCGTCCAGGAGCTGATGTCCTGGAACAACCTCAGCGGCTCGCTGCTGGCCGCCGGCAATCTGCTCACCGTCTACACGCGCCCGTAGCCCTACCCTCCGCTGCCGGCGGTGGCGGACCCGCGCCGTCCTTGGACCGCGCTAGACTCCGTTCGGCGTCGGGCCTCTCCCTCCGGCGCGTCCACTCTCCCACTTCGGATCCGATGGCGTCCCTGGGCGGCGGAGGTGTGCGCGATGCTGGCAACGTCGTTGACGGCGGCCGTGCTCGGCGTCGAGGCGCATCTCGTGCGCGTCGAGGCCGACACCGCATCCGGTTTCCCCAAGTTCACCATGCTCGGCCTGCCCGATTCCTCCATCAAGGAGAGCGAGGGCCGGATCCGCGCCGCCCTTCGCAACTGCGGCTACGAGTTCAAGTGGGACCGGCGCATCACCGTGAGCATGGCACCGGCCAGCCTGAGGAAGATGGGATCTTCCTATGACCTCGCGACGGCGGTCGGTCTGCTCGCCGCCGATGGCGCCGTCGACCCGCGCGCGCTCTCCGACGTGCTTTTGGTGGGCGAGCTGGCGCTGGACGGGGCGCTGCGCCCGGTCAGCGGCGTGCTGCCGATGATGCTGATGGCGCGGAGCAACGGCCTGCGTGCGGCGGTGGTGCCCGCGGCCAACGCCGCCGAGGCCGCCATCGTCGAGGGCCTCGACGTCCATCCCGCGGTCTCGCTTCCGGACGCGGTGGCGGTCGCGGGGGCGGCCCTCCGCCCGGCCCCGCCGCGGTCGCCCGTCCCGCACATGCCCCGCGCGGCCTTGCCCGACATGGCGGACGTGCGGGGCCAGGTGGTGGCCCGCCGCGCCCTCGAGATCGCGGCCGCGGGCGGGCACAACCTCATCTTCATCGGGCCACCCGGATCCGGGAAGACCATGCTGGCCCGGCGTCTGCCCGGCGTCCTGCCGCCCCTCACGCTCGAAGAAGCGGTCGAGACCACGGCCATCCATTCGGCCTGGGGCGCTCGGATGGAGGGGCTGCTCGGCGACCGCCCGTTCCGGAGTCCCCACCACACGACGAGCGACGCGGCCCTCGTCGGCGGCGGTTCGATCCCCCGGCCCGGCGAGGTGAGCCTCGCCCACAACGGCGTGCTGTTCCTGGACGAGCTCCCGGAATTCCGGCGCAACGTCCTGGACGCGCTTCGTCAGCCCCTCGAGGAGCGCTCGGTCACCATCGCGCGCAGCCGGGGCACGCTGCGACTCCCCGCGCGCTTCCAACTGATCGCGGCCATGAATCCCTGTCCCTGTGGACTGCGCGGACATGCCGCCTGCGCCTGCACGCCGACGGCGGTGCGGGCCTACCAGTCGCGGATCTCCGGCCCCTTGCTCGATCGCGTCGACATCCAGGTCGAGGTCGCACCCGTCACGTATGAAGAGATGATGGGACCGGCGGGCGAGACGAGTGCCGCCGTCGCCGCCCGCGTCGAGGCCGCTCGCCGGCGCCAGGCCGGTCGCGTGGACAGCACGTCGGTGGCCCTCAACGCCGACCTGCCGCCCCGAATCCTGAGACAGGTTGCGCCCGCCGACCCTGCGGGCGCGAACCTTCTCCGGCAGGCGATGGAACGCTTCGGACTTTCCGCGCGCGGCCACGACCGCGTCCTTCGGGTGGCCCGCACGTTGGCCGATTTGGAGGATTCAGCCCACGTCTCGGAGCGTCACGTCGCCGAAGCCCTTCATTTCCGGGGCCGTCCGGCCGTTTCGGAGTGAGGCTGAGGGCCCACAGAGAGCGGCGTCACACATTTTCCAATGTTTTGGATTTTTGGTTGACGCCTTACAGAACCGTGTGCTAGCCTCGCCGCTTCGTCTGTGGGTAGGAGGCCTCACGCTTCCTGTCTTTTGTGGTGAGTGACCCACGGTTGGGTCCGAGACTCCGGGGGGGAGATGGCCAACGAGTTCTACACCCTGATCGTCGTGCCGCATGCCAAGGCACGCTTTCGGAAGATCCAGGTTTCGGTCCGTCTGACGAAGTGGGTTTTGGGGACGACCGCCGTGGCCACTCTCGCCGTATCCGGTACTTTCGTTCACTACGCTCGCGTCGCCGGCGAAGTCCACGAGCTTCGTCAGCTCCGTGACGAGAACAAGGTCCTGCTGAGCAAGACGCAGGAGTACGAGCAGTCGGCGGGCAAGCTCCAGGCCAAGGTCCAACAGCTCCAGAACATGGTGACCAAGCTCGGCGTCATGGCCGGGCTGGAGCACAGCCTGCCGGAGCCCGCGGGCGTCGGCGGCGTTTCGAGCATGGATTCGACACCGCCGAAGCTCACGCCCTCCGCGCTGGCGGACATGGACCGCAGCCTGACGAAGCTGACCGACCGCTCCGCCCAGCTCGAGGAGTTCTACCGCGACCAGACCGTGCTCCTCTCGTCCACGCCTTCGGTCTGGCCCGTGCGCGGCTATCTGTCCGCCACCTTCGGCAACCGCATCGATCCCTTCACGGCCCAGAAGGACTTCCATCCCGGCATCGACATCTCCACGCCCATCGGCACCAAGGTGCAGGCGCCGGCGGACGGGATCGTGATCTCGACCGGGCAGCAGGGCGGCTACGGCAACGCGCTCGTGATCGACCACGGCTACGGCGTGGTCACGCGTTACGGGCACCTCGATAGCTTCGCGGTCAAGCCGGGCCAGCGGATCCGGCGCGGCGACGTCATCGCCTACGTCGGGAATACAGGCCGCTCGACGGGTCCGCATCTTCACTATGAAGTGTGGGTGCGCGACCAGGCGCAGAACCCGATCCACTTCATCCTCGACGAGTACCGGACGTTCGGCTAGGCACTTAGGCAACTCAGGGGGGTACTCACCTCGAACGCACCCCCCTGCGCCTTCGGCTACCCCCCAACCCGCTCGTCGCGGAGTGAATCCGCTCCTCGCTGCTTGCCCCTCGCCTCGCGAATCCCGTTTGACCCTCGTCGAGTCCGCCTGATATCCTGACCAATCAACCGTTTCGGTCGCCTCTTCGCTTCATGGCCCGGGATGCGCAGGGCAAAGCAGCGAGGCGCCGATTCACTCGGCGCCGAGCGGCAGGGGGTAGCCCGAAGGGCGTAGGGGGTTGCATTCACCCGAGGGTGGAGCAACCCCCTGAATCAAAGAATGATCAACACCATCCTGACCAAGATCATCGGTACCAAGAATGAGCGCGAGCTCAAGGCCATCGCTCCGCTCATCCAGCGCATCGTCGCCCTCGAGCCGTCCGTCCTTCCCCTTTCCGACGCGCAGCTCCAGGCCAAGACCGAGGAGTTCCGCTCCCGGCTGAAGGGTGGCGGCGATGGGGGCGGCGGTGAATCCCTCGACGACCTCCTCCCCGAGGCCTTCGCGGTCGTGCGCGAAGCGGGCCGCCGCGTGCTCAACATGCGGCACTTCGACGTGCAGCTCATCGGCGGCCTGGCC
>WNFM01215061.1_pt5 | contig 16553 bp, 17 predicted proteins | sample 5400271 | NCBI WGS metagenome assembly WNFM01 (sample SAMN13153352, study PRJNA577476) | soil metagenome | isolation source: 60 cm saprolite on Douglas fir-dominated hillslope | place: USA:California | collected 2013-09-17
CCCCGCCGCGACTGGCAGTAGTAGTCGCGCTTGGGTGTTGCACGGGCAAGGATCTCAATCTGGCGGTCGTTGAGGCCGAAGCGGCGGTAGATCGCCGTGATCTGTGGCTCGATCGCCCGCTCATTCGGCAGGAACAGCCGCGTCGGGCAGCTCTCGATGATAGCGGGTGCGATCGCGGAGCCGTCGATATCGGACAGCGACTGGGTGGCGAAAATGACAGAGGCATTCTTCTTGCGCAGCGTCTTCAGCCATTCCCGCAATTGGCCGGCAAAGCCCTGGTCGTCGAGCGCGAGCCAACCTTCGTCGACGATCAACAATGTCGGACGGCCGTCGAGCCGCCGCTCGATACGATGAAAGAGATAGGCCAGCACTGCCGGCGCGGCCCCGGTGCCGATCAGACCCTCGGTTTCAAAGGCCTGAACTTCAGCCTCCCCCAGGCGCTCGGCCTCGGCATCGAGCAAGCGGCCATAGGGTCCGCCGAGGCAATAGGGTTGCAGAGCTCGCTTGAGCGTCTGGGATTGCAACAGCACCGACAACCCAGTCAACGTGCGTTCGGCGACCGGTGCGGAAGCGAGCGACGACAGTGCCGACCAGAGATGGTCCTTCGCCTCCGGCATGATGACGATCGTCTCACGAGCGAGAATGTTTGCGATCCATTCTGCCGCCCAACCGCGTTCCGCGGCATTGTCAATCAAGGCCAAAGGTTGAAGCGCGACCGGTTCGGTGGCATCGTCCGACAGCGCGCCGCCGACATCATGCCAGTCGCCAGCCATGGCGAGCGCGGCCACGCGGATCGAGCCGCCGAAGTCGAAGGCGAAGACTTGGGCGTCAGGATAACGGCGGAACTGCAGCGCCATCAGCGCGAGCAGCACCGATTTGCCAGCGCCGGTCGGACCCACCACCAGCGTATGGCCGACATCGCCGACATGCAGCGAAAATCGAAATGGGGTCGCGCCCTCGGTTCGCGCGAAGAATAATGCCGGCGCGCCGAAATGCTCATCTCGCGCGGGGCCTGCCCAAACCGCCGACAACGGGATCATGTGCGCGAGATTGAGCGTGGAGATCGGCGGCTGGCGGACGTTGGCGTAGGCGTGGCCGGGCAGCGACCCCAGCCAGGCCTCCACCGCATTGACACTCTCCGCCATGCAGGTGAAGTCGCGTCCCTGAATGACTTTCTCGACCTGGCGCAGCTTCTCGTCGGCGACGCGGGGATCGTCGTCCCACACCGTCACGGTGGCGGTAACGAAGGCCTGCCCGATCGCGTCGGATCCGAGTTCCTGCAACGCTGCGTCGGCATCCATGGCCTTGTTGTGGGCGTCGGTGTCGAGCAAGGTGGACGCCTCGTTGGTCATCACCTCCTTCAGGATCGCGGCAATCGATTTCCGCTTGGCAAACCATTGCCGCCGGATTTTTGTCAGCAATCTGGTGGCCTCACCCTTGTCGAGCATGATCGCGCGGGTCGACCACCGGTAGGCAAAGGCGAGCCGATTGAGATCGTCCAGAATCCCAGGGGTCGTGACGGTCGGGAATCCGACTATCGTCAGCACGCGCAGATGCGAATTCCCAAGCATCGGCTCGAGGCCGCCGATCAGGGGCTGGTCGGCCAGCACCGCGTCGAGATACATCGGAATTTCCGGCACGCGAACACGCTGGCGCTTGGTCGAAACAGTCGAATGCAGATAGGTCAGCGTTTCCTCGTCATCGAGCCATCCGATCTCGGGCATAAATCCCTCGACCAGCCCAAGCACACGCTCGGTGCGGTCGACGAATCCACGTTGTACTTCGTGAGCATCCGCGTCTTCGTTACGATCGCGCCCCTCGTAGAGGAAACGTTCGGCGCGCGCGGGGTCTTCTGGCGGGGGCAAATAGAGAAAGGTGAGGAAATAACTCGATTCATAATGCGCGCCCTCCTGCTCAAATTCCGCGCGGCGCTCAACGTCGACCAGGGCCGATGCCACATCCGGGAAATATCCTTCGGGATATTTGCTGGCGGGATGACGCTCCGCCTCGACGAAGACAGCCCAGCCCGAGCCGAGGCGACGCAGTGCGTTGTTCAATCGCCCGGCGACGCCGACGAGTTCGGCCGGCACGGCGGAATCCAGGTCCGGCCCCCGAAACCTCGCGGTGCGCTGAAACGAGCCATCCTTGTTGAGGACAATTCCCTCGTCGACCAAAGCAGCCCAGGGCAGGAAATCCGCAAGCTGCGTCGTCGAACGCCGATATTCCCTGAGGTTCATCATCACTTCAAACGCTCAAATGGCTGGAGATGCGGAGATGACGGCGCACGACGTCGACGAACTGGGGGTCGCGCTTCGCCGCCCACACCGCGGCGGCTTGGCCGAGAATCCCGAGCAAGAGGCCGGCGAGCCACAGCCGCAGACCGAGGCCGAGCGCCGCCGCCAGGGTACCGTTGAGGATTGCAACCGCGCGTGGCGCGCCACCGAGCAGGATCGGCTCGGTCAATGCACGATGCACCGGCACGGAGAAGCCTGCGATGGGATCAACTTCATCCATCACACCAGCACCCCGCCACCGAACGAGAAGAACGACAGGAAGAAGGAGCTGGCCGCGAACGCGATCGACAGACCGAATACAATCTGGATCAGACGGCGAAACCCTCCCGAGGTGTCGCCGAATGCGAGCGTCAATCCGGTGACGATGATGATGATCACGGCCAAGATCTTGGCGACGGGCCCCTCGACCGATTGCAGGATCTGATTGAGCGGTTGCTCCCACGGCATGTTCGAACCGGCGGCCCAGGCGGGAACGGAGACCAGCATCTGAACACTGGCGGCAGCGGCCAGCACCGTGCAGCGATGGAAGTGGAAACGCGATTGCGTCATGGCCGATCTCCTGCGACGTGAAGGACATAGTCGCCGTCGGAACCAAGCCCCTCGACACGGGCGAGCTCGGCGAGCCGCCGATCGGACCCGCGGCCTACCAAGACAGCGATCAACTGGATTGTCTCGGCGATCAAAGCACGCGGCACGGTGACGACGGCTTCCTGGATCAACTGCTCCATCCGGCGTAGCGCACCGAGCGCCGAGCCCGCATGGATGGTGCCGACGCCGCCGGGATGCCCGGTGCCCCAGGCCTTCAAAAGATCAAGCGCTTCCGCGCCTCTGACTTCACCGATCGGGATGCGATCCGGTCGCAACCGTAGCGAGGAGCGCACGAGATCGGAGAGCGAAGCGACGCCGTCCTTGGTGCGGAGTGCGACGAGATTGGGCGCCTTGCATTGCAGTTCGCGGGTATCCTCGATCAGCACGACGCGATCGGAAGTCTTCGCCACCTCCGCCAACAACGCATTCGTGAGCGTGGTCTTGCCTGTCGAGGTGCCGCCGGCGACCAGAATGTTGCAGCGATCCCCGACAGCCTTGCGCAATGTCTCGGCCTGCGCCGCGCGCATGATTCCGGCGGCGACATAGTCGTCGAGCGTGAACACGGCGACCGCGGGTTTGCGGATCGCGAAGGTCGGCGCTGCGACGACGGGCGGCAGCAATCCCTCGAAGCGCTCGCCGGTCTCGGGCAACTCGGCCGATACCCGCGGCGAACCCGGATGCACCTCGGCGCCCACATGGTGTGCAACGAAAGCGCTCGCCGGTATCGACAAGGCCGCTCGCCAGCCGATCGATCCAGAGCCGGCCGTCCGGGTTGAGCATGACCTCCAAGACGGAGGAGTCTTCCAGCCAAAGCGCGATGGCCGGCCCCAGCGCGGTGCGCAGCATGCGCGCGCCGCGCGACGTCGCTTCTTGATTGAGATGATGAATTGCCACTTCCGTCCCCAGCATGGCCCGCGATTGCAGTAGTGATGTCGGGGATCATTAGAAAAGGTAGGATGTGCGACCACGCAACAAGATCAGACCAGGCGTAGCGCTATGGCGTAGAAAGACCTGACAACGGCGAAGCCGTTCACGAAGAGCCGTCCGTATGATCCGCCGTCCCGTCCTTGGGAATCACGTCTTGAGAAATTTCCTGCGCCAAGGTCTGCCCCTTCGCCAACCGTCGCCCGAGCGCCTCGACAAAGCCTTCGTAGCGCTCACGGCCCTTGGCCTGGGCGGCCGGCTGCGCCGTGTCTGGCAATGGCGGGGTGACGGTCAGCCAGAAGCGCACGAACAGCGCCAGTGCTTCGTTCGAAATGGTGACGTGGCGTTCAAGCCGCTCGACCTGTCGCGTCAGCCGGTCGAGCCGGCGCCCAAGCGCGGCCTCCATCCGCTCCGAATTGTCAGGCGACAGGTACGATGACAGCGCGGTTTCGACGACAAGCGCCTGTGGCACGCGCTTGCGGCCGGCGTAATCGGCGAGTTGACGGGCAAGATCCGGCGGCAGACGAAAGGTGTGCTTGGTCCGCATCGCTTACTCCGAGAGCTCCAAGCCGTCGCCGGGATCCAACGCCGCCTGGCGCGCCAGACCGCGGGCCTGCTCGCGCAATGCGCGCGCGCGAATGGCATCGTCGTCAGGCTCTTCCTCCGAGAAGACGAACTCCGGGACCGGGTTCGCACGCTCCGGCGCGATCTCCTCATGCTCGGGAAGCTCTGGCTCCCTACGGATGCCGCCGTTCGCAGGATCGTCGCTATCAGTCTCGCTTGACGCGCTGATGGCCCGACCGCTGCTCACGGCGCGAACCGGTAATTGGCTCCAATCGTCGGGTGGTACGGGAGGATTTTTTTGAGTCACGACTGGTGGTGGCGCCAACACGCGCTCGTTCAACCTGACATCTTCGAAATAGCGCGCCTTCTTCGCCCGGATCGGTGGGACGCCGGAGATCAGCACCAGTTCGTCAGCGGGCGGAAGCTGCATTACCTCGCCCGGCGTGAGCAACGGTCGCGCCGTCTCCTGACGCGAGACCATCAAATGACCAAGCCACGGGCTGAGCCTGTGGCCCGCGTAGTTCTTCATCGCCCGCATCTCGGTGGCCGTACCGAGCGCATCCGAGACACGTTTCGCGGTTCGCTCGTCGTTGGTGGCAAAGGACACGCGGACATGACAGTTATCGAGGATAGAATTGTTGGCCCCATAAGCCTTCTCGATTTGATTCAGTGACTGCGCGATCAAAAAACTCTTGAGACCGTAGCCGGCCATGAACGCCAGCGCTGATTCGAAGAAATCCAGGCGACCAAGCGCCGGAAACTCGTCCAGCATCAGCAACAGCCGATGGCGTCGCCCTTCTGCGTGCAGGTCTTCCGTCAACCGCCGGCCGATCTGGTTAAGAATCAAGCGCACCAGCGGCTTGGTCCGGCTGATGTCGGACGGCGGCACGGCGAGGTAAAGAGAAGCAGGCCGGTCGCCCTCGACGAGATCGCGGATGCGCCAATCGCAATGGTGCGTGACCTTCGCCACGACTGGGTCACGATAGAGCCCCAGGAACGACATGGCAGTCGAAAGCACGCCGGAGCGCTCGTTCTCGCTTTTGTTGAGAAGTTCCCGCGCCGCTGAGGCGATCACCGGGTGTGGACCGGCCTCACCCAGATGCGCTGAGGTCATCATGGTCCGGAGCGTCACTTCGATCGGGCGCTTTGGGTCGGAGAGGAAACCGGCAACACCGGCGAGCGTCTTGTCCGGTTCGGCGTAGAGCACGTGAAGAATGGCGCCGACCAGCAACGCGTGGCTGGTCTTCTCCCAATGATTGCGCCGTTCCAGTGATCCCTCGGGGTCGACGAGAACGTCCGCGACATTCTGGACATCGCGCACCTCCCATTCGCCCCGCCGAACCTCCAGCAACGGATTGTAGGCCGCAGACTTCGCATTGGTGGGATCGAAAAGCAACACGCGGCCGTGCCGGGCACGGAAGCCAGACGTCAGAGTCCAGTTCTCACCCTTGATGTCGTGGACAATGCAGCTGCCTGGCCAGGTCAGAAGCGTCGGCACCACGAGCCCGATTCCTTTGCCGGATCGTGTCGGCGCAAAGCACAGCACGTGTTCCGGTCCATCGTGACGCAGGTAATTCTGCTCAAAGCGACCGAGCACGACGCCGTCTGGCGCGGCGAGACCGGCAGCACGAATCTCTGATGGTGTTGCCCAGCGGGCCGAGCCGTACGTTGCGGCGGTCTTCGCTTCGCGCGCCCGCCACACCGACATGCCGATGGCAACCGCAATGGAGATAAAACCTCCGGATGCCGCGATGTAAGCACCTTCGACGAAAACCTGCGGCGCATAGGCGTCATAGGCGTACCACCACCAGAAGAACGCGGGCGGCAGATAGATCGGCACTCCCGAGGTCAGTTCGAACCATGGCTGCCCTAGTTGCGGTTGGAAACCTAGCTTCCAAGCCACCCATTGGGTCGCTGCCCACATGGTGATGAGCACGATCATGAAGACAACGACAATCTGGCCCCAGAGAATCTTGGTCGCGGACATCGTGACCAAGGATCAAGTGTTGCCCGCGCCGAGAGCAAGCGTCGTTTCACGTCGGGCGTGCGGACGGCGGCCGCTGGCTATGATTCGGACGGAAGTGGCGAAGGTCGGAAGAAACGCCGCCGCAGCGCAAACCAGACCCACGCCACGATCTGGATGACGACACTAAGAGCAAAGGCCGTCTGGTACGCGATTTCGGGATAGTGCCCATCTTGAGGCGCCCAATGCTGAAGCACGACGCCGGTCGCGTATTGCACGACGAACGCTGCAGCGATGTGGAACAAATTCAGCGCCCCGTTGGCCCGCCCGGTGAATTCTCTGGGGAAATATTCGGCCAGGATCGCATAACTAAGTACGATAGCAGCGCCAACCGCCGCCACCACGGCCCACAGGAAGTATGACGGCAAGGGCAAACGCAAAATCAACGCGAGCTGAACCGCTATGAAGACGGCTGTGACCACGCTTAAGAGCGTTTCCGGCCCGATACCGCGCCGGCGCAGCCGATCGGTCATGACTCCCAACAGGAGCGCGCCCAGGCTGGTTGCAACCGCCATGACCAACAAGTGCTGCACCACCCCCGCCCGGTCGAGTCCCTCAACGTCGCTGAGCCATTGCGCCGCCCAGAGTCCCTGTAGAGCCCAGGCCGTTCCTATAGAGGTCGCCGAGAGGGGCGCAAGACACCAGAAACGCGGGTCGGCATAAACTTTCCTCAAGCCTACCGAGGCCGCTCCACTTGCGACCGGTGCAGCCTCGGGCACGACGAGATAGATCATGACTGCGCAGCCGGCAGTCACCGCGGCGAAGACACCGAAGAGTTCACGCCAACCGATCCAGGTGAGCGCCAGCTCGGCTGGCAATGTCGCCGTCACCGCACCTAGCGCACCCAGCATGACCATCAAGCCGTTGAGGAGCGGCACACGATCCCTGGGAAACCAGAGAACGAGAGCTTTCAAACCTGCCGTCAAAGCAGCGGCGACGCCGAGACCGATCAACGCACGGCCAGCGAGGAGCAACAGAAAATCGCCCGATGCGGCGAATAGCGCCGCTCCTAGTGCCGCGACTACCAGCAGTGCGCTCTGGATTCGCCGAGGCCCATATCGGTCCAGGAGGACACCGATTGGTATTTGGGCGGCAGCGAAGGTAAGAAAGTAGACTGAAGTGAGGAGGCCTAGATCGCCGGCGCCAAGTCCCAATTCCGTCGCCAAGGGAGCTGCTATGACCGCATTGATTGTCCGGAAGAGATAGGCGAGGTAATATCCGGCGACGAATGGCAAGAATACGCGCAGGATCAAAGATCGGTTCTCGACAACGTCTTTCGTCACCCGCCTCACTGCCGTTAGCCAGGTCTGCGCGCATCGTCGCGGGGCGACCACGGCCGCACCTCGATCGCGGTCGGCCGCAGTTTCAGTGAAGGGGACGGCCGGACCGCCCTGGAAACCCGCCATTGCTGCCGTCCTCCCGGACGGCAGCAGAATGCTCTGACACGTCGTCAAACGCCGTCGATGCGTGCTGGCTTGGTTCGTAACCCGTCGATGGCGTTCGAGATGGCTTGCCCTGCCCCGAGTCGCGTGCAGAGAGGCCCGAACTTGTCGTGCCGAGCCGGTCGATCGTCTCCCGCATGAGAGGCAATCCCAGATCAACACGGCGTCCCACTTGCGCGGCGAATTCACTAAAGCGTTCAGCTCCCAGCGCGCATGAAGCACGCTGGGCCGCGGCTGGCATCGGTGGCGTAACGGCGAGGTGGAATCGCGCGTGAAGAGCGACGGCCTCGTTTACGGTCCGGAGACCGCGATCGAGGTGCTCGAGTTGGCGGCTCAACCCGTTGAGCCGACCTTCTATCGTGACGGCATCGCTGGTGTCGTCGTCCGAGCCGAGAAAGCATTCAAGTGCGGCTTCGACGAGCCCCGATTTTGTTGCACCAGGGCGTTTGGCTGCAGCCGCCAGCCGCGCGGCCATATTTTCACTGAGATAAACGCCAACTCTGGGTTTCATCTTGGAGGCTCGCTTAAAACGCGATGGGAACGGCTATGACTGCTGATGCAAACGAATGACGTCGGCATCGGTGCTTTCCTGACTGACATGGATGAGCGAACGAGTTAAGGATGTGCGTTGCCGCGATCCCGAATTCGATTCAGCATCGGCCTTTGGATATCCGCGACGCCAGCTTCCGCGCTCGACAGCGCCCAGGAAGTTCTCGATTTGAGCATTGAATGCCGCCGGCTCTTCCAGATTGATCGCATGACCAGTATTAGGGCAAATCCACAGACCCGCGTTGGGAAGAGCGGATTTCAGCATCAGGCCGGTTTCGAGGCAGGCGACGTCCTCATCGCCCACCGCGCGCAACACTGGAATCGTCATTCTGGAGAATTGATCGCGTAGATCGTGCAATGATGGCCGCGAGGCCTGGCAGCGCACCATCGTATTCGACATTCCCTGCGGTGAATGCTGACGCAGATGAGCGACGAATTCCTGCCAGCCCTTCAGATCCTTGTACTTCATCTGGATGCGGGCCGGACCGCGCGCCATTCGCTCCGCCATCATGCCCATTCCGTGCTCGATGAAGACCCGCGCGAGAACAGATGTTTCCCTCGACCAGGCACCGCGCTGGGACGGAAGAGAACCGGACCCTACCGCTGCGGCGACAATCGCGCTGGCTTTCTGGGGATAGCGCAGCCCAAACTGCAGGGCAGCATATCCGCCCATGCTCAAACCCACCACATGGGCGCGTTCGATCGCAAGACCCCGCATCACAGCGGAGATATCGTCAACCGCGATCTCCCAGCTATATGATGAAGCATCATCGGGGACATCGCTGGGTGGATATCCCCTGGCATTATAGGCGATGCAACGGTAGCCGCGGGAGAAATGGCGAAGCTGGGTCTCCCATCCCCGGATGTCCGACGCGAATTCATGGATAAAGATGATCGGATAACCGTAGCCGCTCTCCTCGAAATACAGCCTTGCCCCGGTGGCTTCGACATAAGGCATCGCTTCTCGCCCCCATTCCGAATTTGCGCGTCCGGGGTGCAGAGACAGAAAAGCAGATGAGGTTGCAATCGCTCGATCCCTGGGATCGTGTCTTTGCGTAGCATGGCGTGGAATCACCGATGCACAGGGAGTAATCGCGGCTGGCAGGGCTCGATCGCCTTTATCGACTTCACAGGACGCGTCAGAGTCCGAGCCCGCGCTTTCGACCAAAACTCCAGTCGACTCCGCCGCTCGGCAGCATGACGCCAGAGACCTGGCGGCCGAGTTGCTGCTCGAGGGCTGGACGCCAGGGCACGAGTTGGAAGCCGAGGCCGTTATCGATCATCGCGAACCGGCCCGAACTTAAGGTGATCCTTTGGCGGTAGATTCCCTCCACGTGCTCACCTTCCGCCGATGAGCGATGGAGGAGCCCGGTTTTGGCGGCAATCCTCCCCGTGGCTTCGTTCAGTTCTCGCTTTCGCAAGGTATCGAGCAGATCGCGCGCGAAGATAACCCGTTGCCCCTGCCGGCGGGCAAGACCTTCGCCAGCGAGATGTTTGAGGCGACGGTCCATGGCATCCCGCATCTCGGCCCCAAAACCGCCTCCCGTCACAACAGGCTCGCGCGCGAGAAGTTGGCGATCCAACCATGTGGCCCCGGGAGCAGTAATCTGCTGCTGTAAGGTGAAGTCCGACCGGATGGCAAGGGAGAGTCGCTTCCGCCCGTCGGCATCTTCATAGGTGCGCGCCTCGACGATCGAGCCGGGCGCGCTATCGCCGGTCACCTCAAGGTCTGCGAACTGGAGATGGTGCGTCCTGCCGTCGATCCCCTCAACAATGGCATGGGCGGAGCCTTTCAACTCGTCATGCAAACCACGCTCCACCAGGCGGCCGAGCACGGGATTACCGGGGTCGTCGCCATGGAGAGCAAAGCCAGAGACGTCAGGCTCGCGGCCGGCCCCGGTCATGGCCCGGTGCATCGTCTTGATAATATCGCCACGAATACCGAGGTCGCGCAGCATTGGCTCAAGGCCCGGCTTCAACGTCCAGCAGGCCGGGGTGATCCTTTCGGCGAGGCCGAGGCGCTCGAGCTTTACGACTCGGCCGAGCAAAAGGCGGCGCAGCTCAGGATCTCCATCCGGCGCGCCGGGACGTAGATCGGCGATCCCGGCGACGTCGTCAGCGATGTTGCGCAAGGCACGGTCGAGGCTGGTCCAGCGGTCGGCTTCGACCTCCTTCTCCAGCGCCGACTGGACCTCCCGCTCGCTGCGCGGCCCCAGTTCCAAGGTGACGCGTTCAGCGGCGCGGTCGCGGAAGCCACGGCTGATATAGGCTCGGCTGATGACGAGATCCTGGCCGCCATCGGTACGTCCCCGGATCAGGACATGGACATGCGGATTGTCGGTATTCCAGTGATCGATCGCCACCCAGTCGAGTTTGGTCCCAAGGTCGCGCTCAACATCATCCAACAATTCACGCGTGAACGTGCGCAGGTTCTCTAGCTCGGCGGCGTCTTCAGGCGAAACGATAAAACGAAAGTGATGCCGGTCGTCCCCGCAGCGTTCGGCGAAGGCGCGCTCGTTGGCCGCATCGGAGTTCGCATCGAACATGCGGGCATCGCTGCCGTCGCGGGTAACGCCGTCGCGCTTGAGGTAGGTCATATGCCTGGGCAGCGGCACAGAGCGGAAGCGGGTACCGAATTGCCTGATAACGCGCGCCTTCATTACCACCCGGCGCGACTGCGAGCGAAGCGACAAAGCAAGCGCCGCGGAACGGCCCCGGCCGAAGCGGGAGCCCGTGCTTCCTCCCTGCCGGCCGAAACCTGTCCCGACATGACCCGCCTTCCTAACGGCACGCATGACCTGGCCGACAAAGCTCTTCGGTCTCGCTGCTCCGCGCCCTTTGTCGCGGATGCGGCCAAGACGGATTCGTAGGTCATCGTCGCGCGAATTCACTGGAAACTCCAAGCGCTCGGGACAAGCGATGGCGCTGGGAACATTGATTTCCCTAACGTTTCGGAGAAAGCGCCAGCAGATGATTTAGCGCGATGCCTCACATCTCCCACTCTACCAGCCATATCAGCGCGACGGATGTCTGCGCTTTTCCCTTGCCATCCGTGGCCCGTATCTTCCTGGTCGGATTGCCTCACATCCGAACGTCCTGTGATCCACAACAGACTGGGATGAAGTGTGATCTCGATCATTGCGATCGGCCCTCGTTGGCACGTCGCACAAACAGGTTTCCCGACAGCGGAACCAGAGCCGAGAGATCGACAACGCCATGAACGCTTGATGGTCGGTCTGGCCGCACACTGGGCGATGGGCGATTGGCAGAAGAGTTGCTCCCAGTGCGCTCCACGAAGAGCGGTGAGCGAGCCAAAGTGTGTGACTTCGGGATGGTTACAATCTTCCCGCTGATCTGCTTGCCACCTATCATCGGTGCGAGTGTCGCGACGTACGTTTGCGTCTCATCCGGCAGCGAGCGACCTGTCGCCAAATGATTCTCATAGCGTCGAGGCCCTGCATTGTATGCAGCGAGGAAACCTGGCGCGCCGTAACGGTCATAGAGTTCGCGGATGTATGCAACACCGGCCAAAATGTTGTCGCGCGGATCATAGGGATTGGCGCCAAGACCATGTCGAACGCGCAAGTCAGTCCATGTCTCGGGCATGATCTGCATCAGCCCGATAGCGCCCTTTCGCGACCGCGCTCGCACATTCGCACCACTCTCGACGCGCATCACTGCACGTATCCAATGTTCCGGTACAGCGAAACGCCTGGACGCTTCCGTTACAAAAACCGCGAAGGGATTAGTAGGAAGAGCTGCTGCTTTCTGGGAGTTCAGTACCGCTCGTTCCGCGTGCGCTGCGCCGCTCAAAAGCATCAACGATGCGAAGATCGCCATGATGCACACCATCTTCCCGACAGTTCGCAAGCGTGCCATCGTGCTCGCGGCCGTCAAGGGTGACGCGCTGACGCGCTGGCTTAACAGCCGCTCCTGACCGCTGCTGCGTACGACGGCCGTGCGAACTCTGGTCGGGACGAAGGAATGGTCCGTGTTCTGATCGAGCAAAGGAATGGCGGAAAGTTTGCGAGCCGGCAACAAGGTCAGCTCTCCTCATCGGTCCAAAGAGGCTCCGCCCGTCCGATGATCGCGGTTGTTGGCAGCACTCCAAAATATCGCCCATCAAGGGAATCCGCCGATTGCCAGTTCATGAGAAAGACTTCGCCGTCGGCGACGACACGACAGCCCTGCCAGATGGGCAGCGGTCGGCCCCGGCTATCGCGTTCGCGCGCCTCACCTACCTCAACCTTGTCGACGGTGATGGTGAAATGGTCCCGGCAAACCGTCTGCCTCGGAAGCGCCAGTACACGCTTCAGCATCGGAATGCCGTGCGGCAGATAGCGGCCATCTGCGAGGAATGTTGCGAGGGGTTCAGGCGGTTCGACCGCAACTAGTTCGGTGACAAACAGTCGGCCGGTCGACTGCAATCGGTAAAGGCCGATAGGCACGCTTTCGGAGGCGTTCCATACATAATGCGTCTCTGGTCTCGCCCCGATCGTTGACAGCACGATGGTCGTGGCTGCCAGCGTCGTCAGAAGGGTCGGCACGCGGCACTTCATGGCGCGATCCTGCGCCGATGCAGCCAAGCCTGATGGCGCGACCGTGTGTACGACCGCGGCACTTCATTGACGGACAGACGGTTGTGGACGTGGTGCCAATAGTCAGGTGCTGCATCGGCCGGATCAACGCCGAGCGCTTCGACGGCGTCGACAATTTGCAACACGCGTTCGACCTTGGGCCAACCGGCAAGCCGCAACAGGATATCGCCGCCTGGCCGCACATAGGGCACGGTCGCGCAGCGCTGCCCGGACGGGACGGCCCGCAAAATATCGATGCGCGAGATGACGGTGCCGAAGTCGTTGGAGGTCCAGCGCACGAATGCGAATATGCTGCCGGGCGAAAACGAAAGAATGCGCCGCCGCTTATCTAGAATCTGTTCCTCGGCATGACGGCCGAACGAGGTTGCTCATACAGTTGCTCCTTCGCAGGAGAATTGCCGAGCCGAAAAGCGCGCAAGGCGCGTTACGAGAGTCGCCTTACCGGCAGCGCTCCTGTCGAGGAGCGCGCCGGTCGTGGCGTTCCGTGCAACCAATCGCTGGCTATCCCCAGCGGCCGAGAACGGGCGGTCCGTTAGAAAGAATCCGAAGGATTCCAGGTTAGAGAAGTTACGGGTGTGGCAAGCCGTTGAATAGCAAGACGTTTCATCGGATTCGGGTCCCCGATAGCACGAGGATCGGGTCCCCGATAGCACGTGAGTTGTGGTCCCCGATAGCACGAGATGATTCACAGCTTGTCCACCGATGCGGTTGCGAGGCCGCGACGGCGCAGAGCAGCCGTCAGCAGATCGACAGGAATGGGCGTGAAGTTGAGAAGCTCGGCGCCGCGCAGACCGCGCTCGATGACGAGTCGATAACCGGGCAGTATCTGGCGCCTGACGATCTCCCGCAGATCGTAGGCGAAGTGCTTTAGCGGCGAGAGGCTGCCAGATTTGGCATGGAGATGGATAAGGTCAAAGCTCCAGCCGCCGTCTTGGCGACCGCCGTGCTTACGTACGAGCCGATAGAGCCAGCGCTCCAGGCCGCCGGTCAGACCGAAATACGCGCGATCGATGGTGAGTACGAGCGCTTCCTGCAGCACGCCGGCGTAGAACCAGTCCGGCAGAATCAATTCGAGTCCGCGCGGGTGTCCGTGCATGTCCGCTGTCTCTTTCCATTCGTTGATCCAGGAGAATCGGTGCCGCCGACGTTCCGTCGGCTGGCGGATCGACGTCACGACTGTCGTCGATTGCAGCCGATCAAGCGCGGCTTTGAGCCGGTCGTAATCGCGTGCGCTGGTGCCTCGGCCGACGAAGGTGAGGATTTCATACGGTGTTGCCGCCATCAGGCGGGACGTCTTCAGACCCGCGTCGCGGGCTTCGACGATCTGCGAGGCCGCCCAGATCAAGACGTCGGCGTCCCAAATGGTCGCCATGCCGTGCTCTGGCACGGCTTCGACGCGAATGGTGATCCTGCCGGCACGGAAGTCGATCGGAACTGCGCGCTTGGACTTGGCAAGCGAGAAGAAGGGATAGGCCATGAGATCCTGCGCGTCGCGCGGCGCGAGATCGCCGGGAAGCGCACGAAACACATCAAGCTGCTCGCGTTCTGAGGTCTGTGTGCGCCGCATCGACACTGCGCTCCCGTGGCGATCAGCGGCGCACTTGGCCGGCATAGGGCCGCGGAACGGCAGCATGCCGCTTAGCGGGCAACACGGTCCCGGCGCCGGGATCGGAGGTGGAGGTCTTGGCGCCCCGGTCCGCCCACGCCTTGAGATCCTCAAGCGCGTAGACGACACGTCCACCGAGCTTTCGATAGGCGGGACCGGTCCCGTAGGTCCGGTGCTTCTCCAGCGTGCGACCTGATAGGCTGAGGAATCGCGCGGCTTCGGGCGTGCGCAGGTATCGCGGCGGCAATCCGGCGTTCGGATCGGACATCTGGGAAGCTCCGTGATCTCGTGGAGCGCCGGCGAGGTCGGCGGCGCGTCTGGGGTCACGATGGCGGAGCGGACAGGCGAAGGGGGATGCCGAAGATGAGGGGACGAATTTTCGATACCCCTCGGAGAAGCTAACTACTTCTTGCGACGTGATTGCCGCAGCAGGTCGCGATAGCCGCCGCGCATCAGCGCAAAGCCGCTTTGCACGAGGCGGATGGTCCGATTGCGCAAATCGTGGGTTTTCCAAGAGCGTTCGGGAATATGTTCTGCTCCGAACAGAGCGTCCGCAATCACACGGTAGGTATTGCCGGCCATTCGCGCATCGAGTGCGCGGAGAGCCAACGCCAATCGTCGACGCCGTTGGGCCGACAACGCATGGAATGGCGGGCCGGGCGGCCTGCCATTGAGCGCGCGCCAAAGCCGGCGCGCTGCATGGGCTCGCATCTCAAAATCATCATCGAGCGGCAGCTCAGCGACGCAATCCGATCCAGGCGACGGCAGGGCTTTCAGCCAAACACGGTGCTCGACTCCGTGCAGGCGTAGCACCGCATGCCAGCCGTCCCATGACTGTCGGAGTTCACCGGTTGAGAGAGTGTTCAGATCGAGCGTTACGGACGTACCGCCAGAAGACGGCGATGCCTGACCGATCGGCACTACCGCCGGCAGAACGTCCGGCGTCCAGAATACAACTTGTTGGTGGAAGGACCCTTCCGGGTCAGCGGCGAAAGCAGAGGCCCCATCTCCTTCTGAATTCGGCCGTTACATCAAGATCGCGCGCAACGATCTCACCGTGATCCCGCTGGTAGTCAGGATGACGGCGCAAACATTCCCATGCGAAGCCGGTGATCTCGGCACCTTGAGCTCGTTCATAGATCTCCGGCCACTCCCAGTCAAAATCGAGCATTGCGTCCCGCTCCCCGTGCGCACCAAGAATTGCGCCGGGATGATTCTCACGCTTTGGAGTTGCAGCTAGTCCCTGATTGCGCATCGCGTGATGCAATGGCACGACTACGACGTTGTCGTAGATGATTTATTCTCGCCGTCGGCAACCTCTTAGCGGAATTCTTCTAGCGAGAGGCGCCGCCGCGCAACAAATGGCGGTAGCCATGTTCGGTCATCCATTTGGCGCGGGCCAGATGGCTTTCGAACGCATGTCGCGCCCGATCAGGCTCACGATCCGGGTCAATGTGCAGGACGATCTTCGCGACCCTGCGCCAGTCGGTACCGACCGCATCGGCGTCAAGGAGGCGCAAGTACGTAATGATGTGTTGCTCGTCATAGATCGTCAGCGTTGTTTCATCTGGCGCACTATCGTCGACATCAGGGTCGAGGGGCGGTTTCTGCATGATATCCATTCTGGAAAGCCAACGAAGTCTAGGCCATAGTTTGGCCGTAATCCAGACTGCGTGAGCACCTTCCATAATTGTAATGATTAGATTCCCATCGCTCTGGCATGAGGCGTCGCCCGCAAATACACCTTATAGAGGATAACCCGGATAATATGTAAAGACGCAACTTGCGCGCATGGATATGCGCAAGCTTGTGGGCCGAAATTTCGGGAAGTTACGAAGGGAGAAAGGCTTCACCCAGGAGCATTTCGCCGAGGTGCCGTCTTGGAGTTGGTAGGAATTGAGGGTGGCGTAGTCTCCGGGGTGATCAACCTCGAATCATCCGGCGTTGAAGCGTCGGACTGGAGAC
>WNFM01058399.1_pt1 | contig 16546 bp, 10 predicted proteins | sample 5400271 | NCBI WGS metagenome assembly WNFM01 (sample SAMN13153352, study PRJNA577476) | soil metagenome | isolation source: 60 cm saprolite on Douglas fir-dominated hillslope | place: USA:California | collected 2013-09-17
GGGGGATCTCGGGTTCCGGTGCCAAGGGGATTGCTTGACCAGGACGACGATCAGCTCCCTCGAGCTTTACGCAATGCTCGACCGGGAGTTCAGGAAGCGTAAGCCCATCCAGTGCACCCGGTGCCAGATGCCGCTGCCTTACTGGCGCGAGCCGCCCGACGACGTCTCGGCCAACTGGCACATCGGCATGCCCGTTAATTGCGAGTACGGCTGCCACCTGGTCGTGGCCGAGCTGCTCGCCGAGGTCTGGACCCGGTACGACATCGAGCCGCAGCTCATGCAATAGCGGGGCCAACCGGCCCCGCGTAGATCATCGCAACCTCGTCGCGCTCCGTTCGCGCCGTGATTTCGAGGAAGAGCGGCCGGGAAGCCGGCGCCACTCGAAAGTGAACGTCGAAACCGGCCGAGGCGAGGCGGTCGTCCCCGAAACGGCGCGCGACGTCGTTTCGTATCACGCCCGTGGCGGCATGGTGAGGCTCGCCGTCAATGCGGATTTCCACCTGGCCCAGCGCGCCATCGTCGAGCGATCCAACCCAACCCTGCAGCCGCAGCGCCCCGGGAGCCGGGAAATCGATCTTGTCGAGGCAGCCGCGCGCGCCCCTGCGAAAGTCCGAGAGCGCCGAAAGGTCGTGCTCGGCGCTGCTGGTCAGCACATAGAGCTCCTGCTCGGCGACGCCCCGGGGTATCCGCAGCGTCTTGCATGAAGCGAGGCCGAGGCGCGCCACCGCGTCGCGCATATACGCTTCCGTGACGTAGGTCGCGCCGTAGATGCTCCCGTCGAGCTTCGGGTTTTCGCTCACGGTGCTGAAGTAGAAGCCCGAGGACGGCATGGCGACGCCTTCCGTGATGTCGCGCTCATTGTGCGTTGTGAAGCAGAGCACGCCATCGGAGGTGAGGAGCGAGACCAGCTTCGCCAGCCAGCGATGGAAAAGGTCCTCAGGCAGGTGGGAAAAGAGCGACGCCACCCAGATGAACTCGAATTTCCGGCCCGCGTCGAACTCGTCCGGATTGGCCGTCGAATACAGGCCGTGGACGCCGAACTCGGCCGTTACGAAGTCGACGGCGTCACGCTGGATGTCGCATCCCCAGACCAGCCGCGGCGGAACGGTCAGCGCGAGGAAGCGCAGCATTCGCCCATGCCCGCACGCGAAGTCGAGAATCGTGCGCGAAGCGAATGCCGGGCCGAAGACACTGCGCATCACCTGTTGCGCGGCGCCGTGCTGCTGCATCGCGACGGCGAAATACTGGCTCACGAACCAATTCACATCCGCGGTCTCGCGCCGCGCGCTCGTCAGCATCGGCTCGTGCGGATGGATGCGGGTATTGAGCAGGCCAAGGCGCGTGGCGTCCACGTACATGCAGTGTCGCTGCACCGCCTTGCGGAAATCAGGATTGGCGCACAGTGCGTCGACCGAGGCCTGTGCCGGCGCGGCGGTCACTTCGGGTGCTCCAGGGCAAAGGTTCATTCTACCGGCGGCCGATCGTTCGCTATACTCCGCCGATGTCCGCCGCCGCACCCACCGTAGACACCGCAAAACAGCCGCGCGAGCGCCATCCGCCCGCGCTTCCCATGATCTTCCTCACGGAGATGTGGGAGCGCTTCAGCTATTACGGGATGCGGGCGCTGTTGGTGCTCTATCTCGTCAACGCCCTCGGGTTCGAACGAGCCGACGCGCTCGAGCTCTATGGCGTCTACACAGGGCTCGTGTACCTGTCGCCCCTCGTCGGCGGTTACCTCGCCGACCGCTACCTCGGCCACCGCAAGGCGATCGTCATCGGCGGCATCACCATGGCGCTGGGCCATTTCGCCATGGCCTTCGAACCGCTGCTCTACCTCGCGCTGGGTTTGCTGATCACCGGCAACGGCTTCTTCAAACCCAACATGGCCACCCTGCTGGGCTCGCTCTACCGGGAGAACGATCCGCGCCGCGACGGGGGCTTCACGATCTACTACATGGGCGTGAACCTCGGCGCGTTCCTCTCGCCGCTCGTGGCCGGCACGCTCGGCGAGCGCGTGGGCTGGCACTACGGGTTCGCCTCCGCGGGCGTGGGGATGTGTTTCGGCATCGCGCAATTCCTCTATGGGCAGGGGAAGCTCGGCAATGCCGGATTGCGCGAAGGCAAGGACCGCCTCGACCGCACCGACTGGATTCACATCGTCGCGATCAGCCTCCTCGCGATCCCGTTCGTCTACGCAGTGATGGCCGCCTGGGGCGTGATCGGCCCGGCGTGGCGCCCGCTGCCCTTTGCGGCGAAGACCGCGATCGTCGTCGCCATCATCGCCGTCTTGTGGTTTGGCAAGAACGTCATCCCGGGCGCCGCGGCGCGGCAACGGACCGGGATCCAATCCGAGCCCCTGACCTCCGAAGAATGGCAGCGCATCGCCGCAATCCTCATCATGGGCTTCTTCGTGGTGTTCTTCTGGATGGGCTTCGAGCAGGCCGGCGGCACCATGAACCTCTTCGCCGACAAGCAGACCGACCGGCATCTGTGGGGCTGGGAGATCCCGGCTTCGTACTTCCAGGCGATCAACCCGCTCGGCATCGTGCTGATGGGGCCGCTCATCGCCGCGATGTGGACGCGCATCGACCAGTCGCGCTTCGCGCTACCGACTCCGGCGAAGCTTGCGATCGGAATGATGATCCTTGGCTTGGGGTTCATCGTGCTCGCGATCGGCCAGTCGCGCGCCGATGCGGTCGGCATGGTTGGCCCGCAATGGCTCTTCTGGGTCTACCTGCTGCACACGCTGGGCGAGCTTTGTCTCTCGCCGGTCGGGCTTTCGATGGTCACCAAGCTCGCGCCCGCACGCGTCGCGGCGCTGATGATGGGCATCTGGTATCTGGCCAACGCCGCGGCGAACTATCTCGCGGGAATCCTCGAGGAACTGCTCAAGGGCTCGTCATTCCCGCTCTACTGGTTCCTGGTGGGGAGCTCGATCGGGGCGGGGATTGTGCTGCTCGCGATCACGCCGCTTTTGAAGAAGCTGATGCACGGGAAGGCGTAGACACCAAGAGGCCGGTTGCGAAGCGTCACGGATCCGCCGATTGAACTCACTTCCAACATCGCCCGCTCGTTCGTCTAACGCAGACTGGGCGAAAATGGGCGGCGATGGGCCAAGGCCAGGCACAAGAGGGTCACGATCGGGATCTCCAGGCGGAAGGGGGTGACGACGCTCGTCCGGCCGATCGCTTGGCCCCGGCCACTGTCGAGCGCCTTTTCGCCGAGCACAACCGCTCCCTGATCCGGTTCCTCCGCACACGCCTGCGTTCCGAGCAGGAAGCGCGCGACGTGGCGCAGGAGGCCTACGTGAGGCTCTTGCAGATCGACCAGCCGGGCACGATCAGCTTCCTTAGGGCCTACCTTTTCCGCACCGCACTCAACATTGCTACCGACCGGATGCGGGCGGACGGCATCCGACAGATCGCGCACCAGGACCCGGTGTTCGACGACGTGCCGACGGAGCCCGATCCCGAGCGCGCGGCGCTCGCCCGCGAGCAGCTGCGGATCGTCACCGAGAGCCTGCGCGAGCTGCCGCCGAAGCCGCGGCTCGCATTCGTGTGGCACCGGATCTCAGACATGAGCATTCCCGACGTGGCCGAGCGCCTCGAGGTTTCCGAGCGCATGGTCCGCAACTACATCGTCCAGGCGCTGGTGCACGTGCGCGAATGCCTCGACCGGCTCGATAGCGCGCCGAAGACGCGAAAGGATGGCGGCAGATGAATGCGCGAGTTTCGGAGCGCGACCGTTACGCGCAGGCGGCCGAGTGGCTCCTCAAGGTACAGGCCGAGGGCGCGCCCGCGGAGGCATTCGCGGAGATGCTCGCGTGGTGCGATGCGGATCCCGAGAACAAGCTTGCGATGGAGAAGATCGAGGAGGCGTGGGCGCTGACTGGGGATTTGACGGCCGACTCCCTCGCGCCTGAGCAGGGGCCCCGGGCGCACTCTCTCTCCCTTGAGAGAGGGTCGCGCCGCTTTGCCGAAGGGTCGCGCGACCGCTTCGGACGCTACGGCGGCTGGGTGATGGCCGGCGCGGTCGCCTCGGTCGTCCTGGCGATCGCCGCGGTCGCCTTCAATGGTTCCCTCCAGGGCGTTTCACGGGGCGCAGGCGAGAGAATCGCCACGCAGCGCGGCACCCACGAGACCGCGGCGCTCGCCGACGGCTCAACGGTCGCCCTGGGCGGCAAGTCCTCCGTCTCCGTGCTCTATTCAGCGCAAAGCCGCGTCGTGGTGGCCGACGATGGCGAGGCATTCTATAAGGTCAGCAAGGATCCCGGTCGCCCCTTCATCGTGAGGGCAGGGCCGGTGACCGTTACCGCGGTCGGAACGGCATTCTCGGTGCGGAGAGCGGGGGAGTCGGTCTCCGTCGTCGTCACCGAGGGCGCGGTCGACGTGAAGGTGGACGGGGGCGCAGCCGTCAAACTCGCCGCTGTTCGCGCCGAGGCCGGCCAGCGCGTTCGCTACGACCGCGGCGAGCTTACGCAATCCGCCGAGTCTGCGGTGTCCGAGATCGCCATGGCCTGGCAGGAGGGGCGTCTTCAGTTCGTGGACGAGCCGCTGCGGCTCGTCGTCGCCAGCGTGAATCGCTACTCCGAGCGCGAGATCGTGATCGCCGACCACGCGACCGAGGAGCTGCGCTTCACCGGCACGGTCTTCGAGAAAGGCGTCGACGGCTGGCTGCAGGGCGTTGCCACGGTCTTCCCGATCCGCATCATCGAGCTCGACAAGCGGCGCGTCATGATCGCGCCCGGGCAAAGCTGAGTCATCTCCTTCCGGGTTTTGCGCTTCGTTCGTCTCACGACAGCGCACCACCTCAGGGAGACCTCATGAACCGTTTCCATCGCCCGCTTGCCTCGGCGGCTCGAGCGCTTGTCGCAGCGCTCGCACTCCTGTGCTGGCCTACCTTCGCGGCCGACATCAACGAGACCAGGACTTTCGAGATCAAGCCGCAGCGGATGGACCGCGCGCTGATCGACTTTTCGAAGCAGGCCGGATTCCAGGTCGTCGCCGACAGCGCGGATCTCTCCGCACTGCAAACGCAGGGTGTGGCGGGAAGGAAGACGGTCGCCTCGGCGCTCAACGAGCTGCTCGCCGGGAGCGGGCTCTCGTATCGTGTGGTCAAGGATGATGTCCTTACCATCGAACCGACCAATGGCAGGTCGCAGCGGGGAGGGCAATCCGAAAACCCTACCCTCCTGGCGCAGGCGCCGAACCAAGGCGCGGGCGCCAGTGAATTGCAACGCGCTGAAGCGGGCGATCGGGCAGCAACCATGGGCGAGAAGATCGAGGTGACCGGGTCTCGCATCGCACATGATTTCGGGCCGAGAGAGGTCATCAGAATTCAACGTAGCGACATCGAGCATGCAGGGGCCGGGACCCTGCGCGATGCACTGCGCACTATCCCGCAGGTCAGTTTATCGGGGGAGGAGTCCAGCTCCTCCTCGTTCTCAGGCGGAACGAATGTGCAACTGCGCGGATTCCCAAGCGGATCGACATTGACCCTCTTGAATGGCCGCCGTGTCACGCCTTCATCGGTTGAAGGCGGCAATGTCTTCGATCTGAACAGCCTGCCCGTGGCGGCGATCGAGAGTGTGGAAGTGCTTGCGGAGGCAGGCTCTGCAGCCTACGGCGCAGACGCTGTGGCGGGTGTCGTCAACTTCAAACTGCGCAAGAAGATCGAACAAACGGTCGTGGATGCTCGCTACGGCACCCCTACCCTGGCTGGGGGCGGAGCCGAGGCGAGGGCCTCGCTGGTCTCCGGATTCGACCGCGGAGGAGCAAGCGGCTTGATCGCGCTGGACATCTACCAGCGTGATGAACTTCTGGGCGCATCCAGGGATCGTGTCTCCAATTGCGACTACCGTAGCCTGGGCGGCCAGGATCTGGGCTCGCCATCAGCCTACCCCGGAAACGTCTATTCCTTGACCGCAGGGAATCTGCCTGGCTTGACCGTACGACAGGCAGCCATCCCTCCGGGCGCGTTTTCCCCGATGACACTGGCGGCCTTCTCCGGAGCCACTGGCGCGCTCAATCATGCGTGCAGCAGCGGGAGTACCGTTGCGACCGGAACCACGCGAGCGGCGTGGCTTCTTAACCTTTCGAAGGAGCTCTCGCGCGCGTTCGAACTATTTTCCGAAGCAATGGCATCCCACGTGAAGGAGGATCTCTCAGGGAATTATTTTCCACTATCCGGCGGCAGCTCGGGGCGCGTCTCGGTTGCAGCCAACAATCCCTACAACCCCTTCGGCACCAGAGTCGGGCTGGATTACCGGCTCGTCGATGCAGGAAAGGCTCATCGCGGCATCTCATCTGATTTCGGACGATTGTTGCTCGGCGCACGCGGTGCGTTCGCGAAGACATGGGAGTACGAGACGGCGCTCCTCGGGACCTACACACGCTCATTCGTTCGCGAGATCGCTCAAATCAGCACCGCACGAGTACAGGATTCGTTGAACGCGACCGATCCCGCTCTCGCCTTGAATGTGTTCACCACCGGCCCGGCCGGCAGCCCCTCGCTGATCGACTCGTTCCGACTTCCTGATCGAACGATTGACGGACGGACCTCGCATCTTCAAGCGGATGCGTTCGCCAGAGGAACGCTGGTGGAACTCCCGGCAGGCGAGCTCGAAGGGGTGATCGGCGTCGAGGCCCGAAAGGAGAAGCTCAAGTCGATAGATACCCTTTCGTTTCAATTTTATGGCGAGCGCAGTGTTACTGCCGTCTTCGGCGAAGCCCTGGTACCGCTCGTCTCGCCAAAGCTTGGCGTACCGGGGGCTCGGCAATTGACGATCAGTCTTGCGGCGCGCTCCGACAACTACAGCGATTTTGGCCGCAGCACCAATCCCTATGTTGGACTGACGTGGGAGACGGTGGAAGGAATCAGCTTGAGGGCCAGCCACGGTACCTCGTTCAAACCTCCGACCTTGACTCAACTTTTTGCCGGCACAAACACTATTCAAGGACAAACTGTCACCGACCCCCGCCGTGGAAACGCGACTAATCTCGTGACAAGCACGAGTGGCAGCAGCGCGGATCTCAAGACCGAAACCGGAAGGACATTCTCCGGCGGAATCGACGTGTTCCTGCCATCCGATCGTCGTTGGCAGTTGTCCCTTTTTACTTGGAAATTGAAACAGAGTGATCGTGTCGTCTTTCCGCGGGCTCAGGCAATCGTTGATAACGAGGCGCTGTTCGCGACCCGAATCACTCGTGCGGCCCCTACGCCGGCCGATGCGGCGCGCGGATTCCCCGGAGTCATAACGTCGGTGGATAACACGGCCATAAACCTTGCGGGCGTGAGGGGGAGTGGAATCGATTTATCCCTTCATGGCGGTTTCAACGTTATGGACGTCAAGTTGACGCCCATGGTCCGCGTCGCCTGGATTCGGGATCTTGTGGTCAAGGTCACGCCATCCGCCGTCGATAGCCAGCGGGCGGGCATGGCAAACACCGACGGGATATTTGCGCCAAAGCTCAAGGGCACCGCATCGCTTGCGCTCGAGCGTGACTATTTCGAGGCGTTCCTGGCATCGCGCTATATCAGCCGCTATCACGACTTCAGTACCGGCAACATCGATCGAGAGGTAGGCTCGAGCGTCGAGACCGACGTGCAGGTCACCATCGATTTCGCGCGGTTCGCCGCCTGGCGTGGATCCCCTGTGGGCAAGACGCGGGTGCGGCTTGGCGCGATCAATGTCTTCAACCGGATGCCTCCGTTTTCGAACGCCCTGGCCGGATATAACTTCTACTTGAACGACGTCAGAGGTCGTTTCGTCTACGTGGACCTGGAAACTCGCTTCTGATCATGGAGACGACGAGTCGCGTCATCGCGCTTATTGTTTTCGCCTGGGTCTGCCTTCCCTTCTCCGCCGAAGCTGATCCTTTCACGATTGAACACGGCATTTCGATGCGTTGGCCGGTTCGGGCATTCGACGGACGAAGGCTTTACGAGGCCTCTCCGGACAACAAGTTTGTGGCTGTCGTCACGCGAAGAGGAGACATCGCCAGAGACGCAAACGTGTTCGAGCTGATCCTGTTCAGCGTGGATGCGTTGCAGAAGGGAGACGGATGGAAGAACCACCTGCCGGATGCTCAGGTGGTAGCGTCCTTCGAGTCCACTTCCAATCTTGACGCGATCACTTCCGCGCGGTGGATCGACTCCGAGTCGATTGCGTTGATCGGCCAGCGGGCTGATTCCGCATCGCAGGTATATCTGATCTCGGTTAGGACGAAGGCGGTGAAGCAACTGACCCATGCGAGGGAAGAAGTGCTGTCGTTCGCGATGCACCGGAGTGCTCTGGTCTACAACGCCCTTGAAAGCCGCCAATCGGAAACCGAGCGGCGCGCATCGAGGGAGTCGAACTTGTGGAGCGTGGTCAACGGTGTGCCGCTCACGGAATTCATGCTTCCGCAATCCGAGACGGGTCGGGCAGTAGTGAGCTTCTCCACTTGGTTCGTGGACCTGTCGAAGGCGAGCGGGGTAGCCAACCGGGAACAGCGCATCAGCGCCGTTGCGAAGGGACGCCGGCTCAACATGAAGATCTGGCTCTCCCCGACGGGCCGCGAGGCTGTTGTGCTTCGCGTGGTGAAGAGCCCGCCTACCGCCTGGGGTGAGTATGTCGGTTATTCGCGATCGAGCCTTGCACTGGGCGATCTCAATCTCATGCAGTTCGTGAATATAGATCTGGACAGACGGGAATCCCGTGCGCTGCTGGACGCGCCCACGGGGACATCGTTCGGACACTACTGGATTCCGCTCGAAGTGTTCTGGCGAAACCGGGGAACAATTGTTCTTACGGGGCAGATGTTGCCTCTCGACTCCGACAGTGTGCGGCCAGAACAGGCAAAACTGAGCGCAGCCATCGTCGAGTTCGATGACCGCGCACACCGCCCGCTAAGGGCACTTCCCCTTACCGCGGACGATAGGGGTGGACCACGGGGGCGCTTCGAGACGATCGTCCATGACGCCTCACTTGATCAGCTTCGGTTGGAGCGTCGCGACTCCGATGGGAAGATCAGCAGTTTCAGCCTCGACTTGCAGCGGGAAGCACTGCGCCTCCAGCCCACTCCAAGTCTTCGCCCTGGAATCGACATCGTAGTAAGTGAATCGCTTAACAGCCCGCCGGAGTACGCGGTCAGAGTCGACGGAAGCACGGAGCAGGTGTTCACCGATCTCAATCCGCAGTTGCGGTCTCTCGATATGGGCGTCGCGGAGCCGTTCGCGTGGAAGGATCGCGAAAACAGGGGATGGAAGGGCATTCTGCTCATGCCGCCTGTGAAAGGAGCATCGCCGCCTCCACTCGTGATCCAGACACACGGCGCAGGCCTGAACCGATTCTTCATGAACGGGCCAACCTCGCTCGGTGACGACGGCGTCTTCTCCGCTTACGCGGCAAGGCCGCTTGCGGCAGCAGGGATCGGGGTCTTGCAGATGGAGGATATTCCAGTCCCGCGCGTCAATCTGGCCCAGGAACCGCAGATGGCCCTCGAGGCTTATCGGGCAGCCATCCGCGAGCTCTCCCAGCTCGGACGAATAGATGCGACGCGTGTTGGCATCATCGGCTTCAGCCGAACCTGTTGGCACGTTCGCTACGCGTTGACTCACGCTCCTTCGCTATTCGCCGCGGCTATCGTCTCGGACGGCCTCAGCATGGGATATTTCGAGCACCTGGTCACGCTCGACCTGTCCGACGATTGGGGACCCTATTCGTACGACGTGTACGGGGGCGGACCCTACGGCGCGGCTGCCGACGCATGGAGAAGGGAAGCTCCGACGTTCAACCTGGACAAGGTCGCGGCGCCGTTGCGAATCGAAGCAAATAGCTATCCCTCGCTGCTCGGCGAATGGGAGATGTATGCGGGGATGAGATGGCTGCATAAACCGGTCGAGTTGATTCTCTACCCTACGGGGGCGCATCAGCTGAAGAAGGTTCGCGAGCGAATTGCTTCGCAGTCTGGCACCGTTGACTGGTTCGCATTTTGGTTGAGCGGTGTGGAGGACAACACACCCGCAAAATCAGCCCAATACGAGCGATGGCGAGCTCTGAAGGCGCAGCACTGAGGTAAACCCCTTCGCCTGCGTCCTACCCTCTAGTACCATTGTCTCGCCCCGAGGGTAGGAGCCGTATGACGGATTCCGTGGCCGTCCCGCTGACTGAAGCGCCGCAGCCTGCGCCCGATGCGCCGGAGCGCGGCTATGAACGCTTCCGTCCCCTCCTGGTGCGCTTCTTCCAGCGCCGGCTCGCGGACACGGCCGAGTCCGAGGATCTCGCCCAGGAAGTGATGATCCGGCTTCTTCGCCAGCGAAGCGGAGTCGAGATCCAGCACCCCGAGGCGTACCTATTTCAGGTCGCCGCCAACGTCCTGCGCGACCAGTACCGGCGCGACTCAGCCCGGCGGCGGGACCGGCACGAGAGCCTCGACGAATCGACGCCGGTGGGCGAGGCGCCATCGGAGGAGAGCCTCTACGGCGATCGCGAGATGCTCACGCGGCTGATGGCGGCGCTCGAGGAGCTCACGCCCAAGTGCCGCACCGTCTTCCTGCTGCACCGCTACGACGGCCTCAGCTATTCGGAGATCGCGCGCCGCCTGGGCGTTACCCAGAGCGCCATCGAGAAACACATGATGAGCGCGATCAAGCATCTTCACCGGCGCCTGGACGGGGAGTGACCATGCGCGCCAACGACGCAACAGCCTGGTTTGCCCGCATGCGATCGGATTCGCGCACGCTCGAGGACGAAGCCGCCTTCGAGCGCTGGCTCGCCGAGGATCCCGCGCACGAGCGCGATTACCTCGAACTGCAGCTTCTGTGGGGCGATCTCGACCGGTTTCGCGATGCGCCGGCGCTCGCCCAAGTGCGCGAGGCGGCCCGAACGGAGTCGCAGAGAGCTGCCCACGTGATGCGCTGGACCCTGCGCTTGAGCGGCGCTCGTTTCGCCGCTACCGCCGCCGCCTTCGCCGCTGCATTGGCGCTGGTCTTTCTCGTGGCCAATCCCGCGACCTTCAGCGATGCGACGTACAAGACCGCGGTAGGCGACCGGCAAAGCGTCCGACTCGCCGATGGCAGCGACGTAGTTCTCAACACCGACAGCCTCCTTCGCGTGCGCTACCGGCCGTGGGCTCGCGAGGTCACGCTCGAGCGAGGGCAGGCCTATTTCAGAGTCGCCCACGCGATCGTGCGGCCATTCGACGTCCAGGCCGGCACCAGCCGCATTCGCGCCGTCGGCACGGCTTTCGACGTCTACATGCATGACGGCGAGGTCAAGGTCACGTTGATCGAGGGGAGAGTGGAGGTGACGGAGAGACCCCGCGATGAGGCCTCGACATCCGCGCCGATGCCCGCTCGAGCTGAGCTCAGCCCCGGTGAAGGCATCGCGGTGAGTCCCGCGGGCATCTCTCCCGTCCGCATGGCGAGCGTTGCGCAAACCACGGCGTGGCTCGAGGGGCGCCTTGTATTCGAGAACGAGCGCTTGCAGGACGCCGTCGCGGAGGTCAACCGGTATTCGCCAACTCGTCTCGTCATCCTGGACGAAGGCATTGCGGACTTGCGGATCAGCGGCGTCTTCCGCGCCGGACGTGCCGAGACATTCGTCGATGCGCTTCAAAGCTCCTTTGCGATCGAGGCGCATCGGGCAGCCGATGGCACGCTGATCCTGAAGCCGGGCACGCGGAGTCCCTAGCGCGCCACCTGAGGTAGTCCGCGTCCCGTCCGTCATTGCCGATAGAGCCGTCGCAATGACGGAGAATGACGGGAGCGCGCATGGGCCTAACAAGAACATCCTCGGCAGCGGCGGCACTGACCGTTGCACTTCTTTTCGCGCCTGGCGCGTTCGCTCAGGAGACGAAGCGCTTCGATGTCCCCGCACAGGACGCGGCAACCGCCCTTCGAACGGCGGCCATCCAGGGCGATTTCGAAATCCTCATTCCCCCGGCGATCGTCAGCGGCAAGAAGACGCGGGAGCTGCGTGGAGAGTTCTCCAATCCCGCGGCACTCGGCAAGCTTCTGGAAGGGACCGGGCTCACATACAAGCCGGTCGGCGGCCGCACGTATGTAGTTGAAGAACGAGCCAACCCGGGAGGGCCAGGCGAAAACCCTACGCTTCTGGCGCAGGCGCCGAACCAAGGCGTGGGCGCCAGTGATTCGGAAGCCAAAGTAACCAGGGCGCAGGAATCCGTTGTCGTCACGGGCAGCCGTTTATTCGAGGCCAACCAATCGCTGCCCATCAGGACCTACACGGCCGAGCGGATCGAACAGAGCGGCAAGACTACGATTGCCGAGTTCCTCAATACCCTGCCGACTGCGTCCGTGCAGTCCACCCCGGACAGAGCTTCTGTCAACGGTGGCCAAACCACCGTTCGGCTTCGGGGATTTCCCACGGGGACCACCGGACTTCTTCTCAATGGGCGCCGGTTGCCGTCTGTGCTGGATTCGAGCTTCTCTTTCAACCTCACCGACCTGCCGCTGGCGTTCATCGATCGAATCGATGTGCTTCCGAGCGGCTCCTCGGCGATCTACGGCAGCGATGCCATTGCGGGCGTAGTTAATTTCATCACGAAGCGGGACGTATCCGGTTTGCATCTCACTGCTGCCGTGGGATCGGCTGCGGACTACACCTCGCAAAGCTATAGCGGAACATGGGGCGCGGGCTGGGCCAAAGGCGGCCTATCGCTAATGGCCAGTTATGAGAAGAGCGATCGCCTGTTTGGCCAAGATCGTGACATCGTCAACAATGCCGACTACCGGCGGTTCTCGGACCAGGGCGGCGTAGATCGTCGCGTACTGACGTGCAGCCCGGGCAACGTCGTCTCCGTATCCGCAACTAATCTCCCTGGGCTCACGTCGACCACCGCGGTCATCCCGAACGGCATAACCGGTAGGCCTCAGGTCGGCGACTTTTCGGCGACGCAGGGAACCCAAAGCCTGTGCGCCAGCAATCAATTCCTGAACATCCTGCCCGCCACCGAGCGCGTCGGCGCGTTTGGAACCGGCTACTACCAGCTCACCACCGGCGTGGAACTGTTTGCGGAGATTCTCCTTTCGCGCACGGAAAGCTCCAATCTCATACCCGTTGCCATTTTCAGCCGGACGGTCCCGGCGTCGAACGCCTTCAATCCCTTCGGCGTCAACGTCAACGTGAGAACGCAGCTCGCAATCGAGAGCGGAATTCTCGCAATCAAGAATTACTTCAGGCCGCTCCTTGGGCTACGCGGAACACTGTTCTCCCGTTGGGACTGGGAAGTCGCTGCATGGCGCTCCCAGGAGCGGGGCAACACTGAATCTCACGGGGCGCAGATTACGGCCGCGGTCAACGCGGCGCTTGCGTCGAGCGACCCTGCCAGCGCGATCAACCCATTCAGCCGGGACAATGCAGTGCCGGCCTCGGTTCTTCCGAACGCCTTTGCCCTTCAGCCGCAACCGTCTCGTTCCGACCTGAACGCGGTTGATGCACGCGTGCGCGGACCTCTCTTCGATTTGCCCGCGGGACCCGTCACCGCGGTGGTTGGCGCCGAATGCGGCATCGTCAACGATTTTTCGCGTCGTTTCAATGCCGTCTATTCCGAAGCGCGATTGCCGATCCTGGGCGGACGGCCGTACGGAGGCGATCTGCTCGATATCACGGCTGCCGGGCGGTACGATCGCTACAGCGACTTTGGCGGCAAGGCGACACCCCAGGTCGGCGTCGAGCTGAGGCCAGTGGAAGGCCTGCTGTTGCGCGGCTCCTATGCTCAGTCCTTTCGCGCGCCTCAGCTCAGCCAACTCTATCAAGGTCGAACGGTCTCCAATTTGAACGGCGTCGTCGACACCGCGAGGCCGGGCAATCCCATCACGAACAACGTCCAGGGCATCACGGTCGGCAATCTCGATCTCAAGGCCGAGGTCGGAAGGGCCAATTCGTTTGGTGTTGCTCTCACCGGCAAGCGCTTCCAGGGATTGCGAGCCTCCGTCGACTATTGGCGGCTGGTCGAGGACGAGCGGATAGCGAATCCCTCCGTCGCTACCGAGATTGCCTTTCCGGACATCTTCCCGGGAAGAGTGTCTCGTGACGCCAACGGTGTGATCACGTCCGTCATAAGCGGCCCCGCGAATTTCGGTCGCTTGGAAGCGGAGGGGATCGACCTTGATGTCGCCTACGCCTTCGATACGGACGTCGGGCGGTTCACGGCCAGCGTCGATTGGGTGACGACGACGAAGTTTCGCGCGGCGATCACGCCGGGGGCCTCGCCTGTGAATCGCCTGGGACAGGCGACTTCGAGCGATGCCTGGGCGGTCAGGAGCAAAGGAACGCTCGGACTTGACTGGGCTCGGGGACGCTACTCGGCAAACCTCGCCGCTCGATACCTGGGGTCGTATCTCGACTACGTGTCGATCCCACCGAACACCAATAGGCTCGGAAACTACTATCTCTTTGATGCAGGGATTCGGGTGGATCTGGGCGATCTGGGCGGCGCGAAGCGTTTCAGGCACGCGACCCTGAACGCTTCCATCGTCAATGTTGCGAACAAGTCTCCCCAGTACTCCAACTTCATTGCGGGCACCTTGGGTTATGACCCCGCGCAAGCGGATATCCTCGGACGGTTCGTTCGTGTCGGGCTCGCCGTGGATTGGTGATGAAGGTGGCCAGGTCGATGGTGGTGCGCGGGATGATGTCGTGCGCCCTTGGCTTGGTGATGCGGGCGTTCCCCTTGTTCGTCATCGCGGCGGAGGCAGTGCCGGCCGCGCCGCTTCGAACCTTTACCATCGCGGACGGAATTCAGACGGCCGTCTTTGGAGATCCCTACGCCGGCAGGACGAGCCCGATCACGGTTTCGCCTGACGGAGCCATGGCTGTCGTCGTGGCGGAACGCGGCCGCCTGGATCTCAATCGCGTCGAAGCCGAGGTTCGCGTCTATCGCTTCACCGACTTGAAGCGGGGTCTGGCACATGACCAGGACGGAGCAGCACGGCAGGCGCTGTGGGCATTCATCGAGGCTCCTTCCAAGGAAGGGCCCGCCGTGCAGAAGATCAAGTGGTTGGATGACTCGTCTGGTTTTGCGTTTCTTCGTCCGACCTCCAAAGGCGTATATCAGCTCGTCCTCGCGGACATCGGGTCGCGTTCCGTGCGTGCGCTCACGCCGGACGAGCTCGACGTTCACAACTTTTCGGTCAAGGACGCGCGGACCTATGTCTACAACGCACTCGATGTCGTCGGGAGAGTGGAATCAATCCGGAATGCCGAGCCGCCGAGGATCAGGGCGGTTTCGGATCGATATCTCCTCGGTCTCCTGTTTTCAACGGGGAGGTATCCCGAATACGAGCGCTACACCGTTCAGAGGTACCAGGTCTGGGCCGTGAGCGGCAATCGCCATGTCCTGGCAACCGATTCGGGAACGGGAAAGCCAATTGAGACATCCAGTACATTTCCCTTGGCGATCTCGCCGGATGGCGCATTCGCCATGGCAAGGGTGTTGCCGATCGAGATTCGCGATTCCTGGGTCGGCGCCTTCCGCGACCGCAACGGCGAAGTGATTCCGTTGAGCGCCGGCAGGTATCGCGAAGAAGATGTTTCGGTGTGGGCCTTGGCGCAGCACGTGCTGATCGACGTGAAAGAGGGGCGCACATCATCCTTTCCGGCCATTGTCTCCGGCAATGCAGGCTCATGGTTCGGATCATCTCTCGCGCCGAAGTGGTCCGCCGACGGTGGCGCGGTCCTCTTGACCCAGGCCTTCCTTTCTGAAGGTTCCAAACCCCGTGACCCCTGTGTCGCAACGGTGATCCGAATCGGGAAGAGCTCCTCCACCTGCGCTGTCCCTGTGGGTTCCTTGCCGGGAATCCCGCCCCGGGAGGAAGGCGTCGGGGATGCGGCGTTCGTCGATGGCAGGGGCGATCGGATCTCGCTCGACATCAGGAGCGGCTCGCAGATCACTCATCTTGAACTCGCGAGCGGCGACAATGGAGTGTGGGCTGTCACGCGGGAAGGACGTGCACCGCCAAGTCCTCCCACGGTCACACTTGAAATCAGGCAGGACTTGAACGAGCGGCCGGTGCTATGGGTGAAGGGGCCCGGAGGCGAGGCGATGCCGCTCTGGGATCCCAATCCTCAGCTCGATGGCGTTGCGTTGGGAAAGGTGTCGGTGTATCGCTGGACCGATGAGCGCGGACGCGATTGGCAAGGCGGCCTCTACCTGCCGCCACGGCACCAGCCCGGCGAGCGCCATCCCTTGGTTATCCAGAACCACGGGTTTCACAGTCGTGACTTCCGCCCCGCTGGCCAATTCCCGGCGCCCTTTTCCGCGCAAGCCCTGGCGGCATCCGGAATCGTCGTGGTGCAGGTCGCCGATTGCCCACTTCGCGAGACCGAGGATGAGGGTCCGTGCCAGGTTCGAGGCTATAGGGCGCTCGTCTATCGCCTCGCGGCCGAGGGGTTGATCGATCGTGACAAGGTCGGCATCTTGGGGTACAGCCGCACGTGCTACTACGTGCTCGAGGCCCTCACCGATGAGAGGCTCCACTTGGCCGCGGCAGCCATGACCGACGGTCTCAACGGAGGGTATTTCCAATACCTCTACTCCAT
>WNFM01046979.1_pt1 | contig 16545 bp, 18 predicted proteins | sample 5400271 | NCBI WGS metagenome assembly WNFM01 (sample SAMN13153352, study PRJNA577476) | soil metagenome | isolation source: 60 cm saprolite on Douglas fir-dominated hillslope | place: USA:California | collected 2013-09-17
GCCAATCCCGGCCGGCCAGGCCGTTCGACATCGTGACCGCATACGCGAGCGCGCCGTCGCCGATCGCGATAGGACCAGGACCGACCGTCGTGATGTCCGCGCTGGCGGAGCCCGACGCCGAGCGGTGCGCACCCACGCCCTGCGCCGCCACGGCGTTCACGCCGGTCCAGGCTGAGATGCTGATCCCCCCGTCCGTCACGGGCGCACTCAGATACGCGCGCACGGCCAGCGTCTGGCCCGGCGTCGAGCTCGTGTCGGGGAAGTTTTGCGCGTTCGTGGCGACGTACGTCGCCATCGAGTAACCGCCGGCCGTGACATACTCGACCAGCTGGTACGGGTTGCGGGCGCGCGTGTTGTTGGCATCGGCGATGAAGTCGATCACCGAATCGACGATGTTGGTCGAACCGACCCAATAGACGGTCGCGACGATCGCGTCGCCCAAGTGCGGGTTCTTGGGATCGAACCCCTTGGCGAGTTGCTGCCCGGACTCGTTGAGCGAGCCGTTTTGCTGATCGAGCGTGATGCCCGGGACGCCCGGCGCCGCCACCGCCGCTGCCATGATGGCGAGCTCTTTGGTTCCGGCACCGGTGGGCGCGGGACCGACCGCCTCACTGCACCCTGCGGCGAGCAGCACCGCTGCGACCAGGCTTCCAAGTCGGGTCAACGTCGTCCGCGTATCCATAAGTCCCGTCTCCCGTTGTGAATGCGCCCGCGAGTCCTCGCTCGGGCTTCGTGCCTGCGCCTTTCGCAAGGCCCGGGCCACGGCCTCGGCCTCTCCCTCGCCTCCGCACGGGATGACCCTGCGCCACAGACTGCCGCGCGGCCGCCGCAGCCGGTGCGCTCCGCGGCGCCTGCTCTACGCCTCGCGCGCTGGCACCGGCTGTGCCCTAAGTCGACGCGCCATGCTCCTCGCCATCCTATCCGATGTCCACGCCAACGCCGATGCGCTGCGCGCTGTGCTCGCCGACCTTCGCACCAACGGCGCCCACCACGTGCTGTGCCTCGGTGATCTCGTGGGCTACAATGCGTTCCCGCGGGAAACGCTCGCGCTGTTACGGGACCACGAGATCCGCTCGATTCACGGCAATCACGACCTCATGGCCCTCGCGCGCCTTCCGGACGACGGATGCGGCAGACTGGCGCGCAAGGCGATTCAGTGGACGCGCGGGGTCCTCACCGAGGACGATTGGTGGTATCTCGCGGGGTTGCCGGGGGAGGTGCGGGAGCAGAACCTGCTGTGTGTCCACTCGGCGCCGGGCGATCCACTGATCCGGCTCGAGCACGCGGAGCAGTTCCGATCAGAGGCCGAGGCATTGGTCGAATCGGACGCGCGCGTGAGTGTGTGCTTCACCGGGCACACGCATCGGCAGGAGATCGTCGTGGTGACGCCGGACGGCAACGTGCAGCGCAGCCGGGGGCTCGATGCGGACCTGCCACGCGACGCGATCTGCTTCGTCAACCCCGGGACCGTCGGTCACCCGCGCGACCGCGACCCCCGCGCCGCATATGCTTTGTTCGACTGCGACACCCGGCGCGTGTCGTTCCGCCGCGTCGTGTACGCCCGGGCCCCGCTGTTGCGCCAGAATCGCAAGGTCGGGCTAGTCCCGCCGTCGAACCTGCGTCGCGTCGCCGCCCGCGTGCTCGGTTTCCCGCGGCCCTGACCGCAGCGCCAGCGCGGCCACGAGGGCCTCCACACACCGGTCGATGCGGGCGTAGCTCTTCTCGAAGGCCTCGAGCGGTTGCTCCACGGGGTCGTGGATCGCGCGGGTGACGATGGCTTCTGGATCCAGGTCCCCCAAGATGATCACGTCACACGCCGCGCGCCCGAACCGTTCGCACACCATCCGCTGCTGCCGCGCGTCCATCACGATGATCAGTTGTGCCTCCGCGGCGAGCACCGGCGTGAGCAGCTGCGACCGGTGCGACGACAGGTCTACGCCGCGGTGCGCCGCGGCGATGACTCCTTCCGCCGGTGCCGCTCGCCCGGGGCCGACCACGCCCGCGGATGAGACGAGGGTGCCGGCGGGTCCCAGCGCGCGCGCGAGCAACCCGGCGGCAAATGGACTGCGGCAGATGTTGCCGTGACATACGACGAGAACGGACCGGAGGCGGCCATGCGCCAACAGCGCGCGACGCGCCGCGCGGCGGCGCACGGGGTGCAGCAGCCGGTCGGGCGCATCGCGCAGCCGGCGCGGTGGGGCGATCTGCAACTCGTCAGCCATTCCCCCTCCGAAGACGCGAGACAGGTGTTGACGCGCCGCGACAACGACGCGTGCGCTCGGCACTCGCCGCGCCGGGGGCGGCAAGAATCGCGCCCGACCCCTGCACCCGTGGCCCGCTTCGTGCTTGGTCCGGGGGCATGCGCTATCTCGTCACCGGCGGCGCCGGATTCATCGGGTCCCACCTCGTGGAGCGACTCGTGGCGGAGGGCCACGAGGTCGTGGTGCTCGACGACCTCTCGGCCGGCCACCGCGAATACCTGGCCCAGGTGCGCAATCGCATCCGCTTCATCCGCGGGACTGTGTTGAGCGCCGAGACGTGCCGCCGCGCCGTCGAGGGGTGCCACTACGTGCTGCACCACGCAGCGATCACGTCGGTACCGCTTTCGACCAGCGACCCCGTGACGGCGCACGCGGTCAACACCACCGGGACGCTCAACATCCTGCACGCCGCGCATCGCGCCAACGTGCGGCGCGTCGTGTTCGCGGGATCGACCTCTGCCTACGGCGACACCTCGGATCTCCCCAACCACGAAGAGCAGATCCCGCGGCCGCTGTCACCCTACGCCGCGTCCAAACTCGCCGGCGAGGCGTACGCGCGCGTGTTCTACCACACCTACGGCCTCGAAACGGTGACGCTCCGCTACTTCAACATCTTCGGCCCGCGGCAAGACCCGGCGTCGCAGTACGGCGCCGTCATCCCGCGATTCATCGCGGCGGCCCTCGCCGGCGACGCACCGGTCATCTTTGGTGACGGCGAGCAGACGCGGGACTTCACCTTCGTGGCGAACGTGGTGCACGCGAACCTGCTAGCGTGCCGGGCACCGGCCAACCGGGTGGCGGGCGGCATGTTCAACATCGGCTCGGGAAAGGCGCTCAGCGTGAGCGAGTTGTGGAATCGCATCTGCGCGGTCACCGGGGTGGAGTTGACGCCGACGTATGCGGCCCCGCGCGCCGGCGACGTGCGCGATTCGCTGGCCTGCATCGACCGCGCCCGGGACGTGCTGGGATACGCGCCGCTCGTGGAGTTCGACGAGGGGCTGGCGCGCGCGGTGGCCTGGTACCGGGGCGCCGCGCCGCGCGGGCGCCCCCGCTTGAGGGAAGCCGCCCCCGCGCTATCTTAGGCGGCATGCCACATGCCGTTAGACTGCTCCCGATCGTCGCGCTCCTGGTGATCGCGGCGTGCGCCAAGAAACCCGACCACCGGGCCGAGGTCGTCGAGTGCAGCTCGATCTCGCTCGACGTGAAGGGCACGACCCAGTGCCTCGTCCAGTTGTACCACTGGGACGTCGCGCAGGCGACGCGGACCGCCACCGCGCGCCACCACGAGCTCGACAGTCTCAAGACCCGGGCAGAGGATTCCGTCTGGAACCTGGGCGCCGCTCAGCACCGCACGCAGTTGGCGACGTGCGGCCGCGGCGTGGACCCGCTCGACGGGTGCCTGCTCGTCGCGGGCTGGCCGCTCTCGCGGGTCAACAGCACCGCCGACTCGTTGTGGCAGACCGAGGCGCAGCAACACCTCTACGAGTTGCATACCTGTGAACGCCGGAAAGACGTGAACCTCGCGTCGTGCTTGACCCTCTATTACAAGTGGGACTCCGACCGCGCGCTCCGCATCGCCGACTCCCTCACGCGCGAGCGGCTCGGCGGCCGGCGCTGACACCGTCGCTCATCGCCCACCCATCCCGTTCAGGAGGTCGCCGTGCCGTCGCTGATCGCGCTCGTGCTCGCGGTTCAGGCCACCGCGCAGCAGCCCCCCGCCGCTCCCGCCACCACCACCCGTCTCACCGCGCTCAAGCAGGAAGCCATCCAGGACGTCGCCAGCCACGCCCAGTTCACCCAGCAGATGGTCGATCAGATCTTCAGCTACGGCGAGCTTGGGTTCCAGGAGACGGAAACGTCCCGCTACCTCGTCGACGTGCTGCGCCGCAACGGCTTCACGGTCCGCGAGGGCATCTTCGGCATTCCCACCGCGTGGGTCGCGACCTGGGGTTCGGGGAAACCCGTCATCTCGCTTGGGTCGGACATCGACGACATTCCGCAGGCGTCGCAGAAACCGGGGGTCGCGTGCCACCTGCCGATGATCGAGGGCGCTCCGGGACACGGCGAGGGGCATAACTCGGGGCAAGCCGTCAACATCAGCGCCGCGCTCGCCGTGAAGAAGCTGATGGAGCGCGAGCACCTCCCCGGCACGCTACAAATCTGGCCCGGTGTCGCCGAGGAGCTGGTCGGGACCAAGGCGTACTACGTCCGCGAGGGGCTCTTCCGGGACGTCGACATCGTCCTCTTCTCCCACGTGGACGACAACCTGTCGACATCGTGGGGTGACATCGCAGGCAATGGCTTGATCTCGGCACTGTTCAGTTTTCAGGGACGCAGCGCGCACGCCGCCGGGGCCCCGTGGCGCGGCCGCAGCGCGCTCGACGCCGTGGAGCTGATGGATATCGGGTGGAACTACCGGCGCGAGCACCTGCGGTTGCAGCAACGCTCGCATTACGTGATCCCCGACGGCGGCGATCAGCCCAACGTCGTGCCGTCGACGGCGTCGGTGTGGTACTACTTTCGCGAGCTCGACTACCCCCACATCCAGGAGCTGTTCGCGCTCGGCGATACCATGGCGCACGCGGCCGCGATGATGACCAGCACCACCCTCGCGTCCGTCCGCATTCTCGGCTCTGCCTGGCCCGGACACTTCAATCGGGTCATCGCGGAGGCGATGTACGAGAACATCAAGCAGGTGGGCCTCCCCCCGTGGAGCGACGCCGATCAGCGCCTGGCCCACGCGCTGCAGCGCGATATCGGCGCCCCCGATTCGGGGCTGGCCACGCGCCTCGACACGCTGCGAGCGGCGCTAAAGCCGAATGAGCGCACGGGAGGCGGCTCGGACGACATCGGCGACGTTTCCTGGAATGTGCCTACCGTGACCCTACGGTTCCCATCCAACATTCCCGGCCTGCCGGGCCACAACTGGGCGAACGCCATCTCGATGGCGACTCCGATCGCGCACAAGGGCGCGACTGCGGGCGCCAAGGTCATGGCCATGACCGTCCTGGATCTCCTGCTCCGGCCGGAGCTCGTGACCCAGGCGTGGGACTACTTCCGCAACGTCCAGACGAAAGACGTCCATTACCAACCGTTGATGCGGCCCCAGGACCGGCCCGCGATCGAGCTGAACCAGGACGTCATGGCGCGCTACCGCCCGGCGATGCGCCGGTTCTACTACGACCCCGCGAAATACCGGACGTACCTGGACCAGCTCGGCATCGCCTATCCGACCGTTCGGTCGGCGGACGGCAGCTGCGCCGGCGGGGCGACGCCCTAGCGGTAGAACAACCGATAGGCGGCGCCGGCGTGCGCCACGCCGCGGTCCACCAGCTCGGCCATGTACTCGGCCATCGTGCCGACTTTCCCCTTGACGGTGCCGGCACCGGCCGGGCTGGCGTCGCTCGTGAGGCCTCGATAGTGCTCCCGGAGACCGGCGCGCAGCGCTTCCACGATCCATGGCTTGGTCTCGACCGTCGCCTTCGTCACTTCGACGCCGCGGATGGCCCCGGCCTTGTCGAACCCGACGGCGACTTCCATGGGCCCGTGGGGAGAGTCGACTCGCATGAAGACCAACACGCCCTCCACCTGGTCCGCATGCTTGCCGAGGTAGAACGTGATCACGTCGTCGGGAGGCGTCCAACCGGCGGCGTCGTGTAAGCGCCGTTCATCCGCCGAGCTCAGATGGACTTCTCGCGCCGTGAACCGGTCCGCTCCCTCGAGCAGCCTCGAGACGACCTCGGATCGGTCCACAAGGGTGACGGTCGGCGTGATATGCAGCAGCACGGCGGCGACCGCGCAGCAAATCAGCGTCTTCATGTTTGCGCTCCCTTTGCCGGCCGCCACATCTGCCAGAATGCGAGTGCGGCGACGATCGTGTATCCCAGCCCCATCGCCCACCCGCCCGCCAGCGTGACAATGGCGAAGTGGGGCGAGGCGAGTTTCGTGAGCCACATCCCCATGAAATCGAGCCACGGAGCCGCGAACAGCAGCGTGATGAGCGCGTAGCCCATCCACCGCGGGATCGCGAGTCCGAGCGCGACGATCGACAGCATCGTCGCGATGACGCCGTACATCGGGACGTGGACGTGAGTGTCTTGGATCAGCAAGTCGCGATCGACCTGATGCTGTGGTTCGCGCCCCATTTCCGCGGGCGTCACATCGTGCTCCACCACCATCGTCGTCTCGGCCGGCATCGGCATGTTCATCGCCGTAGGCTCGACGTACGTGGCGGCCACCGTCCGGGGAGTGAATCCGGCGTACATGCCGACCATCCACGCCCCAAAGACGTACGCGACGCCCAGCGTGGCCAGGAGCAGCGTCACGAGCCACCGCACGCGCGCATCAGTGCGCCGCAGATCGTAGAGCATGCGCCCCCCTAGAAGAGGTAGACCAGCTCGACCAGCGCCGTGAGATTCGACCGCCGCAGCACGCCGTTCCGGTCCGCGAAGAACGGTTGGTTTGACCGGTCGAAGCGCAGCGCCGGTCGCAGCGAAAACGCAGGGAGGCGGAACGTCGTGAACTCGACATTCGAGAACACGCCCTCCTGCGCCTCCCGGTAGAAGTACCACGGGGAGATCGTCAGAGACGTGAGCGTCTGCGACGCCCCCGTCGTCACCCCGTCGGCGTCATCGAGCACTTCCCCACGCACACTGAACCCGACCGACCGCGTGGCGCGCCAGAACGCCATCCCCACCGCCCCCGTCCACGTCAGGCTCGCTCCCGCGTCGCGTTGCGAGCCGCGGTTGGCCTCGACCTGGAGCACGAACCTCGGCGTCGGCTGCAGCGTGGCGTCGGCCGAGAGCAGCGTGCGCTGCGCGCCGTTCGTCCCGTCTTCCTCCGGGCCGTAGAGTGCGCCGGCACCCACCGCGACGCCGGACGCGGGGAACAGCAACACGCGAAGCCCGCCGGTCTTGCCCGAGTTGTTGTCCACCTCGATGTTCCAGCCGTTCGCGACGAGTCCGATCAGCTGGACATGCGGACCGGCTGTGTAGCGGGCCATGAGCCCGGTAAACTTCACCGGCCGGGCGAGCTCGAAGTTGAACGAGGTCGTGGGAATGAGGTTCAGCGGCTCGTCGTCGCGCTCGTAGCCGATGGGGGCGTCGAACCGGCCGAACGAGAGCGTGAGCGCCGACGCGCCGGGCGGCGTCCAGTTCACAATGAGATTGTCGATCTCGATGTGGGTCTGGGCGGGGCCGCTGTCCTCTTGCTCGAGGTGCGTCGTCAATTGGCCGAACAGGTAGAGATGATCCGACCACGGGCGAAACAGGCTGACGGCGATCTTCGACCCACTCGCCGAGTTGGTGCCCATGTTTCGGTCATAGGTCCCTGCACCGACGGCGAACCCCGATATGACGAGGGCCGGCTGCTGGTCCAGATTCACGTCCCGGTCCTGAGCCGCCGCACCCCGCAATGCGAGCGGCGCGGCCGCCAGTAGCCCGCAACAACACCAGAGTTTGCAAATGGTCATACGTCCCCCTCCGCAAGGGGTGATAACGTCGTTCGAGTTGTGTTTCAGGGCGCTCGACTTACGCGAGCGCGTGCGGAGGGGCGAGAGCGAAGGGGAGAAGGTGGCGCGGCGCGCGCGGGAGGACCTCGTGGGGCAACACGACGGCGGCGACGACAACCGGCGCCGACGCCGCCCTCCAGCGGGCCGCGATGGTCGGAAGCGCGACCGCGACGCCGGCGGGGCAGCAGGCCTGAGGACACGAGCAGTGCTCGTGGTTCTTGGGAGCGTCGTGGGAGGCATGACCGGTGGCGTGAGCGGCGGCGGGAGCCGTCGGGCCGTCGTGCACGGGGCAGCGGTGCGTTTGCGTGCCGGCCATGGCGAGGCCGAACCACAGCGCCAGGGACGCGCTCAGCAGGCGAATGGACCAATGCCGAATCATGCGACGGGCAATCTACGAGAGAATGAACCGGGGGCGCTAGTCGTGCTGGTGGTGATGGTCCATGCCGCCCATCTCCCCCGCTCCGCCCTTGATCCGGGCCAGCCACGCCACGTCGGCGCGATACGCCGGATCGTCAGGATTGAGTGAGGGAAGCTGCCGCAGGTCATCCGGGACGAATAGACCGGCAATCGAACCCATCACGTGCGGCGCCGGCGCTCCCGTCGGATTGTCGTACTCGACCACCAAGCGGTACGTCCGATCGGGCCGGAGTTTCGGCCCCTGGCCGCGTACGCCGAACAACTGACGCGACATGCCGAGGACCCGTCCGTCCGGGGCGCGCTTGGGACGGATGTGGACCAAGGTCTTGCCCGAGCGCGTATCCTCGAGGCGCAGGCCCGCGCCGAAGTCGTGCAGGTGCCCGCCGGCGGCGAGCAGATGGCCGGCGAGCGGCACGGAGAATTCATACGTGCGCGTCGACCGGCCGGGAGGGATCGCGTACGAGTTCGCTCCGCCGTACACGAAGTTCACGTCCACGAGGAAGGGCAGCGCGGTGACCGGCTTCGGCACCTGCCGGGGGGAGATCCACGGCAGGGAAAGACGGAGGTAGGCATCGGGCACCTCCGTCCCCGTCTGGTTGTCCCACATGATGTACAGTCCCAGACGGTGACCCGCGTTGACCGGAATCCCCACGGTGCTCGGGAACACGACGTCCTCGGTCTCGCGACCCGCGCCGAGCAGCCGCTCCACGATCGGGTACACCACCTCGCGCCGATCGAAGTTCATCATGCTCATGTGATGCATCAGGCCGCGCGGCAGCGGGCGGCCGGCGCCGTCCACGATCGCGAGCCGGAATCCGCGAACCCACGTCGTCAGAGGCCAGGAGAACTGCTGCACGAGCAGATCTTCCGGCTCGCTCTCCATGCCCTCATGCATGCCCGGCGGATTGGCCGGCAACCGGTAGGGACCGGCGGTGATCACCACCTCCCGGTGCGCGGAATCGACTCGGACTTGGACGGACACTGGGGGCGGCGCGGGCGCTTGCGCGGAGGTCAACGTGAGCGCCACGAGCGAGAACGAACTCACGAGGGGCATGGCGAAATGTATATTCGCGCTATGGTGCAGCGCACCCTCTCGCCGATAGCGCGTTCAGTCCTAAGCCCGCGTTGGCGGTATGGGACGACGCGTTCCGCCGGTCATACGCGCCGTACTTTCCAGCGGCCGCGCCGGAACAGGAGCGCGCTCACCACCGCGAGCGTCGAGAAGGAGATCGTGATGGCGATGAACACGCCCCGCGGGCCCAATCCGAAGCGGACGGCGAGCGCATAGGCGAGCGGCACCTCCCAGAGCCAGAAGCAGAACAAGTTGAGCCACGTGGGCGTCCATGTGTCTCCAGCGCCGTTGAACGCCTGCGTGAGCACCATCCCCCAGGCGTAGAACACGTATCCGTAGCTGACGATCCGCAGGCACGTCGCCGCCACCGGCGCGACCGCCGCGTCGGTCGTGTAGAGTGACACAATCGGGTCCGCGAGCAGTACGAAGATCACGCCCACGGCGCCGAGAAAGCACATGTTGTAGATCCCGGCGATCCACACGGCCCGCTCGGCGCGTTCGGGCTTCCCGGCGCCCAGGCCCTGCCCCACCATCGTCGCAGCGGCGTTGGCGAGACCCCAGGACGGCAACAGCGCGAAGATCAGAAGCCGAATGCCAATCGTGTAGCCCGCGACCGCAGGGGCGCCGAACGTCGCGACGATCCGCATCAACCAGATCCAGCTCGCCGTGCCGACGAGCACCTGGAAGGTGCCGCTCCCGGAGAGCCGCAGCAGGGTCCGCATCACGGCGGGTCGCAGGCGCAGCTGGTCCCGCTGTATCACAATGCGGCCGTCGCGCCGAATCAGGCGGTAGAGCTGATACAACACGCCCGTGCCGCGGCCGATCGTCGTCGCGATTGCTGCGCCCTTGACGCCCAGCTCTGGGAAGGGCCCGAGGCCGAAGATCAAACACGGACCGAGCAGGATGTTGATCCAATTGGCGAGCCACAGGACGCGCATCGCGATGGCCGCGTCGCCCGCGCCGCGGAACGTCGCGTTGATCAGGAAGAGGAGCACGATCACCACGTTGCCGCCGAGCATCACGCGGGTGTAGCCCGAGCCGATCGCGATGACGTCCGGCGACGCACCCATGAGGCCGAGCAGGCGGGGCGCGAAGCTGGCACCGAGTACGCCAAAGACGACCGCAACGATCACCCCCAGCGCGATCCCTTGTGTCGCGGCTTCGGCCGCGCCGGCGGGATTCTTTTCGCCGATGCGGCGCGCGACCATCGCCATCACGCCGATCGAGAGCCCCATCGCGGCGGTATAGACGAGGGCCAGCATCGATTCCGTCAGCCCCACCGTCGCCACGGCGTTCGGCCCCAGGTGCGCCACCCAGAACACGTCCACCACCGCGAAGACTGATTCCATCACCATCTCCATCACCATGGGGATGGCGAGGAGGATGATCGCCCGGCCGATGGGACCCGCGGTGTAGTCGTGATGCGAGCCGCGCAGGGCCTCGCGGACCGTCGCCCACCAGCCGTGTTCCTGAACCGGTTCCGTCACGCGATCTCCGTGGCTTGGTTGATGCATGAGAATCGCCCCACCCGATCGGCGGCACAGGTGGGGCGATGGGTACTACGGGGATTCCCCCTGCTTAGAACGCGTAGCCAAGCGTGATTCCCGGCCAGATAAAATACCCACCATCCGCGAACAAGGCATACGCCGTGCCCCGAAACAGAAAGCCGCCGGTCGAGCGGAACTCGAACCCGAGGCCGACGTCGCCATAAAAGTTCGTGGCGCTATTGAACGGTCCCGAACTGGTGGAGGCGGAGACCAACACAGGACCGCCGGTCAAGTACAGGGTACCATCCTTGGGAATCAGATACACCTTCGCACTCACCGGGAAGAAGGCGATCGTCGTATTGCTCGATGATGAGCCACCCCCCAACGCCCCCAAGCCGGCCTCGAGACCAAGGGTGGTGCCGAGCATCCGCTGGTACGAAAAGCTGTAGATCAGGGCCTTGCCCAACAATTCGATCCCGACATCATTTGGCATCGTCGCGCGGACCAACGGCTTCGCAGTGCCTTGAGCCTGACCTTGCGACACTGCGGCACACAACAAAACTGCCGCACCGATTGCGGTGAATGGCTCGCGCATGTTTGGGTCTCCCTTGGGAGGAAGCGGCGTCCAACGGGCATCGGCTGCCACAACCTAGGGAACCGAGACGCCCGGCGCAAAGGCGACCGGGTTGTGCCAGCCGCCGTCCGCCGCGATGAGCGCGTCCGCTGCTCTGGGCCCCCACGTGCCGGGCTTATACGGACGAACCCGCGAGTGGCTCTTGAGGACGTGATCGACCGCGGCCCAAGCGGCCTCGACGGCGTCCTCGCGAGTGAACAGAGAGGCGTCGCCGGCCATGGCGTCGCCGAGCAGCCGCTCGTAGGGCGCTTCCTCTCCCGGTTGCTCTTCCATTAGGTAGAGCTCTCCCTGGTCGCCGATAAAATCCCTCCCGGCACGCTTGACACGGGCAGCGAGGGCGACCGCCGAGTTCGGCGAGACGCGGAAGCGCAGGTAGTTGGCGCGACCGTGTGCTGGCACAGAGTCCGCAAAGAGACGCTGCGGCGGCGGCTTGAGCTGGACGAGTACCTCGACCGCCGTCTCGGCCAGCAACTTGCCGGAGCGGAGGTACCAGGGCACGCCGTCCCAGCGCCCGGAGTCGATGAACAACCGCAGCGCACAGAATGTCTCGACGTCCGAATTCCGCGCGACGTGCGGCTCCTTGCGGTAGCCGGCATACTGGCCCCGGACCACATCGGCCGCCTGCAGCGGGCGCATCGCCCGGAAGACTGCCGCCTTTGCGTCGTGTACGGCGTCGAATCCCCGATGCGCCGGTGGCTCCATGGCCAGCAGGGCGACGATCTGAAACAGATGGTTCTGGATCACGTCCCGCAGACAGCCGGCAGTCTCGTAAAACGCTCCGCGCCCGTCCACACCAAACTGTTCGGCGAGAGTCACCTGGACACTCGCGACGTAGTTGCGATTCCAGATCGGCTCCAGAAACGAATTGGCGAAGCGAAAGTACAGGATGTTCATGATCGCTTCCTTCCCAAGGAAGTGATCGATGCGGAAGATGGCCTCCTCCGGGAAGACCGATCGGGCGACGCGATTGAGCTCCCGCGCAGAGGCCAGGTCCCGACCGAACGGCTTTTCGACGATCACGCGCGCATGCTCGGCCAACCCGGCGGCGCCAAGTCCTTCGATCACCGTTTCGAACAGCGTAGGCGGGATCGCGAGGTAGTGCGCCGGGCGCCGAGCCTGCTTGAGCGCTTGCTTGAGCGCCGTGAAGGTCCCGGGGTCGTTGTAGTTGCCGCTCACATAGCGGAGCGACGAGAGCAAATGGCGGAGAGCCCGCCGATCATCGATTGGGCCGGCACTCCGTATCGCGTCCGTTGCCCGCGCGCGGAGCTGCGCCAGCGTCAACGGTCGAGATGCAACCCCAACCACGGGGACCTTGAGGACACGGCGCCGGGCCATCGCGTACAGCGCCGGAAAGATCATCTTGTGGGCGAGGTCGCCCGTCACGCCGAACAGGACCAGCGCGTCCGACTGTTTCATCCGCGGGCCTCGAGGCCGCGCGCAGCCGCCGCGTCGAGGAGCCAGAGCGCGCGTCCGTCGGCCGGCGCGATGAGCTGAGCCGGCAGCTCCTGGGGTCGCCGCGGTCCCTCGAGCACGCGCTGCACGATCGCAGCCTTCCCTTCTCCCGAGACCAAGAACAGGATCTGGGCCGCTGCGTTGATAAGGACCGGCGTGAGCGTGACTCGCCATTGCGACGCTGCCACGTGATAGCGCGCAACCACCCACGCCTCGCCGTCGGGGACATCGCCGGCGCCCGGGAACAGCGACGCCGTATGCCCATCATCGCCAAGGCCGAGTAGGACGAGGTCTATGCGGGCTCCGGGTACCTCGCGCGGCGGTCCGCTCGGCGTCCGGAGCACAGTGCGGAGCGTCCGCTCGTACGCCGGCGCGGCTAGGGTGGGGACGTCTTCACCGCGAATCCTGTGCACGTTCTCCGCGTGAATCGGCAGGTGATCGAGCAGCGCCTCGCGTGCCATTCGATAGTTGCTCACCGGCTGGTCCGGCGCGACGCAACGCTCGTCACCCCAGAGCACCTGCACCCTCGACCACGGCGCCGTCGAGACATAGGGTGGAGCAGCCAGGCGCGCGTACAGGCCCCGAGGCGTCGCGCCGCCGGAGAGTGCCACCACGAACTCCCCGTGTGACTGGACCGCGTCGCTCGCCGCTCGGGCGAAACGCTGGGCTGCGGCCTCGGCGAGCGCCTCGGCTGTCGGGAGCACGATGTGGGGAATCGTTCCAGCCTCAGCCTGTCACGCGCTCCACATCAGCGTGACGACGCACGGACTCTTCCGACGAGCACCGTCACATTGTCCGTGCCGCCGCGTTCGTTTGCCAAACGCACGAGATCGCGGCACACCTGCTCCGACGATTGCAGCGTGCGGAGTCGCTCGGCGATCTCGTCCTCGGTCACGTGCTTGGTGAGGCCGTCCGTGCACAGGAGTACGACATCGTCGCGCCGTGTGTCGGTGGCGAACGTCTGCGGTGTTGCATCGCGGCCTCCCAACGCGCTCGCCAACACGTTGCTAAGGGGGGACCGGCGGCCTCGGCGACCGTCTGGTCGCGGGTCAGCCGTTCCAGCCGCCTGTCCCGCAGCCGGAAGCCGCGCGAATCACCGAGGTGAATGACGTAGGCGCGAGGCCACAGCGCGAACATCATCGTGAGGGTCGTCGCCCCACCCTTGCCGTCGTACTCGCGTCGGCCCGCTTCCAGCAGCACGTCATGCGTCTCCAGCACCGCGCGCTCGAGCTGTGACAGAAACTCGGCCTCTCGGTCGGAGTCGAGGCGGCGATAGAGGTCGGTCAGATGCGTCACGTAGTGGGCGATGGCGCGGATGACCGTGCCGCTCGCCTGCGCGCCGTCGGGCCGCCCACCCACGCCGTCCGCCACCAAGAAGACAAACCCGCGCGATTCCGTGATCAGCGGCGTCAGGTCATCGGGCGGGATGCTCGACTGGTGAACGCGGAGCAGCTTGTGGAGGCTCGCGATGAGGAACTGGTCCTGGTTCTCGCCGCGCACGCGTCCGGGGTCGGTGAGACCGAAGACGTCGATGTCGGCGGTCGCCGGTCGTGGCTCGGCGCTCTGGTCAGTGGCGTTCGCCATGCTGGAAGATGAATGCGAGTGCACAAGGCTGCCAGTTTGCGAGGATCTGTCAAAGAGATAGCTTGTTTGTGATCGAGCCCTCAGGGAGATCCTATGGTCGCAGTCCCAATACTCACGTTGAACGTTCTCCTCGCCGCCGCGCAGGCGCCAGCCCCGCTCGATAGCGCCGGAATACGAGAAGCGATTGCCCTCGGGCGCCAAACCAAGAAAGCGTTTGGCTTCAGTTCGAGCGCGTGGGCGTCGAGTGGGTTTATGGCGACGACGTTCAAGAGCAACTACGTCATTTACGCTCAAGGGCCATTCGGGCGTGTTGCTACGGCGGCAGCCAAGAACGCCCGCAATTACCAGCCATTCACCGCCGACAGCGTTCGCCCAGACATGGCCGCTCCAGTCCTCACGGTCATGGCCTACCCCGATGTCTTGGACCCGGCCGAAAACAAAGAGATCTCGGTAAGTCCCGAACGAATCGTTCTGCAAGCCGTGACACCATCCGGAGATACGGTCACCGTACAGCCGGTGCGCATGGACACGGTCGCCTCCGATTACGCGAATCTCTTTGGCGCGAAGATTACGCGCAGCGGGTTGATCGCGACATTCGATCTTCGCGAGGCTCCGCCGCCGCCCTTCGACATCATCGTGGTGAACCCGGCGAAAGAGGCGCGGCTGCACGTGAAGCCGAAGGACGTTCCGAAGTTGCGGTGATCCTGTAACGCACACAGACCCGACACCGAAGGACACCCGATGCCCCGCCCCCGCCCCTCCCTGGTTCTCATGCTCATCGCGTTGGCGCTCGGCAGCTCCGTCGCGCAGGCGCAGCTGCCCAGCCTCCGCCGCAAGGTGAAAGACGCCGGCCGACAGGCCGTCACCGGCCAGCAGCCGCAGCAGCGCGGCGCGCCACCCAAGTTCGACGCCACGATGCTCGAGCTGAATCCGCAGGTCGTCGCGCGGCTCATCAAAGGCCTCGAGGCCCGCGGCACGATGCGCGGCGCCGGCGGCCAGACCGCGGCCGAGCTGCGGACGCGCTCGTCCGCCGCCTCTGAGGAAGCCGCGAACCTGAACAATCAGCACAGCGACGACCGCGCGGAGTGGGTGAACGCGAACGGCGCGGCTGAGAACTGCGTGAGTGAAGAGCTCAACAACGCGGAGCAGCGACACCAGCAGGAAATGCAGCAGCGCTTCATGGGCATGACGGGCGTGAATACTCCCGAGAAGATGAAGTTCATGCAGGACTGGACCGCGGCAGGGCAGGAAGCCCAGCAGGCGGCGATGGCAAGAGACACAGCGGCCATGCGGCGCGCCCAGGCAAAGATGAACAAGCTGATGGGGGTGGACGCGCGCGCCGACAGTGCCAAGGCGCGCACCACGTGTCATGTGCCCGCGATGCCGGCGTGGATGCGGCGCGCCGACTCGCTCGCCGCGATCTCCGACACGCTGGCTGTTCAGGCGCGCGATGCGGAAGTACGAGGGAACGCCGCCGCCGCTCGCTCAGCCGAGATGACGCCGGAGCAGTTCGCGATGGCAGCGGAGCGCGCCGAGGGGTTCGTGGCGCTCCGGGCCGGGGGGAAGGTCGGCGGCGGCTGGGTGTACACCCCGATCGAAGAGCAGGCGCTCTCCGCGCGGCTCGTCGACCTGAAGAAGCACCTCGGGTGAGCCGACGAGCCACTGCTAGCGTCATCGCGGTCGCGCTATTCGCGGCGGCCGCTGGACCGGTCGGGCGCGAAGACACGACGTTGGCAGTCCGGCTCCCTTCCGGGGCCTCGCGGCTCTTCTGGCGAGCGTCACGGGCACCCGTCCGCTGGACTGAGGCCGACGCGAGTCTCAGCGGACTCGTCAGCTGGCATCCCGGCCAGCCGGGCGTCGAGTGGGCCACGCTCCCGATCGCGGGGCAAGGCGAAGCGCTCGCGCTCACGCTCGTGCTCGCGCGCATCGATCCCCGGGCCATGTCCTTTGATCTTGTGTGGGCCATCGAGCGCGATCGCCCCGCCTGGACGATCGATCGCGCAGGCGACGCGGCGCTCGCCCTCAACGCCGGGATGTTTGTGGAGCGGCTACCGTGGGGCTGGGTCGTGATGGATGGCCGCGAGCGCCTCGCGCCCGGGCACGGACCACTCTCATCGGCGCTCGTCGGG
>WNFM01079352.1_pt2 | contig 16538 bp, 17 predicted proteins | sample 5400271 | NCBI WGS metagenome assembly WNFM01 (sample SAMN13153352, study PRJNA577476) | soil metagenome | isolation source: 60 cm saprolite on Douglas fir-dominated hillslope | place: USA:California | collected 2013-09-17
CTCGGCGCGTGGGAGATCGTCCGCACGGAAGGCGGGACCGATCACTGGGAGATGGTCGCCCGGACGACCTCGAGCCTGAGCGCCGCCGAGCTGCGCGATCGGATCGGGGAGAAGCTGTCCGCCGGCGGGAGCTGGACGAGGGTCGCGGCGCCAGCCGCCGGATCGGCGTCGCGGGCCGGCAGCGAGACGTCGCGGGCCGGCAGCGATTGGAGCTTCAGGGGTCGCGATGGAAGCCCCTGGACCGGTCGCCTGGCCATCGAGACCGCCCCCGGCCGGAGCCGCGGCTACATCGCGGCGCTCACGATCCGCCGCGCCGCCGAGGCGGCCGGACATCGGGCCACCCTGCGTCTCTGATCGATTCCGTCGGCCCGGGTCACGGATGATGGGGCCCTGAGGGCCGCCGCGCTGCTATCATTCGGGGCGCGGAGATCCGATCCGAGTCCCGGGGAGGAAGCCTGATGGCCGGCTACATCATCGTCGACGTCCGGATCACCGACCCGGCGCGGTACCAGGAATATGTCAAGGCGGTCCCCGCGACGATCGCCGCCTACGGCGGCAGGTTCCTGGTTCGCGGGGGAAAGAGCGCCACACTCGAAGGGGACTGGCGGCCGGGACGGGTCGTCGTCCTCGAGTTCGAGTCGGCCGCGCGCGCCAGGGAATGGTGGGATTCCAAGGAGTACCGGGCGCTCAGGGAGCTTCGCCAGAGCGCCTCGACCGCCGAGATGATCGTCGTCGAGGGGGTCTGACGGCGTCAGCGGCGGACGATGACCCGGCGCGCATCGCTGGTCATGACGGTCATCGGCAACCCCTTCCGGACGAGCAGCGCGTAGGTCTCGGGCGTCATCAGGGCATACGCCTCGGCGTCGCCGGTCCAGTGCGCCTCGAAATCCGCCAGCGTCGGCAGCTCGTGGTCCGGCTGGCTCTCGAGACCGAACGCCATCTCATCGGCGAAATCGACCAGCGTCACGGTCCTTTTCAGGTAGAACGTCAGCGTCTGGTCGTACATCTTGACGCTGTAGAACGGCGCGTCCGGATCGAGGGCCGGCCGGATCTTCGCGGCGACCTCGCAGGTGGAATAGATCGGCGACAGCGTCTCGAAGCCGACCAGCACCATCTGCGTCATCAGCAGCCCCCCCGCCGCCAGCCCGATCACTCCCCGCCGGACGCGCCCGAGGTGAAACTCGCGCAGCGCGTACAGCGTCGCGGCGAGAAGAGTCAGCGCCACCGCGACGAGCCAGCTCTGACAGGTCTGCAGAAGACCCACCGGCACGGCATGCTTCGAATAGTTCAGTGCGAGCGGCGACAGCCCCGCCATCACGACCGCCAGGCCCGCCATCGGGATCGTCTGGCGGAACAACGCGCGGGGAGCGCTGCGGGCCAGGTGGTCTCCGACCAGAAGCGCGATCGCCGGGAAGATCGGCAGGATGTACGGCGGCAGCTTCGACTGCGACAGGCTGAAGAACAGAAAGATGAAGGCGGCATAAATCAACAGGAACCGCCGCGGCTCGAGGCCGCCGGCCGGCTCGCGCGCTTGCCATGAGCGCGCCAGCGCGACGACCATCGTCGCCGCCCAGGGGGTCATCCCCAGAACCAGGAACGGCACAAAGAAGAGGACCGGCTCGGTCCGCTGGTGGACGGTCGTGAGGAAGCGTTGCAGGTGCTCATGCACGAAGAAGAATTTCGGGAACTCCGGGTTCGCGATCGACACCGCGATGAACCAGGGGGCGGCGACGAGCGTCATCACCGCCAGCCCGGCCCGAAGATGCAACCGCCGCAGCATCGACAGGTCCCGCCGCACCGCGATGTCGATCGCCAGCACCGCACCGGGAAGGACGAGGCCGATCAGACCCTTGCTCATCACCGCCGAACCGACCGCGGCCCAGACGACAAGCATCAAGCCGCGCCGCCGGCGCTCGGCGGTTCCGGGGCGCTGCGCCAGCAGGAAGGCCGCCAGCGCCAGGGTCATGAAGAAGGTCAGGCCCGTGTCGAGCGTGTTGAGCTGGGCCATCCCGGCATAGAAGAAGCCGCTGCCGAGCACGCAGGCGGCGTACAGACCCGCCTCGGCGCCGAACAGCGCGCTCCCCGCCCAGAAGACCGTCAGGACGCCGAGCAGTCCGGTGAGGGCGCTCCAGAGCCGCGCCGTCCACTGGTGCTCGCCGAACAGGGTGAAGGCGGTCGCGGTGGCCCAGTATTGCAGCGGCGGCTTCTCGAAGTACTTGAGGCCGTTCAGCCGCGGCGTGATCCAGTCGCCGGTCGTCACCATCTCGCGCGGGATCTCCGCGTAACGTCCCTCGTCCGGCTTCACCAGCTTGCGGTATTCGAGGCTGCCGAACCAGAGGGCGAGGATGGCGCAGAGCTGGAGGGTGCCCTTCAGGACGCGGCGGGTCTCTCGAGCGGGAGCCAAGCGTCGCGCGCCCTCTAGGAGCCTGTCAGGCGGTCCGCCCCGGCCGCGTCGAGCGTGTCGCCGGCCGGGAGCCGGGTCTCGGCGATCTCGGAAAGCTCCGGGACGGCCTCGTCGGCGCGATCCATGCCGACCGGGCGGGCGCCCTTGCGCCGGATCGCGTGCGCGGTCTTGGTCATCCCGTAGCGGCTGACGAGATAGTTCCGCCCCAGGTGCGACGCGGCGCGCGGCAGGTCATACGCCGCGCCGCGATAGCGGCGCATGATGCCGGTCAGAGAATAGGCCTCGCGCAGGAAGTAGTAATACCCTTCCTGAAGCTGATCGACCGTCATTCCCTTGGGCCGGATCAGGACGTGCGCCCCGTCGAACAGCGGCCAGTTGTAATCCATCGCGACGTCCGATCGCTCGGGGCAGCGCGCCCACGGCAGGAAATCGTCGGTCGCGACCGCGTCTTTGAACGTGCCGGTTCCGGGATACGGCTGGATGATGTTCGCCACGATGAAGTCGATGCCGGCCTTGTAGATGAACTCCAGGGTCCGATCGAAGCTGTCGGGCCCGTCGCCGTCCAGCCCGAAGACGAAGGCGCCCATCACGTTGATCCCGGCATCGTGGACCCTGCCGACCATCTCGGTCATCGACGTGGTGTCGTTCGACCACTTGTCCAGACCGTCGATCGCCGTCTGGCTGACCGACTCGATCCCGAGGAAGAGATCGCGGCAGCCGCTGTCGTACGCCATCTTCAACAGCTCCGGCTTGGCCGCCAGATCGATCGTGAGCTCGGCCGCCCAGGGGCGGTTGAGCGGGCGGACCGCCTCGCACAGCGCCTTGAACGACCCGGCGGCGTTGTAGAGGTTGTCGTCCCAGAAGAAGAACTGCTCGGTGAACCCCGGACCCATCCGGGCAATCATCCGCTCGCCGAATCGCGTGCCGACGATCGGCATCTTCACGGCGGCCTTGAGAAGACTGTTGTAGAGACCGGGCGGAATGCCGTCGATGGTGTCGCGGGTGTAGCGCGGCTCCTGGCCGCGGATCTCCTCGACCACGTCGTCCACGTCGCGATTGCGCACGTTCGGGCCGTTGGTCAGGAAGACGGCGCAGAAGTGGCAGTCGAGCTTGCAGCCGCGCGCGAAGGTGGTCGAGGCGACGATCTGCTGCGGGCGGTGCTTGAGCCCATCCCAGATGCCGACGTCGAGGGCCAGGGTGCCCCGATCGCGGATCCGGTCGAAGGTGGCGCGGTAGATCGGCTCGGGGGCCCGGCCGGCCTTGAGGTCGGCCAGCATGGAGGAGGCGGCCCATTCACGTCGACATGACCGCGGCGCGTGCCCTCCTCGGGAACCGCCGAGGCGTGCGGCCCGCCGAAGGCGATCGTGAGGCGCTTGCCGGCCGCGGCGTAGGCCGCGCGCGCCTCGCGCGCCCGACGGTACGCCTCGCGGGCCGAGTTGGTGTAGGCGGTGACGAACAGGACATCGTAATCGCCGCGACGCAGGTCGACCTTGTCCCGCAGGATCTCTTCGAAAGGCGTCGCGCCTTCGATCTTGTCGTGCTGCACGACGACGCGCGTGTCCTCGGCCAGCGCGCCGCTCTTGCGCAGGTAGCCGACCAGGTAAGGGAAGCCGAGACCCGGGCTGCGGATGAACGGCCCGGTCGAGCGCTCGAGCCGCCCCAGGAATCCTTTGCGGCGGATCGGCTCGTCGACGACGTAGGAATCACGCGGGGTCAGACAGATCAGGTTACCGAGAACCGCCATCGGGATATCTGCCCTCGGGGGGAGTCTACTCCAATCCGCCTGATCCTGTTGTCGGGAAATCCCCGATATATTCGGCGCCGCCGCTTCGGCGCCCTCACGAGCGCCGGGGATGATCGGCACGAACCCCTTCTTCGGCTATCATCGTGAGCCAGGCGAGGAGACGAGACGATGATCACGGTGATGGGCGCCACGGGGAACACGGGGAAGGCGGCGGCCGAGCGGCTGCTGGCCGCGGGCAAGGCGATTCGGGTCATCGGCCGGTCGGAGGATCGCCTTCGCCCGCTCGTCGATCGCGGCGCCATGGCGGCGGCGGGCGACGCGACGGACGTCGCGTTCCTGAGCACCGCTTTCGAGGGAGCCGAGGCGGTCTACGCCATGGTTCCTCCGGACCACGCGCATCCCGACCCCCGCAAGTATTACAACCGGTTCGGCGAGACGATCGCCGAGGCGCTGCGCCGCTCGAGCGTGAAACGGCTGGTCTTTCTGAGCAGCCTCGGCGGCGAGCTGCCGGACGGGACCGGCCCGATCAAGGGGCTGCACGATCTCGAAGAACGGTTCCGGGATCTGAAGATCGATCTGCTGATCCTGCGCGCAGCCTACTTTTACGACAACTTCTACGCCTCGCTCGGGTTGATCAAGCAACAGGGTCTGAACGGCGGCGCCATCGAGCCGGAGGCGCTTTTCCCGATGACGGCCGCCGAGGACATCGGCGCGGCGGCGGCCGACGAGCTCGCCCGCGGCGCCTTCAAGGGGGTCGCCGTGCGCGAGGTGCTCGGGCCGCGCGACTACACGATGAAGGAGACGACCCGCATCCTGGGGGGGAAGATCGGCAAGCCGGATCTCGCCTATGTCCGCTTCCCGGATGCCGCGTTCTCCGACGCTCTTCTGAAGATGGGGTTCTCGAAGGGACTGGCCGACGATTTCGTCGAGATGGCGCGCGGTATCAGCACCGGAAGGATCCGCGCGCTGCAGGGGCGCACGCCGCGCAACACCGCGCCGACCAGCTTCGAGACCTTCGCCGACCGTCTCGCCGCCGCCTACCGCGCGCCCTGATCGCGGCGACCCCGCTCATCCCGCCGGGATCGTCGCGCGACCGCTCGGGTGGAACTACAACGCGGAAGGCTCGCAGCAACCGCGGCCGGCGCGGCAGCTGCCGACCGTGACCAGCGCCTGATCGGGCCCGACCACGCGCATGGTCCGCAGGCACCAGAACTGCGCCGTGGTCGATGCTTCGCCCGCCTCGGGCGACTCCCCGGTCGCGCCGTAGTAGTACCGCTTGGTGCGCAGATGTCTGCAGGCATCGGGCCGCCCGCCCCCGGCGGGAGGATCGTTCGACCGGTCGCTCATTGCGTCGCCGTCCGCGGCGCTCATGCCGTCCCCGCATTGGCGCCACCTGCCAGCCCGAGAACGGCCCGCTGGATGAGGGTCTTCGCCAGGGGCACCTTGTAGCCGTTGTGCGGCAGCGGGTCGGCGTCGGCCAGCGCGGCGTCGGCCGCCCGCGCCGCGGCCGCGTCGTCGGCGGCCGAGCCGACGAGGGCGATCTCCCCTTCCTTCGAGCGCCAGGGGACCGGCGCGACGGCGCCCAGGACGAGGCGGGCCGCCGCGACCTTCCCTCCCTGCATGCGCAGCGCGGCCGCCACCGAGACCAGCGCGAAATCGAACGAGTCTTTCTCTTTGAACTTCAGATAGCGGCTGACGGTCCCGGCGGCGGTCGATGCGCCGGCCGGCAGCGCCACCTCGGTGATGATCTCGCCCGGCTGCAGGATCGTCTCGTGATCGATCCGCACCCGCGGCAGGACGTACAGCTTCTCGAGCGGGATCTCGCGCTGGCCGGCGGGGCCGGCGATCGTCACCTTCGCCTCGCAGGCGATGAGCGCCGGCGCCAGATCGGACGGATGCACGATGAACGAGGGGCCGCCGCCGAGGATCGCGTGATAGCGGCTGTCGCCGGACATCGTGAAGCAGACGCTTCCCCCTTTTTTCAGGCAGGCGTGCAGCGGCGAGCGGTAATACCAGCAGCGCGGTCTCTGGCAGAGGTTGCCTCCGACCGTGCCGACGTTGCGGATCTCGGGCGAGGCGACGCTTTCCGCCGCCTCGGCGACGGCCGGGAAGGCGCGGCGCACGACGTCGTGCGATGCCAGCGCCGACAGCGTGACCAGCGCTCCGATCCGCACCGTCTGATCGGCGTCGACGCGGATGGCGCCGAGACCGGGCACCGATTTCAGGTTGACGACCATCTCGGGCTCGATCAGCCGGTCTTTCAGCTCGCCGAGCAGGTCGACGCCGCCGGCGATCAGCCGGGCGCGCGGGCCCGCCTTGGCGAGCGCCTGCGTGGCGGCGGCGAGCGTGTCGGGCTCGACGTAGGCGAACGCCTTCACTCAGGCCTCCCTGCTCTCGGCCAGAAGCGTCAGGATGCTGGCCGGGGTGATCGGAAGCTCGCGGACCCGCCGGCCGATGGCGTTGCTGACGGCATTCGCGATCGCCGCCGCGGTCGGCACGATGACCGGCTCGCCGAGCCCCTTCACGCCGACGTTGTTGTTCGGGTCGTGGACATCGACCATGATCGGCACGATCTCGGGCATCTCGAGCGGGCCGGCGATCTTGTAGTCCTCGAGGTTGGCGTTCAGGACGTTCCCGGTCGGGAGGTCCATCACCCGTTCCTCGTGCAGGGCGTACGACAGCCCCATGATGACGCCGCCGTTCACCTGGCTCTCGGCCGCCATGAGATTGATGGTCCGCCCGCCGTCGTGCGCGGCGGCGATTTTGATCACCTTCACCTTGCCGGTGCCGGTGTCGACCTCCACCTCGGCGAACTGGGCGCCGAACATCTCGCCGCCGCGTCCCTTGTAGTTCTCGGCGCGCGAGGCCTGCGATGAGATGACCGTCGTCTTCAGGCTCGACGCCGCCTGGGCGAACGGCAGCGTCCGCGCGCCGTCCTTGGTGCGCACCTGGCCGTTCTGCAGCTCGAGCCTCTCCGGCTTGCCGCCGAGCGCCGGCGCGACCGCCTGCAGCAGGCGCGTCCGCGCCCCTTCCGCCGCCGAGCGCACCGCCGGCAGGATCGACGTCAGCGTCACGCTGCCGCCCGAGGCGGGCGCGTACATCTTCGTCGCGGTATCGCCCATGGTGATCTGGATCTGCTCCGGCCGCAGGCCGAACACCTCGGCCACGACGATCGCCATGGCGGTGCGGGTCCCGCTGCCGATGTCCTGGACGCCGCAGATGCACTCGACTCCGCCATCGGAGTGGATGCTGACCGTCGCGTCGGTCGGCGGTCCGCCGTAGACCGGCCAGATCGCCGTCCCGAGGCCAAAACCGCGCCGCTTCGCACCGCCGCCCGCGGCGGCGGGCAGGGGCGGCCGGCGCCGCTCCCACTGGATCTCCTTCGCCGCGAGCCGGTACTGCATCTCGAGCGCCTTGGCCGGAGCCTCGATGTAGTTCTTGCGGCGCAGCTCGAGCGGGTCGACGCCGATCTTGTCCGCCAGCTCGTCGAGTGACGACTCGAGCGCGAACGACCCCTGCGGGAAGCCGGGGGCGCGGAAGGCCGCCGCCGGCCCGGCGTTGGTCATGACGTCCTGCTCCTCGATCAGCATATTCGGGCAGGCGTAGGTGACCCAGGCGACCCGGCCGACGCCGGCGCCTCCCGCGATGCCGCCGGTGCCGTACGATTTCAGATGAAGCGCGGTCAGCGTCCCGTCCCGCTTCGCGCCGATCTTGAGCCACTGCACCGAGTTGGGGCGGTTGCCGGTCGCCAGGTTCTCTTCGTGCCGGTCGAGCATCAGCTTGACCGGAGCGACCGCCTTGCGGGCCAGCATCGCCGCCACCACGCCGCAGACGCCGGCGCCGAATTTCGCGCCGAAGCCGCCGCCGAGATGCTCGGTCACGACCCGCACGTTCGCGGTCGGGATCTTGAAAAACTTAGCGAGGTCGTCGCGAAACCCGAACACCCCCTGGGTCGAGGCCCAGACCGACAGCTTGCCATTCTCCCAGCGCGCCACCGAGCCGTGGCTCTCCAGCGCGTTGTGCAGCGCGACCGGCGTTCTGTAGGTCCCCTCGACGATCGCCTCGGCGGCCAGGAACCCCGCCTCGAGGTCGCCCCGCTTGCGGGTCGACATCTTCTGGGCGTTCTCCTGGCCATCGAACACCTGCGGCGCCCCGGGCTGAATCGCCTGATCGACATCGACCACATGCGGCAGCGTCTCGTACCTGACGTCGATCAGGTGGATGGCGTCCAGCGCGATCTGCGGCGTGGTCGCCGCCACCGCGGCGACCTCTTCACCGGCATAGATGAGGTTGCGCCGGCCGGAGGCGCCGCCGGCCGCGCCCCCGCTCCGATCGATCGGCTTGCCGTTCTCGTCCGTCTCTCCCAGGGCGTCGAAGCTGTCCGGTCTCTCGAACGTCAGGACCGCCTTGACGCCCGGCAGCCGCGCCGCCCGGGACGCGTCGATCGAGATGATGCGCGCGTGCGGCTGCGGGTTGCGCAGAATCTTCCCGTGCAGCATCCCCGGCAGATTGACGTCGGAGGCATAGCGCGCCTGACCGGTCACCTTGGCGGCCCCGTCGAGACGGGGCACCGCCTTGCCGACGACATTCAGCTTCGCGTCGGCGTCCCAGATTGGCGGCTCGGTCTCCGGGACCTGGACGTCGACCAGCTCGAGCTTGTCGCCGTAGCCGATCCTGACCTTGCGCGTCTGCGACATCCCGACTCCTTCGACCATCCCGAGGGGCGGTCTCGCCGCCCGGATCGACTCTTACGCCTTGCCGCGGCCGGCGGCCGACAGAACCGCTTCGAACACCCGTGGATAGGTGCCGCAACGGCAGAGATGTCCGCAGAGCGCCTGGCGCACCTCATCCAGGCTGGGGCTCGGCCGGGCATCGAGGAGAGCCTTCGAAGCCACCACGAAGCCGGGCGTGCAGAACCCGCACTGCAGGGCGTCCTTCTCGATGAAGGCCGCCTGCAAAGGATGGAGCTTCCCTTTGGGGGCGATCCCCTCCACCGTGGTGATGGCGCGGCCGCGGGCGTCGACCGCCAGCAGCATGCAGGAATAAACCGGCCGGCCATCGAGCAGAACCGTGCAGCCGCCGCATTCCCCCCGGTCGCAGATCTTTTTGGCGCCGGTGAGATCGAGCCGGTCGCGAAGCGCGTCGAGCAGAGTCACGCGCGGCTCGACCTTGAGGGCGCGCGACTGTCCGTTGATCTTCAGATCGATCGAGACCTCGCCCGGGCCGAGGGTGCGCGGGCCTGCGGAGGCGGGGGCCTGCACCGCGGCGGGCGCGGCGGCCAGGAGCCCGGCGCCGACGGCCCCTCCGCCGAACCCCTTCAGGAAGGCGCGGCGGCTGAACCCTTTCGGGGCCCGACGTCGCCTGCGCTTCAGACCGGCCATGCCTTCATCCCTCTGGCGCGTTCGTACGTGACGAGCGGAACCGCGTCGCTACCCCGCGAGCTCCCGGCCGCGCGCCTCGACGCGCCGCAGATCGATCGGCCGATTCAGGTTGAGCAGGATCTCCGGGTTGTCCCAGGGCAGCTCGAGCAGGCGGGAGGGCTCGCGGCGGACCACCGCCTTCAGCCCCTCGGACGCCTCGGAGATCCCCATCATCTCCCCCAGAAGCGCCGAGGAGAAGAGCACGGGATGGCCGCGGCGTCCCTCGTGGACAGGCAGGACGATCGTCCGCGGACGGCAGGCGGTGCCGCGCTCCCACTCTTCTTCGGCGGCGGCGATCAGCGCGTCGACCACCCTGGACTCGAGCGGCTGATCGACCGAGGCGATCAGGATCCCGTCCGGCCTGGACCAGAGCGCTCCGAGACCGGCCAGAACCGACGACGTCCTGCCCGCTTCGGGTTTGGGATTGACCACCCGGCGCGCCTTCCAGCCGGGAGAGAAGGTCGCGTCGACGAGCGGCTCCAGCGCCGCCGCCCGATGGCCGAGCACCACGACGCATTCGGAGACCCGGCTCTTCTGGATCTGCTGCAGCTGGTGGGTCAGGAGCGGCTGGCCATGCCACGCGAGCAGCGCCTTGGGCGACCCCATGCGCTCCGATTCGCCGGCGGCCAGAAGGACTGCGACGACGTCCACAGTCGCTCCGAGGTTTTCAGGAAGGAGAGGCCGCCTGAACGGCGGGTTGCTTCTCCTCCGGGTTCAGATCCAGATCGGGACGGTACGGCACGACCGTCAGGTCGGCGACCGCGTCCCATGCTTCATCGAAATTGAACATCGTGATCGTTTCCCACGGACAGACCTCGGCGCACAGCGCGCAGCCGATGCACTTGTCGTACTCGATCACCGCGAGGTTGTTCGGGGCGTCCGGGGAGCTGACGTAACGGATGGCGTCGACCACCTGGTCTTTGACCGTGACCGTCTCGCAGAAAGCGACGCACGCCGGCGAGTTGGCGCACCCCGAGCACCCATGCTGATCAACGACCGCCAGCCGCTTGGGTGGCTTTTTTAAGAATTTGTTTTTGTAGTCAACCGGTGCCGGCATCGTGGCTCCCAACCGCATTGACCTTCAGTCTGACATATCCCGGCGGGTCGTTCAAGTACCATAGCCACCCGAGGAAGACTCAGCGTGAAGCGCAGGACCTGGCGCCGCCGGGTCGTGTGAGACCGAGCGACCAGGGGCCCCACCGCGCGGTCCACAGCGCGGTGGGTAGGAGCGAGGCGAGGCGAGGGGAGGCTCGCGCCAGCGAGCCGGACCCGTGCCCGGCGGCGCCAGGTCTTGCGCTTCACGCCGCGGGTTCAGCGGGATCCGCGGGCCCTGCTCCCACCGAAAATGTCGACGGAAAGCATCACCCGCGGTCGGCGAGAGGGACGAAGGGACGCTCGGGGGGACCGATGTACTCCTCGAGCGGGCGGATCAGGCGATTGTCGGTGTGCTGCTCGATGACGTGGGCGATCCAGCCGGGAGCGCGGCTGCAGGCGAAGATCGGCGTGAACAGGTCCATATCGAAGCCGAGCAGGTAGTAGGTCGACGCGGCGTAGAAATCGACGTTGGCGTTGAGGTTCTTCTGCTCCTTGCAGGTCTTCTCGATCTCCACCGACATCTGGAACCATTTCTCCTGTCCGAGCGCCTTGCCGAGCTGCTCGGAGAGACTGCGCAGGTGGATCGCCCGCGGATCGAGCGTCTTGTAGACGCGATGACCGAAGCCGGGGATCTTCTTCTTCTGCTGCAGCTCCATCTTCACGAAGTCGGCCGCCTTGGCCACCTCTCCGATCGTCAGGAGCATCACCATGACGTCGTGGTTCGCCCCGCCATGCAGCGGCCCCTTGAGGGTCCCGATCGCCGAGGTCACGGCGGCATGCATGTCGGCCAGGGTGCCGCCGGTGACGCGAGCCGCGAAGGTCGAGGCGTTCAGGCCATGATCCATCTGCAGAATCATCGCCACGTCGAGGGCCCGGGTGGCGAGCGGCTCGGGCCGCTTGCCGTGCAGCATGTAGAGGAAGTTCGCGGCATGCGACAGCTTCGGGTCGGGCGGGACGATCTCCTTCCCCTTCCGCAGCCGATCGTGCGCCGTGACGATGGTCGGCATCTGCGCGGTGAGGCGGATCCCCTTGCGCAGGTTCGCCTCGCGCGTCGAGTCGTGAACGTCCGGATCGTGGACCGCCAGCGCCGAGACCACCGTGCGCATCATGTCCATCGGCGAAGCGTCCTTGGCGAAGCGCTTCAACAGATCGAGGGCGTCCGGGTGCAGGGCGCGCTGGGAGGTCAGGGCCTGGCGCGTCTCGGCAAGCTGCGCGGCGCTCGGGAGCTCTCCGTACCAGAGAAGATGGACCGACTCCTCGAAGTTCGAGTGCTCGGCCAGATCGTGAATGGAGTAGCCGCGGTAGCTGAGCCGGCCCTTCTCGCCATCGATCAGGCTGAGACCGGTGCGGGCGGCGACGACCCCTTCGAGCCCTTCCTTTGCAAACATCGCGCTCCCCCCCTGACGGCGTCCCTCTCATTATATAGTGATCGTTCAGCGCCGGCTTGCGGACGGGCGGCCCGATGACACGGTCGCACGCGCGGGCCGGGCGGTATTCGGGGCGCCGTCCGATGACCACCGAGTTCCAGGATCTATCGCCCGCAGACCTGCGATCGGCCCGCGCCCGCGTGGCGAAGGGGGCGCGCCTCACTCCGCTTCTCCCCTCCGATGCGCTGTCGGAGCGGCTCGGACACCCGGTGGCGCTGAAGTGTGAAAACCTCCAGGCGGGCGGGGCATTCAAGATCCGCGGCGCGTCGAACTTCCTGGCCCGCACGATCGAGGCGGGGAAGCCGCGCGGCGTGATCACCTACTCCTCGGGCAATCACGCCATCGCCACCGCGCTCGCGGCGCGGCGGGCCGGCGTGCCGGCGGTCGTGGTGATGCCGGAGACCGCGCCGGCCGTGAAGCTGGAGCGGGTGCGCGCCCTCGGCGCCGAGGTGCATCTGGCCGGACGCACCTCGACCGACCGGTTCGAGCGGGCCGAAGCGCTCCGGAAGGAGCGCGGGCTGACGATGATGCCCCCCTTCGACCATCCCTTCATCGTCGCCGGACAGGCGACATGCGGCACCGAGATCCTCGAGCAGCTTCCGGAGGTCGACACCGTCCTGGTGCCGGTCGGCGGGGGCGGGCTGATGGCGGGGGTGGCGCTGGCGTGCGGCTACCACCGCGCCGCCATCAAGGTGATCGGCGTCGAGCCAGCGGGGGCGGCCAAGATGTCGTCGTCGCTGCGGGCCGGGGCGCCGGTGACGCTGCAGGGTGTCGAGTCGATCGCCGACGGCCTCCTGACCCTGCGTCCGGGCGACCTCACCTTCTCGATCGCGCGCCGCTTCGTCGCCGAGGTGGTGACGGTCGACGATCGGGCGATCCGCGAGGCCGCCGCCTGGCTGTTGCGCCACGAGCATCTGCTGGTCGAATGGAGCGGCGCGGTCGGGGTGGCGGCGCTTCTGTCCGGAGCCTGCCGGCCGTCCGGGTCGGCGACGGCGGTGGTGCTCAGCGGCGGCAACGTCGACCCCGCGTCAATCCTCTAAGAGCGGCCGCCGGTCCGGGGAAAGGCGCGACCGCTCGGGTGAGAGGGGCCGCCGCCGCGGGTACCGTCGCCGGCGCCTAGACGTCATCGGCCCCGCTTCCGTAAATCAATCTGTAACGGACATCGGAACCAGGCATCCGGGGAGAACCAGGGGTCCGGGACGATGCGGCCCGCGGGCCGGGCATGCTAGACTCGCTGCCCCAGGGAGGCGCGGAGACGATGCAACGAAGATCGCAGGCGGGGTTTACCCTCATCGAGCTTCTGATCGTCGTGGCGATCATCGGCCTCATCGCCGCCCTCGCCATGCCGAATCTGATGAGCGCCCTGCAGCGCGCCAAGCAGACGAAGACGATCGCCGACATCAAGTCGATCGGGAGCGCGCTCGAGAACTACGCGGTCGACAACAACGTCTACCCGAAGGGGCTCACCAACGCCGACGCCGGCGTCGTGGCCGGCTTCGTCTCGCCGCTCTACTTGCGCAAGGTCCCGCCGGCCGACGGCTGGAACAACCCGTGGCACATCGAGACCTCCGCCAACGGCACCCTTTACACCATCACCAGCTACGGCCGCGACGGCCAGCCGGGGCCGGTCAACGGCGGTCCGACCGGCGGGCTGGACTGCGATATCGTCTATACGAACGGCTCCTTCTATCAGTGGCCGCAGGGCGCGCAGCAGTAGAGCTTCACATACCGAAACAAGCTCATCCGCATGTGAAACCCAAAAACCGGGCGATCCCGGGCGCGATCTTTCGTCGCAAATCGGGATCGCTCGATTCGCGACCGGTCTAGAATCGCCCTGAGTTCGCCGGAAGTCGAAGTGCAGGCAGGTTCAGGCTGGGGCTCGAAGCCGGGTCGCTGACGCGCCCGGCTTCGAGCGGGCGGGGGTGATTGTGTCGGCCCGTTTCACGATCGTCGACCCCGAGAACGAAGACACCGTCCTGCCTCCCGGCCAGAGGGACACGTCGGGGTTCTGGTATCCCGAAGGTTACTCGGATCCCAAGACGCTCGTCCGCCGGCGCTCGCGAGGGGACGGACGTCGGCCGACGGTTCCGAGACGCAGGGGCTTCACCGGGAAGGACGTCTAGCTCGTTCCTGCGGCGCTCAGGAGCCGGTCCGGGCCCCGGGCAGGGCGGGCTGCCGGTCCCCGGCGACGAGCGTGGCGCGCACCACGAGGCGTCGGGGCGCCGGGCCGATGTAGTGAATCGGGTAGCAGGTGACGAGCGTCAGCCACGGGTCGCGGGATGGCGCGAGCAACCGGGCGTCCTCCTTCGCGACCACGGCGACGTCGACCACCCGGTAGTCGCTGATTCCGGCCGCGTCCTCGAGCCGCACGCGGTCCCCCTCCTTCACGCCGGCCAATCGCCGGAAAGCCCCGTCTCGATGACCGGCGATGATGCAGTTGTCGGCCTCTCCCGGAAGCGCGCTTCCCTGCATATGTCCCGGCCCGAGACGAAGCGTGAGCGTGTCGGTCCCTTCAACCACCATCGCATCGATGCCGAGACGATCGAGCCTGATCCGGGCGATCGAATCGCCGCGGCGCGGCGCCGCGGCGCATGGGGTGGAGTGGGAGGACGCTCCCCGGCCCGGGGCGCGTGGAGAAGCCACGGCGCTCGCCCGGCGCGCCGCGCGCTGCCAGCCCTCCTGCTTCAGGCGCATGACGCCGGCATCGACGAGGACCGCCGCGCCGGTCAGGAAGAGACCGACCCCGGCGACCAGCGCCCCGAACCCGGGAGAGCGGACTCTCCCGGATCCGGCGGAGGCTCGGTCTCTGAATCGTCGCATCGAAGCTTGGTCTCTAGAACAGCCGACGTCGCAGCAGGGCGGCGCCGCTCGCCGCCAGGAAGGCGCCGAGCGCGATCCGCGCCGCGAGAGGGCTGCCGGTCACCGGCATCGTCCTGGCGATCGGTCCGCCGACGCCACCGTCGCGCACCTGCCCCGCTGGCAGCGGCCGACTGGCGTGCTTCGCCCTGCCTGCCTGACCCGCGTCACCGGCGCCGCCATCGCGGCCCGATGGTCGCGTTCCCGCGACGCCGCTTCGCGGCTCGACGGCCGGGCCATGCGTCGTCAGAACTCCCATCGTGTCGGTGTCGATCTGACCCGACGGAAGCAGGAAATGGTTGCGCTGGAACTGGCGCGTCGCGCGCAGGGTTGCATCATCCTGCGTCCCTCTGGTGTACCCGCCCGGCTTGAGGTACCCGTCCTTCACCAGGATCGCCTGCGCGTAGGCGATCGCCTCGGGCGAGCTGTAGATCGGCCCGCCGTGCTCCCCGCGGCCGGCCAGAGCCGGCGAGACGCCGAGAACCGCGACGATCGGCCCTGCCAGCAGAACTGCTCTCAAGCTCCAGCCTCGATCTCTCATCGGATCACCCCCCCTGTCATCATTGATAGACCGGTCGGCGGCGATCCTACCCCGGATGAGGGCGCGTAGAACATGCCGCGACCCGGTTCCGCGGCCTGCCCGTCGATAAGAAAGCCGGGCTCTCCACTTGCCTGGGCCGACGCTTACGGGTAATGTTGCGCTCTTGGACCGGTGCTCTTTTCCGGACCGGACCTGGGAGGTTGGTAGAATGCCATCGATGCGGGAACGAAGACGATCCGGAACGAGAGCGGCGCTGCTGCTGGCGGGCTGCGTCGCCCTGCTCGCGCCCGGGCCGGGCCGGCTGATCGCTGCGGATGACTGCCCCGACGCCGCCATCACCGCCGACGTCAAGACGCGCATCCTGGGGCGTCATCCCGTCGCCGGCCTGAAGATCAATATCGACACCGACCAGTGCGTCGTCACGCTCAAGGGATGTTACGAGAGCGCGGCGGTCGCCAGGCGGGCCGTCACCTCGGCCAGGAAGGTGGCGAAGGTGCGCGGGGTGAAGAACGAGATGAAACCCTGCCCGAAGGATTGACGACCGGCCGGGCGGAGCGCCGCCCGATCGGAGGGAGCCCGTTCCAATGGCCCGCCAGGGATTCACCATCCACCCGGAAGAGGCCGAGCCGCCCGCCGAGCTGGTGACGCTCGCCGATCAGATCGACAAGGACGGCGGCGCCGCCCTCGCGCTTTACAAGGAGCCGGTCGGCGGCCACTGGCAGATCTTCGCGCTCCTGCCCCGCGACAAGGTGCAGCCGACCCCGTACCAGCGCGATCTCTCGAAGGCGCACGCCGAGCGCCTGTTGAAGGTCATCAAGAAGATCGATCGCTTCGTCGACCCGGTGGTCGCCGTCCGCGCCGACGATCTCTACTGGACCCCGAACGGCAACCATCGGCGCTACGTCCTCGAGAAGCTCAAGACGCAGTTCGTTCCCGCCATCGTCGTCCCCGAGGCCGAGGTGGCGTTCCAGATTCTGGCGCTCAACACCGAGAAGGCGCACAACCTCAAGGAAAAATCGCTCGAGGTGATCCGCATGTACCGCGGCCTCGT
>WNFM01300340.1_pt1 | contig 16536 bp, 11 predicted proteins | sample 5400271 | NCBI WGS metagenome assembly WNFM01 (sample SAMN13153352, study PRJNA577476) | soil metagenome | isolation source: 60 cm saprolite on Douglas fir-dominated hillslope | place: USA:California | collected 2013-09-17
CCGGCTTGAGCCGGGGGAGTGTCAAATCGAGGGCTCTACCCACCTGCTCCAGCAGCTGGGCAGCGAGCGCTATGCCGCGCTGCAAGCGGAGCATCATCGGCTGGTGCGGGCGGCGTGTGCGGCGTACGATGGGTGAGAAGTGGACACCCAGGGGGACGCCTTCTTTGTCGCCTTCCCCACTGCTCCCGGCGCGCTGGCCGCGGCCGCCCAGGCGCAGCGGGCGTTGGCTGCCCATCCCTGGCCCGATGGCACGCCCGTCCAAGTCCGGATGGGGCTGCACACCGGCGCGCCCCATGTGACGCCGGGTGGTGAGTACGTCGGGCTGGACGTGGTGCGCGCGGCGCGCATCGCGGCGGTGGGGCATGGCGGCCAGGTGCTGCTCTCCGAAGCTACCCGCGTCCTGGCCGAGCCAGAGCTGCCAGAGGGCGCGACGCTGCGCGACCTGGGGACGCATCGCCTCAAAGACCTGCAGCAGCCCGAGCATCTGCATCAGGTCGTGCTCGACGGTCTGCCCGCCGACTTCCCACCGCTCAACACCCTTGATCGCCATGCCCACAATCTCCCCATTCAGCCGACCCCGCTGCTGGGGCGCGAGCGGGACATAGCGGCCGTCTGCGCGATCCTAAGACACGAGGGCGTGCGGCTGGACGCTGACCGGGCCGGGGGGCGTCGGCAAGACGCGCCTGGGGTTGCAGGTGGCCGCCGAGCTGGCCGACGCCTTCGCCGATGGCGTCTGGTTCGTGCGCCTCTCCCGGCTCGCCGACGCCGAGTTGGTGCTCCCCACTATTGCCCAGACCCTGGGCCTGCGCGAGACCGCAAGCCAGCCCATCCAGGCGGTGGTGCGCGAGTACCTCCGGCCTTGGCAACTTCTGCTCGTGCTGGACAACTTCGAGCAGGTCGTAGAGGCGGCGCCCGGGGTTGCTGCGCTGCTGGAGGCGAGTCCCAAACTCACGGGGCTGGTGACCAGCCGTGCGGTACTACACCTGCGCGGCGAGCAGGAGTACCCCGTCCCTGCCCTCGCGCTGCCCTCACCTGCTGCCGAGACGACTGCGAATCAGCGGCCGGCCGTTGAGCAGGTATCGCAGTCCCCGGCGGTGGCGCTGTTTGTCCAGCGGGCGCAGGACGCCAAACCGGAGTTCCGACTCACCGACGCGAACGCCCCCACTATCGCCGCCATCTGCGCACGGCTGGACGGACTGCCTCTAGCCCTCGAACTGGCCGCCGCGCGGGTGAAACTGCTACCGCCTCCGGCGCTGCTCAAGCGCCTGGAGCGACGGCTGCCGCTCTTGACGGGCGGCGCGCGGGACCTGGAGGCGCGGCAGCAGACGATGCGCAACGCGCTCGCCTGGAGCTACGACTTGCTGGAGCCGCCGGAACAGCCGCTGTTCCGGCGCCTGGCGGTATTCGTGGGAGGCTTCACGCTGGAGGCGGCCGAGGCGGTCTGCGCCGCGCCGGAAGGGGCCGAGCCGTTGGGGGTGGACTTGCTGGAGGGGCTGGACGCGCTGGTAGACCAGCGCCTGGTGCAGCAGCGCGAGGAGAACGGCACGGCGCGTTTCGGCATGCTGCAGGTCGTCCGTGAGTACGCGCTCGAACAGCTAGAGCGGAACGGGGAGGCGGAAGCGTTGTGGCGGGCGCACCTGACGTACTTCCTGACGCTGGCCGAAGAGGTCGAGCTGTGGCTGCTCGGCGGACCCCGGCTGCCGGAGGGGCTGGCACGGCTGGAGCGCGAGCATGACAACCTGCGAGCGGCGCTGGAGTGGACGCGCAGGCAGGAGGAGGTGGCGCTGGGCCTGCGCCTGGCCGGGGCTGTGTCGCGCTTCTGGCTCCTGCGCGGCCATCTACGCGAGGGGCGGGAGAGGCTGGACGAGGTGCTGGCCCTGGAGGCAGCGGGCCAGGGCGCCAGGAGTGCGGTGCACGCGACCAGCGCCGACGAGGCGGTGGCGGGGAGCGTCCGCGCGAAGGCGCTGTTTGGGGCGGGGGAATTGGCGACCTTCCAGGGCGAGTTCGGCCGGGCGGTGCCGCTGCTGGAGCAGAGCCTGGTCCTGGCGCGCGCGGCAGGCGATGAGGCCTTGACCGTGCGTGTGCTCAACCGCCTGGGCTTTGCGGCAATGGGGCAAGGCGACCTCGGGCGGGCAACCGCGTGGTGTGAAGAGAGCCTCGCCCTGGCGCGGCAGCTGGGCGAACCACTCCACATCGTCATGCCGTTGGCCAACCTCGCCAGTGTCGCCTACCTGCAGGGCGACCTCCAGCGGGCAGAAGCCCAGTTTGCAGTGGTGGCGGCGATGGACCGGCAGGCGGGGGACCTGCTCTGGCTAGCGCATGACCTCACGCTCTGGGCAGATACGCGGCGGCGACAGGGCGACCAGCCGCAGACCTTCAGGCTCCTGCGGGAGGCGTTCACGATACTGCAGGACGCGGTCGCGCGCGGCTGGCCCAAGATAGCATACGCCCCGTGGCAGTTGATGGGCCTGGCAGAAGCCCTCGCGGTGGCGGGCCGAGGCGAGCAGGCGGCGCGGTTTCTAGGAGCGGGGGAGGCCCTGCGCGAGACCCTCGGCATGGCAAGGGTCGCGTTTTACCGGGCAGACATCGAAGCGGCGGTGGCCCCGGCGCGGGCGGCGCTGGGCGAGGAAGCCTGGGCGGCGGCGTTCGCGTCCGGGCGGGCACTCTCACTGGAGGAGGCCATCGCCGAGGCGCTGGACGAGTCAGGCTGAGGGCGACCTGGATGCCACCTGCACCTAGAGGTTCTTCGCTCGGTAGGTGTGGCTGATGGCCGCGAGAGGCTGTGCCGCCGCGCAAATGGCAAGCCTACGCAATAGGGGGCGCTACGAGACGGGGAGGTAGAGATGGCAACGCTTGAGGCCGCCTTGGGCAGCGCCTCATCCGCGCGGCTCGTCGTTGGGGCGGTGGAGGTGGTCGTGTCTCAGGACTTGGACGGGGAGTGCGCGCTGTCCGTCCGTGTGAACGCCCAGCCGCTGCCCCCGCTGCGCCGCTTCGCCAGCTTGTCGGAGCTCTTGGACTATCTGTCGAGTGGGGCAGTGCGCGGCGACGAGCGCGACTGGATGCTGCGCGGGACGTAGCGCCGCATGCCACCGCGGCGCCTTGACGTGGGCCAACCGTGGTAGAGGACGCATCTACTCCCTACACGCGTCTCCGGCTCTTGCTCAGCGCCTTGCGCGAGAAGCTGAAGGCCAGGCCGCGGCGCGCGGCGAACTGCTGGAACAGGCGGTAGAACTGGGCGCGATCGGCCAGCCCAATCACCGCCACGGCATCGGCGGCCTCCAGCGGATAGGGATAGCCGTTGCCGGCGATCACCTCCGCGCGTATGGCATCCAGCACGCGATCGAGCAGGCCAGCCTCCAGCACCCAGCGCGGGAACTCGATGCGCGCGGGCGGCCGGTCCAGCGCGGCCTGGAAGTAGACGAACGCGATGTCGCCCTTCTGTTCCGCGTAGCCGCCGGCCAGCAGGTCGCCACGCGCGGAGAGGAAGGCGGGCGTACGATCGCCCCAGCCCAGCGCGCCGCTCCAGAGCAGCGCGTCGTGAATGCCGCGCGGCGTGGGCAGCGTGGCCGCGGCGGCGCCTGGCCCGGCGTCCAGCGCCAGGTGGCGCAGCATCCCCACGACGTCGCGCGCGTAGCTGGTGTCGATGTAGGCGACCAACGGGACACGGCAGCGCGCCGAGGCTTCCAGCAGACTCCGCGCCGCCTTCACATAAGCGGAGCGATACGCTGGCGACATCTTGAGCGCGAAGGACACGATCAGGCTGCCGTCCAGGAAGCCGACCACCAGCCCACCGGCGCCCGTGCGGTCACGCGCCGCCGCGTGATGCTCCATACGGGCGATGAGCGTACGCGCCTCCAGCTGGAAGCGGCGCAGGTGCACCGTCTCCTCGGAGGCGATCTGCGCGCCGTCAGGGGCGTCATCGTCGGCCAGACCGCTGCCATCGTCGCGCGTCGTGGCGCGGCCATCTCCGAGCAGATCGTCGGGAGTCAGCAGCTCCACCGCCACATCCTTCACGTAGGGAGCGGGCGGCTGGTGGGGGTTCTCGAAGAGGCCCACCTGCACGAGCGCCAGCGGCACGGAGGCATCGCGCCAGGGCAGCAGCTGGCTGCCGTCCACGGCGAAGGTCGTCACGCCGCGCAGGCCCTCGGCCCAGCCGCGCGCCTCGGCATGATGCGCGAACGCTCGGGCAAACGGCAGCGCCGGAACACCCTCGCGCCCGAGCGCATGCCAGGCGTCGTATTCGACGGTAGGCGCTGCGCCCGCCGGCTCGTCGGCCATCAGGTCGCGTTGGGCCGCCGCGATGGCGTCTGACGAATGGTAGCGCGTGCCGAGCGCGGCGAGCGCCGCCCGATACGCGGTGAGACGCCGGCCGTAGTCATCCTGAAAGCCGGCGAACCGCTCGGCCTTGGCATCCAGCTCGGCTAGCAGCTTATGGGTGTAGAGCACGGCCGCCTCCTTGGCCCGGGTGGGATCGCTCCGGCGCCTGGCGCAGCCTCAGCTCCACGAGTACGTCGGCAGCTGAAGCGTGCACAACGGCCCGACGACGATGTTGTACTCGTTGCCCGTCTGGGCGTCGTACCAGCGGACGCCCGATCCATTGGCGAAGGCCGCGGACAGATTGTAGCTGCCCTGCGCCACTTGCTTGAAGGTGAATTGGCCGCTGGCGCCCAAGCCGGCGCTGTAATCATCCGAAAAATAGGTCGATTGAAAGACGTAGTGCGAGAGGTACATGGCCGGCGCGGGATTGGTGGGATAGCCCTGCAGCGTCCCGGTGACATCCTCCGGCGCGGCCAGAGCTTGCTTGGCGCTGGCGCCCTCCGGCGTCTCGCTGTACTCCGTCGCCAGCTTCTGGTAGATCGGGATGGCGTCCGTACACGCCGGCCCGGCCTGCTGCGCCTGCCCGATCGCGTAGTAGGCGGTGGCCGCCGCCGCATGGGCGCGGGCCGCGAAGGGACTCGTGGCGAACTGCGTGGTGACGGTGTCGAATTGCACGGTGGCCTGCCCGTACTGCTTCGCCTGGGCGAGCGCCACACCGTACTGGTAGCGTGCGCCCGCCTGCAATAGCCCCACCGCGTCGCGGCAGGCGGCGTTGCACCAGCTAGCCTGGCGGTCCTGGGCCAGCTGGGCGAGGATGCCTGGATAGGGCAGGTCGCTCGCATCGGTGCTCAGCCATGCCGCGTAGGCGACCAGCAGTCCGTGCACGGCGCGGAGGGTTTCGACCGGGACCTGGGGATAGACGGAGATGACCGTTAGGTAGCGGTCCAGCGCGGGGGCGTACTGGCTCTGGCTCAGCAGCGTATCGCCCCACTCGACGTCGATACGCGCCAGGTCACGGCTGGCGGGGCCGTGCTCGCCGGAAGCCGCGTATTCGCGCAGCGCCATGTCCCAGGCGTGGCTCGTCTCGAAGGCGCGCGCCTGCGCCACGTGCAAGGGATTGATGAGCCACAGGCCTGCATCGCCCGCGAGGCCGAGCACTAGGGCAGCGAGGAGGCCGAGGAGCATCGCCGGCGCCGTCCGGCGACCGGCCCCCAGGCGGACCAGCATCCCCAGCAGGTATGCGCCGCAGCTCACCAGCCCGGCCAGTCCCGCGGCGCGTGCGCCCGTCGCCCATTCCCCATGCGAAACGGCCAAGCCCAGCAGCGCCGCGGCGGCCATGGCAAGCAGGGCCGAGCCGAAGAGCAGCACGGCGGTCCACCTTCCCAGCGGGCGCGTCAGCGTCTCGCGGAGCGTCGGACGGCCCAGGGCGAGCGGCGCCGCCTCGGCAGGCCAAGGGTCTGCGACAGCCACTGGAATATCTAGAGCGCCGGGCTGGTCGGCAAGACTTTCAGCCTCGGCCGCGCCCGCCTCCGGGTAGAGGTACGCGGGCGGGCTCGCAGCGAGCAAGCTCGGCGTCGCGGCGGCTGGGGGCGCAGCGGGAGCGAGCGATAGAGCCCCTGTCATATCAGGCAACGGCGCCGTCGGCGCCTCAGGTCCTCCGCGCTCCGCGACCGGCGCCACCGGCTCAGAGAAGCTCCGTGCGTCTTCCGCCCGCGCGCCGCCGTCCCACTCCGCGGCCAAGGCGGGCGCGGCGGGTGCGCCGCGGCCATCATCGCCGCTGAGCGAGCTCGTCTCTGAACTCAACGACGCGGCCCCTGGGGTCGGACGCACGACCGGCACGATGCGCGGCCACGAGATCTCGGCCGCGGCGTTTTGAGCAGCGCGGGCCGCGAGCTCGGATGCGGGCAACGACGAGCCGGGCGGCGATCCCTCTACGGCCACTTCCTCAGGGGAGTGCCGCTCCTCCATGCTGCTTCCCTCCACACCAGCACAGGGACCGCCCCCTGCGCCGCCTTGTACGCTCCTGCATGTATCACACCGGCGGGCGCGTTCGCGCCACGAAGGCCGCGCATGTTGCGTGCGCCGGAAAGCCCGGGGGAGGACTCCTGCGGTCGGTGCGAGCGCCAACCCGCCTGACGGCAGACAACCACCAGTATTTTACTCCCTCTGGCAAGCCCTTTCGCACGCTCCGTGTCCTCCGCGCCCCGTGAGCTGGCATGATTCGTGCACGCTGGCAAGCGGCTCTGAATACCCACGCCATGTGAGAATGGCGGCCCGGCAAGAGGAGAAGACACATGGCACAGTCAAACATCGAGACGATGACGAAACGCGCCCGGACGCTGGCCAGCCAAAGAAGTGATCAGGCGAGCAAGGCCTTCATGGCGATGCGCCCTGGCCGCACGTCGCGTCGCGCCTCGCGCGGCCGGTTCAGCGAGCTGGTCGCCATGGCGCAAGGGTTCACCTCGGGCGCGCAATGGACGCGTCGCATGCCGGTCTCGTCACGTTTTGCCTGGCGCGCTGGCAGGCTGGCCGGACGCATCCAGGGCGCCAGCGCTATGGCGCCGTTCGCGGCGCGGGGCTGGTGGCTCGCCCTGACGAGCCGGCTCCAGCTCCAGGCGACCCGTGCGCAGGCGCTGGTGCGCTGGCTGCCGGCCATCGCCGTGGGCGCGCGGCTGGCCACCCCCAGGGCTGCCGACGATACCAAGCAAGTGAAACAAGCGGCCAAGATGCGAGCGCGTGAAGCAGCGCGCGCTCAGGCCACCACCAAGCAGGCGACCGCGCAGGCCGCACGGATCGACCGCACCAAGGGCAAGACGGCGCAGCCGAGCAAGCCGCCACGGGTCAAGGGCGGCACGCGCCGCCCCTGGAGTCTGACCCGCTCTTTCGTCATCGGCTTCTCGATCGGCGCGGTGTGGGCCTATTTGTTTGCGCAGCGCGTCGGCCCAGGCTACCAGGCGCTCCAGCAGAATCTGCGCGCCACGCGCGCAGCGTAACCCCGAAGAATAGCGCCGCGCCGCGCCTATGGCGTGGAGCCGCCAGGGAGGTCCGAGGGGAGCGGGCCCGCCGGCGGCGACGCCGGACCGAATGCGGGCGGCTCCGCTGGCGGCGACGCCGGACGGTATGCGGGTGGCTCTGGTGCCGGAGCAAAGGGGGGCGCCGGCATACTACCCGGCATACTACCCGGCATACTACCCGGCATACTACCCGGCATACTACCCGGCATAGCGCCGCGCACCCCGACGGGGACCGCCTCTCCGCCCGATCTCCCGTGGCGGCCAGATACACCGGGAAGAACGCGCCCGCGACACTCCTCAGGATGCCGTGGTAGGGAGCCGCTTGGGCTCCCGCGCGGGACACCAGGAAGGCGGCCAGCAGCAAGAGCAACGTGATGTGCCACGCCCCGTGGAAGACGGCCCAGGCTACGCTGCTCAGCCGCGTCCAGCCGGAGTTGAAGAGGGCCAGCATCAGACCCAGCACGACGCTGCCGAACCAGAACCAGCGCGACCAAAACACCTCGAAGTCGTGCCCGCTGCTGGTCAGCGTGGTGGGCGAGATGCCGACCGCCGCGTAGAAGGGGTTGGCAAAGGAGGGCAGCTGCGGTATCGGCAACTGCGGCAGCGGCGAAGACGTCTGGCCGGTTGGCAGCGCCGACGTCGGATTCTGCACGAAGGGCAGATAGGTATTGACCAGCTGCTGGAGATCGGTCGGCAGGCTGAACGCATTGCCTGGCCCACCACGATAATAGGCCTCTGCGACATGCCCATAAATCACGGTGCTACCGGCGGCGAAGTCTTTGCCGACGATCTCGCGCCCCAGAATGGTCGGCTTGACGAATGCGACGGAAAGCGGCTGGCTGGGATTCGCATTGGCCGCTTGTTCGAGCTGGGCATAGGTGCTTTCCGCCAACCCGGAGCCATGCGCGAGCAGCAGTGGATTGAGCAGCTCGGTGGCCACGTCGGTCAACAGCGACTTGGCGGTTTGTGGCTCGGAAATGCGGGCAAGGGATGTCGTCCAAAATGCGCCGAGCAGCGCCAGTGCGAGGAATCCAATGACATACCGCTTGACCGTGCCGCTCAAGATTGGCATCGCGTGGCTCCTTTCAGGGCAGGAAGAGACGCCCAGGATCATGGCCGCGATCGCGCTGCCTGCACTCTACAGGTTAAGCCTGCTGCCTGTCAATGCGTCGGCTGGCCGCGGCGAGGCGCCGACCGCTCAGTGACGGCCGAAGAGCCGCGCGAGCCAGCCACGCCGTGAGGGCGCGAGCGGCTTGATGTGCCCAGCCTCAGCAGCAGGCGGAACGGGTGCCGTGGGTGGGGGCGACCCTGTCAGGCTGGCGGGCCCGGGCGGCGTCGCAGGGCTGGAAGCAGCGCCGACTGCGGAGGGAGGAGGGGTTCGTGTCGCGTGCGCGACAGCGGCGTCTGGCGGCGCGTCGCCGTGGAGCGCGGGCGGTGGGGTGGTCAGCATCGCGGCGGGGGAACGGGGTAGCGGCGCCGAAAGCGGCGAGCCGGCCCCGAAGAGTCCGAGACGATCGGGCGCGGCGTCAAGCTCCGCCGCGTCCGGCAGCGGTTGCGTCGGCTCGGGCGACGCACCCACGCCTGGGCGCGCATGCTCAGCGGCCAGCCGCGCCTGGTGGCTCTTGAGCGCGGCGAGGGCCGCCGGGTCATCGGGCGCAAGGTCGAGCGCCCGGCGCAGCTGGTCCTCCGCATCTTCTGGGCGCCGGATCTCGTCGAGCAGGGCGGCCAGCGCCAAATGCGCCGATAGCGAGGCAGGTCGCCGACCCACTGCGGCCTGCAGGCGCGCCTCCGCTTCCTCGATCTCGCCCCAGGCGCGGAGGGCTTCGGCAAAGCGCACTGGGATACGGGCGCTGTTTGGCACCAGCGCGAGCGCCCGCTCAAACGCGCCGCGGGCCTCTGCTCTCCGATCCATACTCGTGAGCACGTTCGCCATCTCCAGATGGACCTCAGCATCATCTGGCGCGCGCTGGACGACCACCTGATACGCCGCGATTGACTCTTCGGCCCGTCCGCGGCGCGCCAGGAACCGCGCGTAGCCCAGGTGCGGCGCCGCCTGCGCATCGCCGAGCTCCAGCGCGCGCCGATACTCACGCTCCGCTTCCACATCGCGCTCAGCATCGCTGAGCAGGATGGCGTAGTGAAAGTGCGCCTCCCAGTTGGCCTCGTTCAGCGCCAGCGCGCTCAGGTAGAGTGGCTCGGCCTCGCCGCTGCGCCCTTCGGAGTCCAGCAGATTGGCCAACCCCACCAGCCCGTCGAGATTCTCCGGCTGCAGCGTCAACGCGGTGCGATAGAGCGTCTCCACCTCGTTGGCTGGGGCGCCGCGCTGCGTCAGCAGCTCCGCCAGCATGAGCCGCACACGCGCATCGTCTGGGCGCAGATCGACCGCACGGCGCAGCATCCTGGTGGCTTCGTCCAGCCGCCCGGTTCGCTGCAGCAAGAGGCCAAGGTTGATCAAGGTGATGTCGTCGTCGGCGTCTTCGTCCAGGGCGCGCCGGTAGAGCCGCTCGGCCTCGTCCGTCTGTCCCTGGCGCGCCAGCACATTGCCCAGATTCACCAACCCACTGACATCGTCCGGCTCGCGCGCGAGCTCGCGGCGAAAGAACTGCTCAGCGCCGGCCGGATCATCCTCCACGGCGCGTCGATAGAGGTCCGCCGCCGCTCTCTGCTGCCCACGACTCTCTAGCAGACGCGCCAGCTCCATACGCGGCAGCGCGGCGCCCGGCTCCAGCTCCACCGCACGCCGCAGCTGCACCTCGGCCTCGCCCCAGCGCTCGCGCCGCTCCAGCATCAGTGCGAACTCGACGTGAACGGCGCTCCCGGCGGACGCGCTCGCGATGGCGCGCCGGTACGTGTCTTCCGCCTCCACGTAGTGATCCAGCTCGTCGAGCAGGCGCGCCAACGCCGCTCGCGGCTTGGCCTCATCGGGCGCCAGCGCCACCGCCTGCCGTATCTCGGCCTCGGCGCCGGCCAGCTCGCCCTGGCGCATGAGGTACAGCCCAAGCGCCAGATGTGGGGGCGTCTCTGCGGGCGCCAGCTCGACGGCGCGGCGCAAGAGCGGTTCAGCGTCCTCATACTGGCCGCGACGCTCCAGCAGCTCGCCCAGGCGTAACACGAGCAGAGGATCGTTCGGATCGCACGCCAGCGCCTGCTCGTACACGGCCCGGGCCTCATCGAGCCACCCTGCGCGCTCGCGCAGCCGCGCCAATTGCGCCAGCATGCCGGCGGAGCGTGGCTCCCGCTCCAGCGCCTGGCGCAGCTGGCGCTCGGCCTCTTGTGGCTCACCGGCGGCCACGAGCAGCTCGGCATAGACCGCATGGGCCTGCGCGGATGCCGGCTCCAGTTGGAGGGCAGCGGAGCACCGGGCGAGCGCTTCACGCGTGCGCCCCTGGGTCGCCAGCAGCTGCGCGTACTGGAGGTGCGCGGCGACGTGGTTGGGCGCAAGCTCCAGAGCGCGCCGGTACAGCCCCTCGGCCTCGGCCACCTGCTCCAGTTGGCCGAGCAGAGCCGCCAAGGCGACGTAGGCATCGGGGCTGTGCGGGGCCCGTTCGAGGGCCTCGCGGCGCAGGGCCACCGCTTCGTCGCGGCGTCCCTCCTCCCAGAGCAGGGTAGCCAGTTGTCCGCTGGTCGCCCCGTGATTGGGGTCGCGCGCCAGGACACGCCGCAGGACATCCTCAGCCTCGGCAGGCTGACCGCGCTCGCAGAGCACCCGCGCGTGCAGCTCCAGCAGCGTGAGGTCATCGGGCGCCAGCGCGAGGGCGCGCTGCAGCAGTGGTTCCGCCTCATTCCAGCGTGCCGCATTGACATAGACGAGCGCGAGGCTGCCCAGCGCCGGCGCCTTCTCCCCGTTGTGGGTGAGCATCCAGGTGAAGTACGCTTCCGTCTGGATGGGGTCCGTTGCGCACGCCTGGCGGAACCACGCTTCGGCCTGATCGTGTTGGCCGCGCTCGTCCAACACGGCGCACAATTGCAGCATGGCCATCGCGTCACTGGGCTCCAGCTGCAGCGCGCGCTGCAGCTGCACTTCGGCGCGGCCTAGCTCGCCGCGCCGCGTGAGGAGCGCGCCATACTGGCGGTGGACACGCGCATTCAGGTCGTCGATGGCCAGCGCCCGACGATAGAGCGCTTCCGCTTCGTCGTGCCGGTCTCCCTCGGCGACCAGCGCGGCCAGCATGCCCAGCATGGCCGCATCCTCTGGCGCTGCGGCGATCGCCTGGCGCACATGCTGCTCCGCCTCGGCGCGGTGTCCCAGGCGCATCAGCAGGACGCCGTAATTGTAATGGACGGCCACATTGTCGGGCGCGAGTCCCAATGCGCGGCGGTAGAGCGCCTCGGCCTGGGCGTGCCGCTGCCGGTCGTCGAGGCAATTGGCTAACAGCACATGCGCCTCGACGTCGTCAGGCGCGAAGCGGAGCGCCCGACGGCATTCGGTCTCCGCCGCCTCGAAATCGCCGCGCAGTGCCAGCAAGCGCGTGAGCGTCAGAGCGGCGCCAAGGTGCTGCGGATCCAGCTCGACGGCGGCGCGTGCGCAGCGCTCGGCCACCGTGGGAGCGCCGCTGTCTGCCGCCGCCTGTCCCAGAGCCAACAGCCCAGTCAGATCGTGAATGCGCTCCAGCTCGGTCGCCAGCGCGGCGAGCACCCGCGCGGAGGGCGCGCCAGCGACCGGATGGGGAGCCTCGGTCGCTGGATCGATGGGTTCGAGCCACTCGGTATCCCGCTCACCACGCCGTGCGTAGCGGCCCTCCCGCTCCAGCTGCCACGCGGCCACGTACCACTCAGTGAGCTCGATGTGCGTGCCCCGCGCGCGCGCCGCCGCCAGGACGCGTGGGCGTGTGAACGGCGCGATCTGCACGTGTTGCAGCGTGGCGATCGCGTCCTCGACTGGCGCGAGGTCGGGGTCTGCTAAACGAGCAGAATCTGCGCGCGGTTCGTGTGCAGGATACGCAGACGTCATGGCGACTCCCTCGCGTGACGCTCATTCGACCACACCGCTTGGCGCGCCACAGGCTGAGCAAGTGGCTCCTGGGGAGTACAACGGACGGGATGCGCACGCGTAGCACCATCTAGGCACGACTCGGTCGCGCGAGCGATGACGGGGAGATGTTGACCACTCCTCGCAGCTCCAGGTGGGGATTCGTGGGCTGACCACTGCCAGCCGACGCCTCATCATAGGAAGTGGCGCGTGGGCAAGGCCGCGGAGAGGCTGCAGCGGAGGGATGGTGGGAGGGACGCGCCCAGAGCAACACGACGCCGAGCGGCGGGCCACATCCATGAGCCTGCGCGCTCGGCGGACGACGTATGCGAGTTATTGTGACCGCCGATGCGCCCAATGCGAGAGTAGTGCTCGGTGCCAAGGTTGCGCTTGGTCGCCTCGCCGCCACGCCGCCCGATCTCAGTATAGAAGGCCGAGCCACGGCGCTCGCGCACCGTGGAGCCGCCCTTGGACCCGATACGGCTGTAGAACTCTTTCCCATACTTCTCGCGCGCGGCGGTGCCACCACGGCGCGCCGCTTCCGTGCCGGGCCGGGGACCCGGCTTGCGGCGCGCAGCAGCTACCTCGCCACTCGCTGCAGTATTGGACTTGACGGCGGGCGCGGCCTCACCGTGCGCCCCGCGCGGACGACGCTCGCTCATGCCAGACTCCTCCTTATAGGTATGCCATCTCACCGCGAGAAGGCCACCAATGCGGTCGAGCACTGCGTGGATATCCAGTGCGGCTCTACATCAGAAAGCCTGCCAGCTTACTAGCGATCAAGTGGATTCACTTGCTGCTAGCGGCAATCAAAAATGATTGCCAGAGCGAGAGGCAGTCTTTACATTATGGTATAACTGTACCAATATCCACCGACACTCGACCAAACCGTTTCAACCGTTATTCGAAATGGTAAACGGTTGAATACCAAGCAGAGCATAGCGCATTTGCACGAGGATGTCAAGCGACGCGTGAAACGTACGTTCCTGCTCATACCCTAGCTGCGCAGCAGGCTGTCATCATCTACGGAGGGCCCGCCCGCCATGTCTCGTTCCCGCCGCAGTCCCGGCGTGTTCGGCACCGTTATGGCCGCCGTGTACCTCGGCGTGCACCGATCCGTGATTCATCGCGCGGTGGCCTCTGGCGCGCTGATCCCAGATTGGCATACCCCAGGCGGGCAGGTGCGCTTTTCGCGCGAGACCCTCGACGCGTATCGCCAGGCGCGTGGGCGGGGAGGTGAGCCCATGTCAGGTGCCGACGTCGCGCCGCCGCACGACGCCAACGTGGAGCGCCAAGCGCTGCAACAGATCGTCCAGCTGTTGGCGCTGCAAGCCGCTCCCGAGGCGCTGTATCAGCGTGCTTTGATGATTATCGGCGAGACCCGGCCACAGTTCGAGGTCGCCTTCATCGGCCTGCGCCGCCCGACCGAGGAACTTCCCAACAACCTGGATGTCGTAGCGCATATGGGCTTTTCCGCCGAGGTCATCAACATATTCCGTGCCTTGCCGCCGACAGGCGGCTACCTCAGCACGGCAGTGATTGAATCGGGCAAGCTGGTGTGGCATGAGGATGCCCTGGCCACTCTCGACGCGCTGCCGCCCGGTGCGGCGCTCTTTGCGCAGCGCTTGGGACTGCGGGCCTACGTTGCGATCCCCTTGCCTGGGGAGGACCGATCGGTGGGCGTGCTGGGCTTGATGAGTCGCAAGCCGCTGGCGTCCTCCGACCGCGAGATCGCGTTTCTCGGTGACCTCGCCAGCGTCTTCGCCGTCGTCCTGGAGGAGGTCATGGCGCGGCACGAGCTGGCCACGCTCCTTTCTGCCGCTCACGAGATTAGCGGCCTGGCAATGAAACTGGCCGCGGATGGCTCAGCCGTGGGGAGGCTGGCGCAGCTGGTCAGCACATATCGCCAGCTCAGCGGCGCCACCGCCGTCGGCGTCGCGGGGTTAGGCACGGACGTGATCAGCCTGGATGCGCATCTGGAGGCGCTGATCGCCGAGGCGCGCGCGTCTGGCAGCCAGCGAGTCTGGCCCATTGAGCCGGGGATGACGCGCCCAAGCCCGACCAGGCTGGCCGTGAGCATTCGTCTGCGCGACGGCAGCTATGGAGGGGTGGGCGCCGCCTGGCGTGAGCAGCGGAAACGGTGGCACCGCGATTTCGAGCTGCTCAACGTGTTCGCGGCGGCATGTTATATCGTATCATCAGGGGTATTATGAGGGTCAAACTCGTAACCGTCCGCTCGTATCGAACAATCAAGCAGGCCGTTGTAACGGTCTGCTCCCGTTGTCACGGTCTAACCGTTACGAACTGTTCCATGACGCGCGTGCGCGCCAGACATTCTCGTCCCTCCACCTGCTCCACCCATATAGGCAGGGGGAGCGCTCCTGGGCCACCGCCAGTCGATGCGCCTACGGCGCGTGCGCAAGCTGGGCGGACGCGCAGCCCCAGCGGAGCCGGCGCGGCACGCGTAGAAAGGACGGGTTGATGACGAGCGCGGAGGCACGACAGACGTTCGTCATCGTGGGCGCCGGCATGGCGGGCGCGAATGCGGGGGAGTCCCTGCGCCGTGTGGGCTTCGCCGGGGGCGTCGTGCTGCTGGGCGCGGAGCCGCATCTACCCTATGAGCGGCCGCCGCTCTCGAAAGGCCTGCTCAGCGGTGCGACGCCTGAGGCGCGGATCTTCCCCCGTGACGCAGGGTTCTATCACGAGCAACGGATCGAGCTGCGATTGGGATCGCGGGCGGTCGCCCTGGACACGAGTCGCCGTACCGTGGCGCTCGCCGATGGCGAGCAGGTGGCATTCGATCGCCTGCTGCTCGCCACCGGCGGCGAGCCGCGTCGCTTGACGTTACCGGGGACCGAGTTGCCTGGGGTAGTCTACCTCCGCACGCTGGAGGATGCGCGGGCCCTCGCGGCGGCGTTGCGCGCGCTCAGCGCGGGCGGTGGCCGGGTGGTGATTGTGGGGGCCGGCTTCATTGGCGCCGAGGTGGCCGCTGTGTGTCGCACGCTGGGTATCGCCGTGACGCTGCTGGAGATCCTGCCTACCCCGCTCAGTCGCGTCCTGGGCGACGACGTGGGCGCACGCTACGCCGACATGCACCGCGCACACGGGGTGGACCTGCGCCTGGGGGAGGGGATCGCGGCGGTGCGTGGCGCCGGGCAGGTGGAGGAGGTCGAGACGACGACGGGCGCGGTGTTGCCATGCAACCTGCTGCTGGTGGGCGTGGGGATGCGTCCCGCCGACGAATGGCTGCGCGGCTCGGGTCTGCGCCTCGGCGAGGGCGCGCTGGTGGACGCGACCTGTGAGACGAGCGTGCCGGGCATCTTCGCCGCCGGCGATCTCGCCCGCTGGCCCTACCACATGAGCGGCGAGTTGGTGCGGTTGGAACACTTCGACAACGCTCTCCGGCAGGGGGAGGCCGCCGCGCGCAATATGCTGGGCCAGCGCCAGCCGTACGCGACCGTTCCCTATTTCTGGTCGGACCAGTACGGCCTCACGCTGCAGTACGTGGGGTATGCGCATACCTGGGACCGCGTGGTGTTGCGCGGGGGCGCGGATGACGGCTCCTGGGCGGCGTTCTACCTGTACAAGGGTTGGCTCCGCGCGGCCCTGGTCGTCAATCGCACGCGCGATCTGGTCACGCTGAAGCGACTGGTTGCCGTAGCCATCGCACCCGACCCCGACATGCTCGCCGACGAGGGCACGCCCCTCAAAGCGCTGCTGCCCGCTCCCGCCTGAGCCATCCTACCCGACTATTCCACCTGTTTTGGCTCCTCAATGACGTGCGCGCAACGTACCAGCGGCGCTTCATCCGGCGCGGTGAGCCGCGCTCGGAGGGCATGTTTCCCCGCCGCCAGCGTGACCGGGCCACAGCGCAACACCTGCCAGGGGCGCGCCTGACCGGCTAACGCTGGCTGCGGCTCGGTGGTTTCGAGCACCTTCCCATCGATCTCCAGCGCCAAACTTCCGCTCGTCCACGTGTCGAACCACACGGACACGGATTCAGCAAGCTCAATGAGCGCGCTCGCCTCTGCCGCTGGCGCTCTATGAGGATCGAGATGCACCTCATAGGGTTCCGTGATCGTGGGGCGCGAGGCCGTATCAGCCTGGAAAACGCGCCAGCTATCTTGCCCCGCGTATCGTAGGCTCCAGCGCTGGATGGGAGGATTGATGTACGGGCCACGAGTGGTGGTTGTCACGTCTTCATCGCCAGTGACGAAGCGCGCCTCGACCTCCCAG
>WNFM01353089.1_pt1 | contig 16536 bp, 14 predicted proteins | sample 5400271 | NCBI WGS metagenome assembly WNFM01 (sample SAMN13153352, study PRJNA577476) | soil metagenome | isolation source: 60 cm saprolite on Douglas fir-dominated hillslope | place: USA:California | collected 2013-09-17
AATTCAAACGGCGAATAAGCACAGTAAAATCAATAAGCTATATGCCGTTCGTGGACTGGCGCATAACCATCCCTCGGGCGATCCGACGCCGTCGAAGGCCGATATCGAGACGACGCGCGAGGTCGCCAAGGCCTCAGCGCTGCTTGGCGTCACCCTGCACGACCACATCATCATCGGGCGCAACCGCCACAGCAGCCTGAAGAGCCTCGGGCTGTTCTGAGACGCAACCGGGGCGGAACCGGACGGCCGGCAGAGCTTAATCGACCCTTAACGGCGTGCGACCTATGGTTTCCCCGACACTGCGCGCCTCGTGCCTGGGGGAATACCTTGCTCAAGCTTCGTTCGATTTCCGCTCGTCTGATCCTCGTCATCGTCGCGATCGTCGCCGGCGCCTGCGCCCTGCTCGCTGTCTTCTCCGTCACGCAGCAGCAGGCACTGACCCGCCTGGCCCTCGATCAGCAGCTCAAGCTGCAATACGAGAGCGTCGTCGCCGCGTTCGACTACGAGGGGCGGACGGCGCTCGCCGTGTCGACGGTCATCGCCAATCTGGCGCCGATCGAGGAAGCCGTCGGCAAGGGTGATCGCGACGCCATCGTCCGCTTCCTTGGCCCGGTGCACGCGGCGCTCAAGGAACAGGGCGTCCCGCTGACCAATATCGAGCTCCCGCCAGCCTTGATGTTCCTGCGCATGCACGATCCCAAGGCGTTCGGCGACGACATCTCGGCGCGTCGCAAGACCATCACCACGGCGAACGAAACGGCCAAGCCGGTGTCCGGCGTCGAAGTCGGGCGCGACAATATCAGCGTCTTCGGGGTATCGCCGATCGTCCGCGCCGGCAAGAGCCTCGCCGCCGTCGATGTCGGCATCTCCTTCGGCAAGCCCTTCGTCGAGCGCATCAAGAAGCGCTTCGGCGTCGACATCGCGCTTCACAGTTTCGACGGCAACGCCCCCGTCACTCTGGCCTCGACCTTCGCCCAGGGCACCGTTGCGACGCCGGACGAGCTGAAAGGCGTATTCACCGGCACGGCGCTGCGCCGCGATGCCGTGCTCGGCGATCATCCGGTTTCCATCTATCTCGGCCTGGTCAGGAACCTCGTCGGCCAGCCCATCGCCGTCCTCGAGCTGGTCAAGGATACCACGGAATACCAAGCCGCCGCCGCGACGGCGCGCCGCGACTTCATGCTCGGCACGGCGGCGATCCTGCTCGTCGCCATCCTCGTCGCCCTTTTCGTCGGCCGCTCCATGTCGCGGCCGCTGCGCGCGATCACCGCGACGATGACCGGCTTGTCGGGCGGCGATCTCGCCATCGAGATCCCCGGTCGCAGCCGGCACGACGAGCTCGGCTCGATGGCGACCGCCGTCGATGTCTTCCGCCAGAACATGATGGAGACGCGGCAGCTGCGCGACGCGCAGGAAGCGCTGAAACAGCAAGCCGAGGCCGAGAAGCTGGAAGCCTTGCGCCTGATGGCCGATCGTTTCGAGGCGGACGTCAAGGGAGTCGTCGGCGCCGTCGCGCAGGCGGCACAGGAAATGCAGCAATCGGCGACCGCGATCACCGCCAGCGCCGGCGATACCTCGCAGCGCACCGTCGCCGCCGCGGCCGCGGCGGACGAGGCCTCGGCAAGCGTCGAAACCGTTGCCGCGGCGGCCGAGGAGCTCTCTTCATCGGTCGACGAGATCGGTCGCCAGGTCACCCATTCGGCCGCCGTCGCCGACGACGCGGTGGCCAAGGCCGAGCAGGCGACGCAGACCGTCGCCAGCCTGGCCGAGGCAGCACAGAAAATCGGCGAGGTCCTCCGCCTGATCGGCGCGATCGCGGGACAGACCAACCTGCTTGCCCTCAACGCGACGATCGAGGCGGCGCGCGCCGGCGATGCCGGCAAGGGTTTTGCCGTCGTCGCCAGCGAGGTCAAGAACCTCGCCAACCAGACCGCCAAGGCGACCGAGGAGATCGCCGGCCAAGTCTCGGCCATCCAGACGGCTACCAGCGATTGCGTCGGCGCCATCGGCGGCATAAGCACGACGATCGGCGAGATCAGCCAGATCGCCACGACGATCGCCGCTGCCGTCCAGGAGCAGGGCGCGGCGACGCGCGAGATCGCGCGCAACGTCCAGCAGGCCGCCACCGGCACCACCGATGTCTCGAGCAACGTCACCGGCGCGAGCCACGCCGCCGAACAGTCGAGCGGTCTGGCCGATCGCGTGCTGGAATCGGCCGGCGAGGTCAGCCGCCATTCCGACGCGCTGCTGGCGCGCGTCGACAGCTTCCTCGCCGGGCTACGCCGAGCGGCCTAGGCGCTACTTGAGGGGCGAGAACGGCACCGGGACGAGGATGCGGTTCTCCATGGTGACGATGACCTTCGGCGCGTCGCGCAGATAGGCCTTCCAATCCGCGTCGGCGGCGAGGTTGGCGCGGCACTGCTCGCGATGCGCAAGGCTGTCATAGGCCCAGATGTGGACGATCTGGTTCAAGGTGCCGATCTCGCTGGTGAAGAAGCCGATCAGCCTGCCGAGCAGACGCTGCTGGATCGGCAAGCCGCGCTCGCCGTAGAAGGCGACCCATTCCGCCGCCTTGCCCGGCTGCGTCGTATATGTGCGTTCCTCGACGATCATCGCTGCGCTCCTAGGTGAGTTGCCTCGCAAGAATGAGCCCATCGTAACGCGAAAGCCATCCCGGGATGAGAACCCGGGTTGCCCCGCCGCGCGACATGGCATAGAGCTGCCGCCCGGCACGGGAAAGGGACAGGATGGCACACGGCATCGGCATCATCGGGCTTGGCGTCATGGGGCAGCGCATGCTGGCGAGCCTCGGCCATCATCCCGGCTTCGCCGTCGTCGCCGCCTGGGATCCCTCTCCCGATACGCTCGACCGGCTGCGCCGCGACCATCCCGCGATCGCGCCGGAAAACTCGGCGCAAACCCTCGCCGCCCGCGCCGACATCGCCGCCCTCTACATCGCGTCGCCGCCAGTCAGTCATCCCGCTTATGTCGAGCTCGCCTGGGATCACGGCAAGGCGGCATTCTGCGAGAAGCCGCTCGCGATCTCCCTCGCCGCCTCCGAACGGCTGGTGCGGCGCGCGGCAGCGGAGCGCCAGCGCGCGGCGATCAACTTCCCCTTCGCCTCGGCGCCGGCGGCGCGCGCCATGGCCGAAGCGGTGGCGGCGGGCGCGCTCGGCACGCTCGAGCGGATCGACATCGCCGTCGCCTTCGCCGCCTGGCCGCGGCCCTGGCAGCGGGGCGGCGCCTGGCTCGCCGAGCGCGTCGAGGGCGGCTTCGTGCGCGAGGTCGTCTCGCATTTCATCTTCCTGACCCAGCGTCTCGCCGGTCCGCTCGCCGTCAGCGGCGCCCGCCTCACCTATCCGGCCGACGGCAAAACGGCGGAGACGGCAATCGAGGCCCATCTCACCGCCGGCGAGATTCCGATCGGTCTCGTGGGTCGCGTCGGCGAGATCGCTGCCGACGACAGCAACAGCCTGACGGTGACCGGCAGCAAGGGCGCTCTGCGCCTTTATGATTGGACGGGGCTGCAGCGCCGCGAGCATGGCGGCTGGCGCGAGGTCGATCTCGGCCCCGGCCCGCCGCTGCGCCAACGCTCGGCCATGACCCAGCTCGATCAGCTCGCGGCGCTGATCGAGGGGCGCGCCCATGGTTTGCCGACGCTGCAAGAGGGGCTGGCGGTGCAGCGCTGCGTCGAGGCGCTGCTCACGGGCGGGTGACGCTCAGCCGCCGGCGAGCAGAGTCCTCAGCCGCGCGGCGATGCGTGGCGGGTCGGCATCCCGCAGGCACATCGGACCGAAGCGCAGGATACCGTCATCGAGCCGTCCGGCATTGACATAGATCGCCGGCTCGCCGGTCTGCAGCTCGCGCGCCAGCTCGAGGGCGCTGCGATTGCTCGCGCGACGATCGAGGATGACATCGACGAGCGGCATGTCGTCATGCGCCGCATCGGCGACCCGCGCGACCCGGCAATTGGGCAATCCCTCGAGCGCGGTCGCTAGGGCGTCCATCAATGCCGTCCAGCGCGCCTGGCACGCCACCGGATCCTCTTCGACGAAGAGGCGCAGCGCCGTCAGGAGTCCGACGATCTCCTCCTTGCCGACCTTGCAGACGCGGCCGATGCCGTGCTGCGGCGCGCCGGGTAGCTTGGTGCGATCGATGAAATCGGCCGGCGGCAGCCAGAGCTCCGGCCGCGTATCCTGGTCGAGCATCTGCAGCGCCGCGGCGGCGATGAGGTCGCGCCGGCCGCACAATATGCCCGAGGCTTGCGGCCCGCGCAGTGCCTTGCCGCCGCTGAAGACGACGAGATCGGCGCCTGCGGCGATGAACCGGCGCAGATTGCCGGCCGGCGGCAGCTGCGCCGCCGCGTCGACGAGCACCGGGACGCCGCTTGCATGCGCCACGGCGACGGTCTCGGCCAGGGTCGGGCGCGACCATTCGGTGGCGACGTGGAGAATGGCCGCGGTCTGCGGCGTGATCGCATCGGCAATCTCCCAGGCCTCGCAGTCGCGCACCCCGGCGCCGCTGAAGCGGTCGGCGATGCCGATCTCGATCAGGCGCACCCCGGCGGCGCGCACCGCATGGTCGTAGAAATTGCGCTGGCTGCGCGCGACGATCACCTCGTCCTTCATCCCGGCGGTATTGGGCAGCCGGTTCATCTTGCCGGGATCGAGGCCGGTGACGCAGGCGGCGGTTCCCAGCAAGAGCCCCGCCGCCGCTCCCGCGGTGACCAGTCCCGACTCGGCGCCCGTCGCCTTGGCGATGATGCGGCTGGCGGCGGCCTGCAACTCGGCGATGTCGACGCAATGCTGCGAGGCCTCGACCATCGCCTGCGCGACCTCCGGCGCCATGATGCCGCCGCTCAGCCGCGTCGCCGGCCCCTGCCCGTTGATGATGGTGCGGACCCCGAGTCGCTCGTAGACATCAACCATGGCCGGATCGTAGCGGCAGTGGGTAATATCGCACAAGTTGATGTAGAAGACCGCCATCGTCGGCGTTCTGCGCGGTCATAGATTGGGAGGAGTTACGATGTCGATACGGCGGTTCACGAGAACATTGGGATTATCGACCCTGCTGCTCGCCAGCGGCTGCGCGCCGACGAAGGTGCAATCGGTCCAGACCTACGCCGGACCGGCGTTGCCGCGGCCGCAACTCGTCGTCGTCAACGATTTTTCGACGGATGCCGCGGATGTCACGCTCGACAGCGGCATCGGCGCACGCGTCAAGACCGCCATCATGGGCGCGCCTGCCAACCAGGAAGCGCTGACTGCCCGCAAAGCAACCGACGCCATCTCGCTGACGCTCGTCAAGGAAATCGACAAGCTCGGCTTACCGGTGATCCGTGCGGACGCTGCGTCGGCGACGAGCGGCAACCGGTTGATCATCGGCGGCAAGATCAACTCGATCGACGAAGGCAATCGGACGCGCCGCAACTTCATTGGCTTCGGTGCCGGTAAGAGCGAGGTTGATGCTACCGCGGCCGTCTACTACCAGGGGATCGGCGAGACCGCACCGCGTCTCGTTCAGACCTTCGACGGCCTGGCGCAAAGCGGCCGCAAACCGGGCGCCGCCGGGATGCTGGGCGCCGGCGCGGCCGCAGGCCGGCTCGCGACTGCGGCGGTGACCAATACTGGCGCGAGCATAGCCTCCGAGACGATGAACGCCGGCGTCGATGACGACAGCGAGCGCATGGCGAAGGAGCTTGCCGCGCAGCTGAAGAAATTCTTCGCGGACCAGGGTTGGATCCCGCGCAGCGCAACGCAATAATCCTCGGAAGCCGGTGCCGAGCGTTCTTTAGGCCGGCATCGATCTTTGTCCGTTTCGCGATGGTGTTTGACCGGATATCGCAAGCTGGCCGGGTCGCGCCCTGTTATCGTGTCGCATCGATTACGCGGAATGGATGCTGATCATGGCTATAGCCGAACTTCGAGACGAAGCGGAAGGCGGCGATCTCGGACGTGACGTCGCCATCGTCGGAACGATCAGCGCGGCGCATTTCTGCAGCCATTTCTATCAGTTCACCCTGCCGCTGCTCTTCCCTCGCATCCAACAGGAATACGGCATCGGCTTCACCGAGCTTGGCCTCATCGTAACGGTCTTCTACGCCTCGTCGGGCTTCGCGCAGACCGCCGCCGGCTTCCTCGTCGACCATGTCGGCCCGGCGCGCGTCCTCGCCGCCGGGTTGGGCTTGCTCGCTGCCAGCATGGCGCTCGTCGCGCTGGTGCCGAGCTTCTGGCTGATCTATCCCGCGGCGGCGCTTGCCGGGCTCGGCAACAGCGTCTTCCACCCCGCCGATTACAGCATCATGAGCCGGCGGGTGGAGAAGGCGCGGGTCGGCCGCGCCTTCGCCGTCCATGCCTTGAGCGGCACGCTCGGCTATGCTGCGGCGCCGGCGGTCATGGTCGGACTCGCCAGCATCCTGCCCTGGCGCAGCGTCGTGCTCTTCGCCGCGCTGGGCGGCGGTCTCGTCTTCCTCCTCGTCATGGCGAAGCAGCGTCTGCTCGCCGGACCGCTCGCGATCGCGCCTGCACCGGTTGCCGCAACGGGACCGGCCCCCTCCCCGCTTGCCGCGCTGCGTCATCCGGCGGTTCTCGTCTGCTTCAGCTTCTTCTTCCTGATGGCGGTGCCGACCGTCGGCCTCTCGGGTTTCACCACGACGGCGATCGGCCGGCTGTTCGAGACGCCCATCGCGGTGGTGGCAGCGGCGCTGACCGTCAATCTCGTCGGCAGCGCGATGGGCGTCATGCTCGGCGGCATCCTGGCCGACCGCACCAGCCATCACGAGCGCATCGTCGCCGCCGCTGTGTTCTTCTCGGCCGTCATCTACTTCGCGGTCGGCGTCGCCGGCTTCAGCGCGCTGACTCTCGCCCTCGTGCTCGGCGCCGCCGGATTCAGCTCGGGCCTCGCCACCCCGTCGCGCGACATGCTGGTGCGCTCCGCGGCGGCGACCAGCGCCACCACCGGCAAGGTGTTCGGCTTCGCCTATTCCGGTTTCGATCTCGGCTCGGCCGCAGCACCGCCTTTGCTCGGCTATCTGCTCGATAACGGGCATGCCGCCTGGGTGCTGCCGGCGATGGCGCTCGCCCTGGTGCTCGTCATCCTGTCGGCGCTCGGTCTCAAGGTGCGCCACAAGGTCTAACACCGGCCGAAAGCTCGTGCTACGGTCCCACCCCCGATCACGAGGGGTGAGAATGACATGAGCGAACTTTGTGACATCGGTGCCGTCGAGCTGCGCCGGATGATCGGCGCCAAGGAGATCTCGCCGGTCGAGTTGCTGGCCTCGTGCCTGGCGCGAATCGAGCGGGTCAATCCGACCCTTAATGCCGTGACGGCGATGTGCGTCGAGCGGGCCAAGGACGAGGCCAAGGCGGCCGAGCGCGCGGTCATGTCCGGCGATACGCTGGGCGCGCTGCACGGGCTGCCGATCGGCATCAAGGACCTCAACGAGACGGGCGGGCTGCGCACCACCTGGGGCTCGCCGCTCTATGCCGATCACGTGCCGGCGAAGGACGAGCGCATGGTCGCGGCGGTGCGCCAGGCCGGCGCCATCGTTGTCGGCAAGACCAACGTGCCGGAATGGGGCGCTGGCGCCAATACCAAGAACCCGGTCTATGGCGCGACCGGCAACCCGTTCGACCCCAAGCGCATCTGCGGCGGCTCGTCCGGCGGCTCGGCCGTGGCGCTCGCCACGTCGATGCTGCCGATCTGCACCGGCTCCGACACGGGCGGCTCGCTGCGCATCCCGGCGGCGTTCTGCGGCATCATCGGCTTCCGTCCCTCGCCCGGCCTGGTCCCCAGCGAACGGCGGCCGCTCGGCTGGACGCCGATCTCGGTGCAGGGCCCGATGGGCCGCACCGTCGAGGACACGCTGCTGGTTCTGCAGGCGCAAATCTCCGACGACAGCCGCGATCCGCTCGCCGCGCGCGTCGATCCGGCCGAGTTCGCGACAATCTCGCCGATCGATCTCTCCGGGCTGCGTGTCGCGGTCTCTCCCGATCTTGGCTTCATGCCGATCGACAAGCGCATTCGCGCCACTTTCGAGGAGCGCGTCGGCCTTCTGCAATCTGTCTTCAAATCGTGCGAACGGCGCGACCCCGACATGGCTGATGCCGACGAGGCCTTCGCCATCATCCGCGCCTGCAACTTCCTCGCCGCTCATCGCGAACGCTACGAGAAGCACCGTGACAAGCTCGGCCCCAACATTGTCGCCAATGTCGAGCAGGGCCTCAAAATGTCGCTCGCCGACGTCGCGCGCGGCCATGCCGTGCAGACGCGCATCTATCGCGCCTTCCAGGATTTCTTCAGGGATGTCGACATCCTGATCAGCCCGACCGTCTCGGTGCCACCCTTCCCGCTCGAGCAGCTCTACGTCAAGGAGATCGACGGCGCCGCGTTGCCGACCTATTTCACCTGGCTGGCGCCGACCTATGCGCTCACCCTGACCGGTCATCCCTGCATCTCCATCCCATGCGGGCTGGAGCCCACCGGCACGCCGTTCGCGCTGCAGATCTGCGGCCCGGCGCGCAGCGACAAATTCGTTCTCGACGTCGCCCATGCGATCGAGCGCCATCTTGCCCGCGACAAGCGAACCGCTCGGCCGCTGCCCGATTTGGAGAAGCTCGCACGATGATTAGAAGCCTTGCCCTCATCCTTGCCCTCGGACTCGTTCTCGCTGCCGGGGCATCGGCAAAATCGTTCCGCTGGGCGAATGACGGCGATGTCAGCTCGATGGATCCCTACGGCCGCAACGAGACCCTGCTGCTCAGCTTTCTCGGCAATATCTACGAGCCGCTGTTCCGCCGCGACGCCGATCTCAAGCTCGAGCCTGCACTCGCGGTGTCGTCGTCGCAGCCGGCGCCGGATATCTGGCGCTTTCAGCTCAGGCGCAACGTGACCTTCCAGGACGGCACCCCGTTCAGCGCCGACGATGTGGTGTTCTCGGCGACGCGAGCGCGCCACCCGAACTCGCGGATGAATACCAAGCTGGCGCGCGTCAAGGAGGTCCGCAAGATCGACGACTATACCGTCGATTTCGTCACCGACGGCCCGGATCCGATCCTGCGGGAAGAGCTCAGCGACTGGTACATCATGAGCAAGGCCTGGTCCGAGAAGAACGGCGCCGTCGAGCCGGCCGACCTCTCCAAGCTGCAGGAGGGCTATGCCAGCCGCAACGCCAACGGCACCGGTCCCTTCATGCTGAAGGAGCGCCAGCCCGACGTCAAAACCGTGCTCGTGCCGAATCCGAAATGGTGGGACAAGCCGAAGCACAATCTCGACGAGATCACCTTCCTGCGCATCGCCAACGATTCGACGCGCGTCGCCGCGCTGCTCTCCGGCGAGATCGACATGATCTATACCGTGCCGCCGCAGGACATGCAGCGGCTGGCGCAGACGCCGGGCGTGCGCATCCTCGAGAAGCCCGAGCTGCGTGTCGTCTTCTTCGGCTTCGACCAGATGAGCCCGGTGCTGCGCAGTAGCGACATCAAGGACCGCAACCCCTTCAAGGATGTGCGTGTCCGCAAGGCGCTCTACCAGGCGATCGACATCGAGGCGATCAAGACCAAGGTGATGCGCGGCGCCTCCGTCCCGGTCGGCAATATGATCGCACGTGGCATCAACGGCTTCGACGAGGAGGCCGACAAGCGGCTGCCCTATGACCCCGCGGCAGCGAAGAAGCTGCTGGCGGAGGCGGGCTATCCGCAAGGCTTCCGCTTCATGATGGATTGCCCGAACGATCGCTACGTCAACGACGCCTCGATCTGCGAGGCGGTCGCCGCGATGTTCTCGCGCATCGGCATCAAGACCGAGCTCAACGCACAGACGCGCAGCAAGCATTTCGGCAAGCTGCTCAACAAGGAGACCGATTTCTACATGCTGGGCTGGACGCCGTCGACCTATGACGCGCACAACGCGATCTTCAACCTGATGATGACGTGGAACGACAAGGACCAGGGCACCAACAACATCCTCGGCTATTCCAACAAGCGCGTCGACGAGCTCGGCAACGCCATCGGCGTCGAGCTCGACCCTGAGAAGCGCAATGCCATGATCAAGGAGGCGCTGATCATCCATCGCGACGAGGTCGGGCACATCCCGCTGCACCAGCAGACCGTAGTGTGGGCGGCGCGTAGCACAATCCATCTGACGCAGCTGGCGGACAACACCTTTCCGTTCCGCCTGGTGACGGCGGATTGAAGAAAGGAGATCGAGATGACGGCCGCTCTGGTGATCATCGATGTGCAGAATGCAGTTTTGCGTGACCCAGCCAATCGCGGCCGCCAGCCGATCGTCGACGCCGCGTTGGACGATATGGTGGGCCGCCTTCAGCGTGTGCAGCGTGTAGCACGGAGAGCCGGCGCACCGGTCATCGTCGTGCAGCATGACGGCGGTCCCGGGCACCGTCTCGCGCCCGGAAGCGAGGGTTGGCGAAATCGCGATGAGATCGCGCCGATCGCCGGCGAGCCGTTGGTGCGCAAGGCGAGCTGCGATGCGTTCTTCGAGACCGATCTCGCCGAGCGCCTCGCCGAGCGCGCCGTCACGCGGCTGGTGATCGGCGGCTGCATGACGCAGTTCTGCGTCGACACGACGTGCCGCCGCGCCGTCTCGGTCGGCTACGACGTGACGTTGATCGCCGATGGCCATATGACGGCGGATATGGGCGATCTCACCTTTGCCCAGATCATCGCGCATCACAACGCGCTGCTCGACGGGCTCGATGCGGGCGCGCATGCGATCGAGCTGCGCGCCGCCGAGCAAATCGCCTTCTGATCCCCGGCATCAGAAGAACGTCTTGATCGCCGAGACGATGGTATAATCGTCGTCGACGAGCGGCACGATCTGCCATTTGTCGAAGGTCGTGCACGGGTGCGAGATGCCGAAGCCGACCATGTCGCCGACCGCCAGCGGACTGTCGGCCGGCACGCTCATATGGCAGTGCTGGTCGTTGAGCCCGGTGACGACGTGGCCCGCCGGCACGGCGCGCACCGCATTGGCGCCGCTGTCGCCGGGGCGGAACCATTTGAGCGGCATCGGCAGGTCGACGTCGTAGGAGACGTCGCGCTTGCCCATGGTGAGAATCGCCTTGGTCGTCTCGGGCCGCGACTGCACATAGGCCCAGACCTCGAAGGCCGGCTCGAGCCCGCCGCCGAGGCTCTCGATATCGGGCCGGCGCTCGCGGATATGCTCGAACGCCTCGCGATACATCTTCGAGTCATGCGTCAGGTAGCAGCCGCTGCGGATGACGAGGCGAAAGTCGCGCGTGATCCCGGCGCGGCGGAAGCGCTCGACGACGATGTCGTAGAAGGCCGAGCCGCCGGCGCTGAGGATGAGCGTGTCGGCGGCGAAGAGCCCTTCCGCTTCGCAGGCGACGGCGATGGCGCCGAGGAAGTCGAGGAAGCTCGCCACCTCGGCGGCATCGTCCTTCGGCGAATCGCTGTGGATCAGCCCCTCGAATCCCTCGACGCCGTGCAGCACGAGATGCTGGCCGGCCGCCTTCACGGCGCGCGCCACGGCGAGCGCGGCGGCGAGGTCGCGGCAACCGGTGCGCCCGCGCGCCATGCCGCCCTCGAGCAGCAGCTGCAGCGGCCGTCCGGGCGCCGCGAGCCGCGCGGCGGCGGCGAGCTGCTCGACATTGGCGACGGAATCGACGAGGCAGTAGAAATCGAAATCAGGGTCGCGCTTGATCTCGTCGAGCACATAGGCGATCGCCTGGCGGCCGACGAGCTGATTGGCCAGCACGATCCGCGCGATGTCGAAATCGCGGCAGACGCGCAGCTGCTGCGTCGTCGCCACCGTCATCGCCCAGGCGCCGTCATCGAGCTGCTGCCGGAAGAGCTGCGGGCTCATCGTCGTCTTGCCGTGCGGCGCGATGACGGCGCCGGAGAGGGCGAGGAACTCGCGCATCCATTTGCCGTTGCGGGCAAGCGCCGAGCGGCGCAGCACGGCGACCGGCAGCGGCAGATCCTCGCGCAAGAGGTTCCAGCCCTTGGCGCCGATGCTGCCCAGGGGAAAGCCGGCGACGCCGCCGGGAATCCCCTTGATGCGCCCGTCGAGGAGCGTGGCGTCGAGGAGCGTGGCGTCGATCGCCGCGAGGCTCATGTCCGCGCCTCGCCGTCCTGCCATTTGCCACCGAGCACGAGGCCGCGCGACGCCATGCGCTGCTTGCCCGGCAACGCCTCGCCGAGCACGTCGCGATAGATGAAGTCGCCCTCCTCGATGGCGATGAGCGTCGCGTCGCCCGGGCTGCCGGGCTTGAGCGTGCCGATCTCGGGGTGGCCGATGGCGGCAGCCGGCGTCGCCGTTGCGCTGCGCACGATGGCGCCGAGATCCATGCCGAGGCAGAGGAACTTCGACATGGTGACGAGCAGGTCGTAGGCCGGCCCGTCGATGCTGAGGCAATGGACGTCGGAGCTGATGACGTCGGGCAGGAAGCCGGATTTCAGCATCTCGCGCGTCGTGCCGAAGCCGAACGAGCCGCCGCCATGGCCGATATCGAAGATGACGCCGCGCTCGCGCGCCTTCAGGACCTCGTCGCGCACGCCGCCGCCCGGCGCCGTCGGCGCGTTCGGATAGGGCCGGAAGCAATGCGTCAGCACGTCGCCCTTGCGCAGGCGCTGCAGCACGTCGCGCCGGCTCGGCGGCGGGAAATCGAGATGCGCCATGACAGGCAGGCCGGTCTCTTCCGCGACCTCGAGCGCCATGTCGAGCGGCGCGATGCCGTTATCACCGCTGGCGCCGCGGCCGACCCGCACCTTGATGCCGACGATGAGATCGCGATTGGCCTCGGCGACGCGCCGGCACTCGCGCAGATCGAGCATCCGGATATCCGTGCTCTCGCCGATCATCACCGAGGAGGAGAAGGCGTAGATGCCGGCGAAGGAGACGTTGAGATAGGCGAGGATGCGCACCGGCGACGGCTCGATGACATGGCGGCGGAAGCCATGGAAATTGCCCGCCCCGGCGCTGCCGGCGTCGATGAAAGTCGTGGTGCCGCTGCGCGGCGCCATCTCGCCGGCATCGACGCCGAGCGAGGTGCCGCCCCAATAGACATGGGTGTGGAGGTCGATGAGGCCCGGCGTGACGATGAGGCCGCTGACGTCGCGCACCTCGGCGTTCGGACCGGGCGTCAGCCGGGCGCCGATCTCCTGGACGCGGCCATTGGCGAAGGCGATATCGGCGACGCGATCGAGATTCTGGCTCGGATCGATGATGCGACCGCCTTTGAGCACTAGATCGGACATGCGATTCTTTCTCCTTTGCGTGCGTTCGCACCTGTGAGCGACTGAAGAATTTCCTCTCCCCTCGGGGAGAGGATCAAGGTGAGGGGGTGATGCCGCGCCTCCGATCGATCGGCGATACCTCGCATGGGGCGGCGCCCCCTCACCCTACCCTCTCCCCGAGGGGAGAGGGGGCATTGGGATCGGGCAGCGCGATGCCGCGCCGCAGGCAGGCGGCCTGCAAGGTGTTGTCGAGCAGGCAGGCGATCGTCATCGGCCCGACGCCGCCCGGCACCGGGGTGATCGCGCCGGCGACATGGCGCGCCTCGGCGAAGGCGACGTCGCCGACGATGCGCCGCTTTCCATCCCGTTCGACGCGGTTGATGCCGACGTCGATCACCGTCGCGCCCGGCTTGAGCCAGGCACCGCGGACGAATTCCGGCCGGCCGATCGCGGCGACGACGATGTCGGCGCGGCGGCACAATTCCGGCAGATCGCGGCTGCGCGAATGCGCCACTGACACGGTGCAGCTCTCGCGCAGCAGCAGCAACGCCATCGGCTTGCCGACGATGTTGGAGCGGCCGAGCACCAGCGCATTAAGCCCAGCGAGCTCGCCGAGCGCCGAGCGCAACAAGATGATGCAGCCAAGTGGTGTGCAAGGGGTCAGAGTGGGCCATCCGGCAACCAGATAGCCGGCGTTGAGCGGATGAAACCCGTCGACGTCCCGTTGCGGGTCGATCGCCGCGGTCACCGCGTCGGCTTCGATATGCGAGGGCAGCGGCATCTGCACCAGGATGCCATCGACGGTCGGGTCGGCATTGAGCGCGGCGATGTGGCCAAGCAGCGCCGCCTGGGTGATCGTGGCCGGCAGCCTGAGGTCGCGCGAGCGGATGCCCGCCTCGGCGGCGTGCTTCAGCTTGGTGCGGACATAGATCTCGCTCGCCGGATTGTCGCCGACGAGGATGACGGTGAGGCCGGGGACGATCGCCTCGCGCGCGGCGAGACTGGCTGTTTGGCGGGCGACGCGGCGGCGAATCCCCGCCGCGATCGTCGCCCCGTCGATGATACGCGCACCACCCCCCTGCTCCGGCATCTCCGCTCCTTCATTTGGCATGGCGGCAACTATAGGCAGGGATACGGTGGTGGGCCAACAGGACATGATGCCGGCCAAATCGCCGCGCCGCCTGTCGGGGGGAGATGCGCGGGAGCCGCCAGCATTGCGTGTGATCCTGGCCCCAATTTCTATGGGACACCTGTAAACTACAGGCAAAGAACAGGCGGACGGTGGTATCGGTAGTGGTTCTGCTCTCCTATAGAGAGAAGGTGATGAGCATGTCCAATCGAGCACCGAATCGGGTTTTTGCAAACTTATCGCTGCGGGCGGGACGATTGTCATAGCGCGGCTCGATCCGATTGTGTGCCGAGATCGTAAACCATAACGGAAATATGTCAAGTCTAAAATGGACAATTCGGGGCTCGGCTTCGATGGGAATTTCCGCCATGCCGTCGATCTAGACGCCGTCATCGCGAGGAGCGGAGCGACGCGGCGATCCAGCATCTGGCGAAGGGGCTGGATGGCTTCGCTTCGCTCGCCATGACGAATGAATAGCGGTGCCGCGATTTGCCTTCTCCGCCGTAACGCGCGTTACACTGTCACGCGTTACGACACGCGATAGCGACATGGCAGTACCAGCCGAGCGAATGAAGACGATGCGGGAGCGAAGGCGCGCCAGGGGATTGCGGGAATTGCGTCTGGTGGTGCCCGATGCGCCTTCGCTGAAAGTACGCAAGCGGGTGGCGGCCGAGGTCGGTGCCTCGACGCCGCAAGGCGAACGCAGGGCGCCCGAGTGGATCGAAGCCGTTTCCGAATTCGACGAGATATGAGGCGCGGCGACGTGGTGACGGTCGCCGTCGCCGGCGGTTATGGGAAAAGCGGCCGGCCGCCTCGCCGCCGCGGATGCCAGCCGGCTCAATATCGCGCTGGCCTTCGTCATGGGGCTCGCGGATTGATGACAAGGACGATGTGGGATCAGCCCGATACACGAGGGGCAATGCCACTCGTTCGGGATGCGGGGACCCGCCCCAAATCGATATGATACGCGATGTCGCGCAGGACGGCGGACGCCGCGCTAGAAGGCATAGATCGCGTCGGCTGTGGCGGCGGGGCGAACGTAAGGCTTCAGCCCCTCGCGGCTGACCACGTCGACGGGGCCGTCAAAGAGGCCGGCAATGTAGTCCTTCAGCCCGGCGTAATTGAAGACAGTGATGCGGGCCGCGGGATCGAATTCGATCATGATGTCGATGTCGCTGTCGGGCTGATTGTCGCCGCGCGCCCGCGAGCCGAACAATGCCGCGTGGCGGACGCCACGCGCCCGCAGCGCCGTTTCGTTGTCTCGTAGCTTGGCAAGGATCTGCTGCGTGTTCATTTTGTTATAATAGCACAGAACGCCGTATCCTGGCAGCTTACACGCCCTCGATGAGCGCTGCCCCACTCGATGCAGGGGCGTCTGGTTGCCCCAACTTGCCGTCGCATCCGCGAAAGCGGATGTCCGAGAATCTCGGACCACCATTCCATTTGTCCCTAGCCGAGCGATCTTGTATTCTGTATATCAGATGCCAAGTCGCCAACAACGCGCGGCGGTCAACGGCCGCGCAATCCGCCAGCGGCGCCAAACTTATGAAGGGGAAGGAAATTGGCCAAGGGTCCCGATCAGCACAAGAATCCGCAGAGCGACATCGCCATCGCGCAGGCCGCGACGATGCGCCCGATCCTCGACGTCGCCCGTGACAAGCTCGACATCAAGCCCGAGCAGCTCAGCCCCTACGGCCACTACAAGGCCAAATTGTCGCTCGATTTCGTCAAGTCGCTCGACGGTAAGCCTGACGGCAAGCTGATCCTGGTCAGCGCGATCACCCCGACCCCGGCCGGCGAAGGCAAGACGACGACGACGGTCGGCCTCGGCGACGCGCTCAACCATATCGGCAAGAAGGCGGCGATCTGCCTGCGCGAGCCGAGCCTTGGGCCCTGCTTTGGCATGAAGGGTGGCGCCGCCGGCGGCGGCTATGCCCAGGTCGTGCCGATGGAGGACATCAACCTGCATTTCACCGGCGATTTCCACGCCATCGCCGCCGCCAACAACCTCCTCGCCGCCCTCGTCGACAACCACATCTATTGGGGCAACGAGCTCGGCCTCGACCCCCGCCGCGTCTCGTGGAAGCGCGCCCTCGACATGAACGACCGGGCGCTGCGCCAGATCGTCAACTCGCTGGGCGGCGTCGCCAACGGCTATCCGCGCGAGGACGGCTTCGACATCGTCGTCGCCTC
>WNFM01277207.1_pt3 | contig 16533 bp, 19 predicted proteins | sample 5400271 | NCBI WGS metagenome assembly WNFM01 (sample SAMN13153352, study PRJNA577476) | soil metagenome | isolation source: 60 cm saprolite on Douglas fir-dominated hillslope | place: USA:California | collected 2013-09-17
GAATTTACCAAGTACCAGATCGTTAATCTCCTGACCGGCGTCAAATATGACCCAAAGAATGTCCCGGAAGGAAGAGACCTCTATATCAGCAGCTGCGGCAGTTGCCATGGCGTGCCAGGGGTCAATAGAGGAGGTAACATCAAGAATCTCGGGTATGTCTCAACTGAGACCATCTCCAACCTGAAGGACATTGTGTTCAACGGGCCATTCGTTTCGCAGGGAATGCCGGACTTCACCGGGAAGCTGAATGATGATGACGTCGTGAAAATCCAGGCCTTCATCCAGGGAACAGCCGATGCGATCCGGCCGAAGTAAACCTTCGAACAGGCGGAAAGTGCTTTCGGTCAAAACCGTAGCTTGTGGCGTCTCGCACGGCGTTTTCGGAATCTCTTCAACCACACATGACGATGCGGTTTCGTGAAGCGAATATTAGAGAAGTCGAGAGAATGGCCGCAGCCCGAACTTCAGAGACGAGTTTTGAAACCAATTTCTGGAAAGATGCGAATTTGCGGAAGGTATGGGATGACATCATTCCCGGCGAGCCGTGCAAAACCTTGCCCTATGAGCTGACGGAGAAGGCGATCGCCCTCTATTGCATGGCCGTCGGCGAGACCAAGTCCAGACTACGTCGACATGGTCAACGAACGGCGTTCCCGTTTTTGCTCCAAGCATCTCAATCGAAATCGGACGATCGATCTTGCCCTTGATCGTCTCTACATGCCCGTAAACGTAACCGTCATCGCACGCGAGAAAGTTGCACGTCTCGCCGCCGTCTTTGTTCTTCCTCACCCACGCGCCACCACCCACGATCCTATCGGGTTGCCCGACGAGACCCTCGTAAGCGGCCATCCATCCGATGTGACACACGAGAATTGGCATGATTGAAACCTATCAAACTATGGAGGTGTCCGGCGAAGCCGCCTAAGGGCAGTTAAAAATCGGAGCCAGAACGATAGTGAAGGAGGTCCTCTGAGTGAATGCCGGATGTAGACCGCGTCATACCCCGTCGAAACTGATCCGCCCTTCGTTGTCCCGCTTCGCCTGAAAAACCGCGATTTGTGGGTTGAGCGCTTTCGCCTTGGCGACGACGTCCTGCTTGTCGGCGTCCGTTATCGCTGCGCCCAGATAAAGCCCGGTAATCTCATCCGGACGATAGGCCAAGGTGTTCCACGGCTCCTCGCCCTGCCGCAGGGGAATGACGAGGCGGTATTCACCTCATGTTGCCAAGCGAGGGTTTTCGCATAGGCGATCTTGATTGCGGACGGGCCGCAGCGCGACTTTCCCAGGTTGAGGGGCCTTGTTGTCTTCCACATGGCCGTTGGGCCCGGCGGCGGGCCCTACTAGCCATCAACGAACGTGGCGCGAACAAATCACGATTTGTTTCTGAGGCGGTGCGAAATAATCAACCTTCAGAAATGCGGTAAGGCCCTGTAATCGCTGGTGCGAGGCCTCTATCGCGAACTGCCAGTCCGCTAAGGGGCGTGATTATGAGGGGTGTCGAAAATTCATCTAAATGTAATCGACACCCCCCGTCGCGCGGATGCCGGGCCATAGTAACCATCGATGCGCGGCGAACCCGCCGACGGTCATTCGACCGGTCTTGACCACACGCACAGACGGATTGGGACCGGATCTGTTTACCTGATCGAACGCGTCGTTCGGGATAGGAAAGAAGAGCGATGCCATATGTCGATGCCGTCGGATCAAGGCTTTACTTTGAGGAATACGGTCACGGTGATCCAATCATCTTCGCACATGAATTCGGATCTGACATCCGGCAATGGGAAGCCCAAGTTCGTTTTCTCTCACGCGCATACCGTTGCATCACGTTCAATGCTCGCGGCTATCCACCCAGCGATGTTCCCGAAGATGCCGCTTTATATGGTTGGGAGTTCTCGGTGGATGACATCGCGACTGTCATGCGGGCTCTCGCGATCGAACGTGCCCATGTGGTGGGCTTGAGCATGGGGGGATATGCCGCGTTGCAGTTTGGGCTGCGGTATCCAGAAAAAGTCGGTGCGATTGTCGCCGCAGCCGTGGGATCCGGCTCTCTTCCTTCCCAACGCGACGCCTGGTTGAAGGAAACTTCGACGCTCGCGCGTGCCCTCATCGAGCGCGGGATTGACGCCATAGCCGAGAAGATGGCGCATGGTCCGACACGCATCCAGCTGAAATATAAGGATCCGAAGAGCTGGCAAGATTTCGTGGAGCATCTGCGTCAGCATTCGGCGCAAGGAATGTCGAATACGATGGCGCGCTACCAGGCCTTGCGACCGTCATTGCACGATTTCCGTGATCAATTGTCAGGGATGGCGGCTCCGGTATTACTCGCTGTTGGCGATGAAGATATGCCGTGCCTTGAAACCAACCTGATGCTGAAGTCCGCGCTTCCCAATGCTGGTCTTTGGATATGCCCCAACACCGGCCATGCGATCAATCTGGAAGAGCCGGCAGCATTCAATGCTCAAGTCGAAAGCTTCCTGAGCGCCGTCGAGCGCCGGAGTTGGCGCCGGGGATACCCGAAAACTGAAAATGCTTGAGAGATCCAGATGTACTGAGCAGTCCCGGGCACCAATCGGCTTGAACTTAAATTCTAAGCACAGGAAACGAACTTCGAACCGCGACGTCTTCTGGAGCGCACAACAGGCGCAACCACGGCTCAATCGCATTTTCATAGAAACTCGACCATGCAACCTATTATTCGCGTCTATCTTTCCGAACAGATGGCTGCCCGGTTGGCCGCCGCTGCCAAGCGTTCTCGCGACACGAAATCCGCGCTCGTCGAAGCTGCGCTCGATCGATTCCTCGGCTCTGACGACGACATTGACGATAATGCCGCGGTAGCGCGAAGCCTCGCGGCGTTAAGTCGACAGATTGAGCGCCTCGATCAAGATCTCAGAATTGTAAATGAGACCGTGGCCCTTCACGCGCGATTTCACCTGGCCGCAGCGCCGCCACTGCCGGCTGCGATACTGCGCACCGCATGTAAGATCGGGTCAGCGCGTTTCGAGGAATTCGCTGCACAAGTGGCTCGACGTATTCATCTGGGGACGCCCCTCATGCGGGAGACGATGAACCGGCTCGACGCAGCGCCGCCGACCACTCCTGCTCGCGACTTGGGGGAGGGCGAACCACCCGAAGCAAAATCTACATCCTACGAACCCGGTCGCTGCGCATCGACCGGTGTTGGTGACGTATCAGAGGATGCCGCTGCCGTCCTGGAGGACGGCAGCAACAACAACTTTTCCAAATAGCGCAGCAGCCTCATACGCTGAGCCCGTCACCAGCGACCGAATAACTCGAGGTGAAGCGCCGTTCGCTGCGCGTCGATCTACGCCGACGTGGCGAACGGTGCTGAGACAGTTGACCGGAGACCTAGCGGAAGACCGGGCTCTGATCATGCGGGTATTTCTGCCATTTGTGGCTGGCTATTACCTTTCATATCTCTTCCGGACGATCAACGCGCTCATTGCTGCCCCGTTGGCGCTGGAATTGGGGCTCGGCGCCGGCGATCTCGGCCTCCTTACTTCGGTTTACTTTCTAACCTTCGCGGCTGCCCAGATACCCATCGGCGTACTCTTGGATCGATATGGCCCGCGGCGAATCCAGAGCGCGTTATTGGTGGTCGCGGCAGCAGGCGCGGCGCTGTTTGCTGCATCGGATGATTTTATGGTGCTCCTTGCTGGCCGCGCGTTAATTGGTCTGGGTGTAGCGGCCGCTTTGACCTCCGGATTGAAAGCCCTCGCTCTGTGGTTTCCGAAGGATCGCCTGCTACTCCTCAATGGCTTGATGGTCATGCTTGGCGCGTTGGGCGCAGTGACTGCGACATCGCCAACTGAGCTATTGCTGGTCTGGATCGGCTGGCGCGGACTCTTCGGTCTGTTCGCTGCAGCGACGGCAGCTTGCGCGCTCATGATCTATCTAGTCGTGCCTGAGACTGCGCCGGTTAAAAGTGGTGCGGCCTCGCCCGATCTGAGACAAGTCTACACCGACCCGCGGTTTTGGCGTCTTGCGCCACTATCGGCGACGACTGTCGCGACGGCTTGGGCGCTACATGGTTTGTGGGCGGCGCAATGGCTCACTGACGTCGAGGGTCTCGATCGGACCGCGTTGGTGTGGCATCTATTCGCCATGGCAGTCGCACTCAGTTTGGGCGCGATCTTGTGGGGAGTGGCGGCCGACCGGATGCGCCGGCGGGGCATCGGACCGCAGGCTGTCCTGGGAGTTGTCGCAATTGTGTTTATCGCGGCTCAACTAGCGTTGATCCTGCGGTGGCCGTTACCGTCGTACTTTCTTTGGGCCATCGTGGGGGCCGTCGGCGCGGTTACTGTTCTAAGCTATGCGATCCTGGCTGAACATTTCCCTAAAGAGCTTGCCGGGCGGGCCAATGGGCTGCTGAACTTTCTCCATATCGGCGGAGCGTTTGTTCTGCAATACGTGACCGGCGTCGTGCTGCAGCAGTGGACACCCCAGGCGGGGCATTATCCCGAAAGCGCTTATCAGGTTGCCTTTGCTCTCGATCTCGCTCTCCAGATCGTTGCAGGCGTCTGGTTTGCGCTTCCATGGGTTCTTCGCCGACCTTTGAGGACGCGCCGCGCACATCCGTCCGGATGATCTGATGGTCCGGCGAAGGGTAGTCGCTCATTGAGGTCGGGATCATCCTCGAAAACCGTTATAGCCAACGACCGAGGCTGTCGTGGGAGCAGTTCATCGCGATCCTGAGGGTTTACGGTCACGGAAGCTCTGGTTTTTGTCTCTTTGGGGTGCGCGTTGCATGCTCTTGACCTGCTAGCGCGCGACGTTCCGGTGCTCACTAGTCCCGAGCCCGCTAGATCTCGCTTGCTGGGCTGAGCCCAAATTGGCCGATGATGGATTGGAACGAGAGGTCAATTTTTTCAATTAGTTAGAGGGGGGCGTGTGCACGATGTGTGCACCGGGAGACCAAAGAAAATCTAGCAACAACCAACGTGAGCAGGCTGAACTCAGCGCGCTGCGGTGTCAGCGGCGGGCCGATGTTTCGCAGGGAGTGATCTCGTTCGCCAAGCCACGAATTTTCGCCGATCATGAGCGGAGGGCTCAATTCGCGGAATGTGCGGTTATGGAATTGAGAACGGGCTTCCCGCTTATCTAAGAAGGCGCCGCGAAGACCAGCTACTTTCAAAAAATGGCGCTAAACCAGCTCGCAATCCTGTCCCGCGGTTTCGGATCACGCCGGAAGGCCTTTTACTATCCAGCTCTCCACGTGGATGCTGCCGGACCGTTGAGGACCAAAGGCTATTCCACGGTGGCGGAACGACTGAGCGCCTCCCACCCGACGTCGGACAACCGCTGGCTGGCATCTGCGCCGGTCCCCATCTCAAAGGAATCCGCACCGGCGAGTATGCGCACGGGCATCTCGTCGAGGTCGGCGAGCTTGAGAATCATCGCTGCAACGCCCGTTGGGTCGCGGAGCAGCGCCCCATATTCGGGCGAGTGCATCATGCGGACCGTCGCACCGACCGTTTCTTCATAGGCCGTATCGAATGGTACGACCTGCAAAGAGCCCGCCTCCGCGAAGCGCGTCCGCATCGCCCCCGGTTCGACCGCCGAGACCTTGATACCTAGTGGCGCGAGTTCCAGGGCGAGCGTTTTGGCAAGAGCCGACACCGCTGCCTTGGACGCGTAGTAGATCCCTGCACCAGGCGTCGCTATGCGCGCGCCGATCGACGAAATGAGGATAATCCGACCTCGCCCCTGCGAACGCATCGTCGGCACGACGGCCTTGCATCCGTGGACAGCGCCCATGAAATTAGTCGCGAGTTGCGACTCGATGAGCTCGAGCGGCATGTCTTCGACCGAACCCACCCCAGAGAAGCCAGCATTGTTCACAAAGACGTCGATGCGGCCAAAGCGCTCAACTCCAGCCACCACGACATCACGTGCCCTTGCTCCGTCCGTTACGTCGAGCCGCTCCGCGAGAAACCGCTCGGGAAATCGGGATACGAGATCATCCAGCACCGCGGGGTTCCGCGCCGTGGCAACCACATTACAGCCAGCGGCCAATGCCTCCTCCACGATCGCGCGTCCGAGGCCGACGGAACTGCCTGTTACAAGCCAAGTATCATTTTTCACGTGCACACCGATATTGATTGATAATTGCAGTAATAGTATGTGCCTACACAGGCACCGCAAGAAGGCACAATGTTGATACTGAAGGCACATCGATGTGATTGAGAACGGGCGATATCACTTTACAGAAGACTGCGATCGGGTGGCTGAACTTCTGCGTCGCGTCGGCGACAAGTGGAGCGTTCTGATCGCCGTGCTGCTCGAGCTCGGCCCTCGGCGGTTCAACGATCTCAAGCGGTCCATCCCCGGAATTTCGCAACGCATGCTCACGCTGACGCTGCGCGGCCTGGAACGTGACGGGCTTGTCAAGCGCACGGTCACGCCCACTATACCGCCCCACGTTTCCTACGAGTTGACCGCGATGGGGCGCTCTCTGAGCGTTCCAGTCAAAGCGCTCTGTCAATGGGCAGAGGAAAACATCACGGCAATCGATGTCGCCCGAACGCGCTTCGAAACGGGCGATGCCCCGCAACACCCGCGCCAGATCCTGGTTGCGAAATAGGGCAGCCAGTACCGGTGGTTTGAGCAGCGCGCGGGCCTACATCAAAGAAATTGCGGTGCTCGTCAGCGCGTTGACGCGTGCGGTGCGACTATCCGTCGGTGATGTCGGCAACAATGGACTCCCGTATCGGGGGCTGTCTCAAACTGCAAAATATCCGGCCAGTGGCACGGGACGTTGGATCGTCAAACCGTCTCAATCGCTTGCGACCCCCGTGGGGTAGTAAGGGACCAGAAGCGCATAAGCTACGAGTGTAACTCGTTCCCACCGATGCGACATGATCCAGTAGCTTTCTCGGGTGTGAATCGGCCCCGAATCTTGACCCTCGCGTCGAGCATGTGCCCCCTTCTCCGCCCGCTTGGCCGACCGGTAACGCTCCGTCACCGCCGCCGCCACCTCGCGCCGCGCGCCCATGCTGATCCTTCCCGCCATCGACGACATCGATCCGATTGGGCAACGCGCACGATACCATTGTCACGCTGAAGAAGAATCCTCTGCGTTGGCGACGACACGGCGCGCCAAAATGCCACCAAATAGGCGGCGCATGTGACATTCGGACGCTGCAAAAAGAGCTTATGAAAGGTTGGATTGCCGGTAAGGCCAAGATCGAAGAGGCGACGCTGCTGTGTTCGGTGGCGCAAGGCAAGCCTACGCTTCGACGCACGGGCATCACAATTTGTGGGCTAACATATCATCTTTAAGCCGACATTTCAGATCGGAAACTACGGCGGATGGCCTGCGGTGGCTGCCCAAACGCGCGAAGGAAAGCGCGACGCATTCGCTCGCGATCGGCAAAGCCGGTTTCATTCGCGACTTCGTCAATTGAATGACGGCCATCTTCCATCATCGATCTCGCAGCTTCGACCCGAAGGTTCTCGATAGCTTTGGCGGGAGACTGGCCGGTCTCGGCACGGAAAGTCCGGCTGAACTGTCGCGGACTGAGATTTGCCGCGTGGGCAAGTTGTTCGACTGTGAGGGCGGCGTGCATGTTGCGTTTGGCATAGGCGAGGGCGTTCTGAATCCGGTCGGATTTCGGATCGAGTTCCAGCAGAGCCGAATGTTGTGACTGCCCACCCGCACGGCGATGATAGAGGACGAGTTTTTTAGCAACGAGCCGGGCGACATCCGGTCCTGCGTCTCTCTCGACCATTCCCAACGCCAGATCGATGCCGGCACTCGCTCCCGCTGACGTCCACACCGAACCGTCGATAATATAGATTTTGTCTTCGTCCACCTTCACCTTGGGAAATCGCGTTTGCAGTTCGCGCGTACTGAGCCAATGCGTCGTAGCGCGGCGGCCATCCAGGATGCCGGCCTCGGCCAGAACGAACGCGCCAGTGCAAATCGATGCAACGCGTCTCGAATTTTGCATGGCGGTTTGGACGAAAGAGACTACGGACGGTGCCACAGGCACAGAGCCGAGGCCGCCAGACACGATAAGGGTATCGAATATCCGATCGTCGAACGCATGCGTTTGGACGGGAATGCCCAGCGAACTGATCAATTGACCGCCAGTTTCTGACACCAGCCGAACATCGTAGAGCGCCTCGGTTGAAGTCAGGTTCGCAAATTCAAATACCGAAAGCGCGGCAAAGCTCATCATCTGAAAGCCTGGCGCTATCACAAATCCAATGCTGCGCATCTTGCCCTCCGTGGCCGAAAAGGTGGTGTATCTGGCATTTGAGACGCGCGCAAGCAACTGTAGCTTTGGTGGCAATGGCTGCACTCAGAAAGGAACATCTCATGACCAATGAGAACAAGGGGACCGCCCTGATCACTGGCGCGTCTTCCGGCATCGGCGCGATCTACGCTGACCGCTTGGCGCGGCGCGGCCACGATCTGATTTTGGTCGCCCGCAACCAGGACCGTCTTCAGGCTCTCGCGAAGCCACTGAAGGGCGAGACGGGCCGGTCGGTCGAGATCATCGCCGCGGATCTTACCGCTAAAACCGACCTTAAAAAGGTTGAGGAACGGCTGAAGACCGACGCTAGTATTTCGATGTTGATCAATAATGCGGGCGTGGGAGCGACAGCACCGCTGCTTGACTCGGACATCACGAAGATGGACGACATGATAGCGCTCAATGTGAACGTGTTGACACGGCTTGTTTATGCGGCTGCTCCCGGTTTTGTTGCGCGCGGCAAAGGAACGATCATCAACATCGCGTCGATCGTCGCCGTCGCGCCGGAAGTGTTGAATGGCGTTTATGGCGGAAGCAAAGCGTTCGTGCTCGCCCTCAGTCAATCGCTTCGGCACGAACTCGCCGACAAGGGCGTGCGCGTGCATGTCGTATTGCCGGGTGCCACCGCAACCGAATTCTGGAACATTGCCGGAACGCCGATTGAGTATCTGCCGAAAGAGATCGTTATGACGGGCGAGCACATGGTCGATGCTGCGCTCGCGGGTCTTGATCAGGGCGAATTCGCCACCGTTCCATCTCTGCCGGATATCGCGGACTGGAATACGTTTGAGGCCGCACGCAAGGCGCTGGGACCCGGTCTCTCCCGCACCACGCCCGCTGCCCGGTACGGGGTGAGTTAGCTCCAAACAAAATGCATCTCGTTGTAGGGAAGGGTAGCGCGGCGATCGAGGTGCATATCGTCAGAAACAATGAGGCACCGGGTGGCATGGGAGAGCCGGGAACATCGGCGATCATGCCGGCGATCGCCAACGCGATCTTTGCCGCGACCGGCAAGCGGCTGCGAAAGCTGCCGATCGACCCTGCGGTGTTGAAGCAGCCGGCGTGAACGGATGCAGAGTCGAAATTCTCATGGAGCGGCCCGATGAACCAATTGCTCGCCAGAGTTCTTGACGCACATGGCGGTATGGACCGCTGGAATGGCTACCAGAAGGTGGGGGCTACCATCGTAACCGGAGGCGGCTTCTTTGCGCTCAAGGGCGTGTTGCAGGATCCAAACCCGCGCCGCATGGCCGTCTGGCTGCACGAGGAGCGTTCGTCCGTCATGCCCTATGGGACTCCCGATCAACGAACGATGTTCACCCCTGACCGGATCGCCATCGAGAAGCTCGACGGCACGCTGGTTGCCGAACGTCACGCTCCCAGGGACTCCTTCGCCGGCCATCAGATGAACACGCCTTGGGATCCCCTGCATCGCGCCTATTTCAACGGCGAGGCGCTGTGGACCTATCTCACCACGCCGTTCCTGCTTGCGATGGAAGGCGTGCGGGTCGAAGAGACTGAACCCTGGCGGGAAGGCGAAGAGACATGGCGCGTGTTGCGCGCCATCTTTCCTGGCTCGATCGAAACGCACAATTTGGTTCAGGATTTCTTCTTCGGCGACGACCTGATGCTGCGCCGCCACGACTATAGCGTGAATATCGCGGGCGGGTTTGCCGCCGCGCAGCTGACCTCGGATCATGTGACGGCTGATGGCATTAGTCTGCCGACCCGGCGTCGTGCCTATCCGCGCGGTCCCGACCGCCGGCCGATCCTCGAATTGCTGATGGTGTCGATCGATATCAGCGCGGTTCAGTTCGAGTAACGATTCCGCAGTCTTAAGTTCAATAAAAGAATGATGTGGATCAGTGGTTCGGAGACCCGGTCCGCCGGTTCTTGTTTGCGACAACCCTTCGGCTGCGAGAGCCGCCAGTCGGCGCATGCAATTCTGAAAAATACGTAATGATCGCATATTTGCAGAGTATTCTACGCACGGTTGCCGCTGGAGTCATCGCCGCAATGGGGCGGTTCTAGACGCCGATGCCGGAGCTGTTATCGGTCGTGAAGTCGATGAATTTCGGAAATACTTGACGAGTTCAAAAAAAGAACTGTAGTTTATGTACGAAGACGGCCGGTCGCAACGGCCGCGCCGCGCCACGGGGCGCACGTTGCTGCGGGTAGACCCCGTGTATCCAAGATGGGAGGAAGTCATGTTCGGGAAGTCAAAACTTGCATTCGCGCTGGTGCTGGCGCTGTCCGCACCGGCGTTTGCGGCAGATGCACCGGGCGTCACGGCGACCGAGATCAAGATCGGTGGCGTTTTCCCGTTCGGTGGACCGGCGTCATCGATCGGCGTCGTCGGCAAGGGCGTTCTTGCCTATGTTCAATTGCTCAACGAACGCGGCGGCATCAATAGCCGCAAGATCAATTACATCGCGTTGGACGACGCCTACAGCCCGCCAAAGTCGGTGGAGCATATCCGCAAGCTCGTGGATGGCGAGGAGGTGTCGTTCATTTTCAGCCAGCTCGGCACAGCCGGCAACACGGCGACGGCGAAATACCTGGCTGCGAAGGGAGTCCCCAGTATCGCGGTCGTCTCCGGCTCGAGCAAGTTCACCCACGTTCAGGATTATCCCCTGATGACAACCGGGCTGGTCAGCTACGATGTCGAAGGGCAAATCTATGCCAAATACCTGACCAGGACGGTACCGACCGGCAAGTACGCGATCCTTTACCAGAACGACGATCTTGGAAAGGACTATGTCAATGCGTTTCGCACGTTTCTGAAAGGCGATTTCGACAAGCGGGTCGTGACCGCGGCTTACGAGGTCACCGAACCGACGGTGGATTCGCAGGTCGTCAATCTGAAGAGTTCGGGTGCTGAGGCGTTCTTTATCGCCGGCACGCCAAAATTCGCGGCGCAGGCGATCCGCAAGGCATCCGAAATCGGCTGGAAGCCGACGGTGATCATCGATTTTCCGTCTAGCTCGATCGCAGGCACACTGAAGCCTGCCGGTCTCGACAAGTCGGTCGGCGTGATCGTCGGCACCACGAACAAGGACCCCACCGATCCGAAATGGACCAACGATGAAGGTATGAAGGCATACGTTGCGTTCTTTGAAAAATACTTGCCGGGAGCCGACATTTCGAACACGAGCTATCTGACCGGCTATCAGCAGGGCATCCTGCTCGAGCAAATCCTGAAGCTGTGTGGCGATGATCTGTCGCGTGCCAATATTCTCCGCCAAGCCAAGTCGCTCAAGGACGTCGAGATTGGCACCGCTCTGCCGGGAATCAAGGTGAACACCAGCGCGAAGAACAACATGGTCTGGACTCAGATGCGTCTCCAGCGTTGGAACGGCAGCAGCTGGGAATTGTTTGGTGACGTTCTCGACGCAGCGTCCGAATGACGGTCATGAAAGGACTGATGCAAAATCAGCCATTATTGCTTTCGTCGCTACTGAAGCATGCAGATCGCTTTCATTCCGGCACTGAGATCGTCTCGCGCACCGTGGAAGGCCCGATCCATCGTTATACCTACGGAGATGCGGCGCATCGCGCACGGAAACTGGCCGATGCGCTGCGCCGCCATGGCGTCGCGCCGGGCGACCGGGTCGCCACGCTTGCTTGGAACAATTTTCGTCACTTCGAGATCGAGCACGGCGTCACCGGTCTTGGCGCGGTGTGGCATGCGATCAATCCGCGGCTGATCCCGAGCCAGGTCTCCTACATCGTAAACCACGCCGAAGACCGCGTGCTGTGCTTCGACAGTTCGTTTCTTTCCCTCGTCGAGAAGCTGGCTCATGAATGGCCGACCGTCGGCCTGTTTGTCCTCATGGTGGACCGGTCATCGATGCCGGCGAGCCGCTTGCCCAACCTCGTGTGCTACGAGGATTTCATCAGTTCGGGCGACAGTGGCTTCGAATGGCCTGTCTTCGACGAATTGTCGGCATCGTCGCTGTTCTATACGTCAGGGACAAGAGGCAATCCCAAGGGCGTGCTGTATTCCCACCGTTCGGATGTGCTGCATGCGCTCACCCTTGGTGGAGCCTGCGGTTTTGGATTCGTGGCGCCGGACACGATCCTGCCGATGACGCCGATGTTTCACGCCAACGGTGCCTGGGGATTTACCCATGCGGCCCCGATGGTGGGAGCCAAACTGGTACTGCCGGGCCCCAAATTGGATGCCGCCAGCATTGCCGAGTTGATCGAAGGAGAGGGCGTCACCGTGACGGCAGGCGTCCCGACACTATACAACAATCTGCTGAAGCATTTTGAGGAGCAGGGGCGTGGCGCCGGCACATTGAAGCGCATCGCGGTGGCGGGATCAGCCCCCGCACCCCGCATGATCGAAGGCTTCGAACGGCTCGGCGTTGCGGTAAACCACGTCTGGGGGATGACGGAAACCAGCCCCAGCGGAACGTCTCCACAACCATCGCGTCGGACGGCGAAGCTCTCAGCCCTGGAGCAGATCGCAAGAAAGACCACACAAGGGCACCCGCTCTATGGCGTCGACGTGAAAATCGCCGACGAATTCGGCAACGAGATGCCGCGCGATGGCAAATCCGCCGGCCGGCTCATGGTTCGCGGGCCCTGGATCATCAGCGGCTACTACCGTGACGATAAACCTCTGCTGCACGACGGCTGGTTCGACAGCGGTGACGTTGCTGTCCTTGACGACGACAATACCGTCCGGCTTACCGACCGGGCCAAGGATATCATCAAGTCGGGCGGTGAGTGGATCAGTTCGATTGATGTCGAGAACCTGACCATGGGATGTCCGGGCGTGGCCGAAGCCGCGATGATCGGCGTTCCCCATCCGAAGTGGGAGGAGAGGCCGTTGCTCGTTGTCGTGCCGCTGGCCGGCGCGACCGTGACCGCGCAGACGATTGCGGCCTATCTGGACGGCAAGGTCGCCAAATGGTGGATACCCGACGATGTCGTCTTCGTCGAAGCGCTCAGCTACGGGGCAACCGGCAAGATCCAGAAGATGGAGTTGCGCCGGCGCTTCGCCGGCCATTATTCGTCGATGGCGAGGTCGACCGCGTGAGAATGCTGGAAGTCGCCGCGCGACCGGCAATGATCGCAAGGCGCGCAGGTACATCGGCGCCCGGAAGGGGCTCGCTGGAAGAGCCTCGTCAGGCGGCCGCCTGCTTACCCGTCTTCGCTTTGGCGGGCTTGTCGGTGGCTCGTCGCGCTGAGGGATCGCGCGCGCCGGGACCCGGATGGGTATGAACCTGCTTGGCGAGCAGCGGTTCGTTGCATTCGGAGCACACCATCACGGGGTCGAATATCTTCCCGCAACTGCGGTGTTCGTGCAGCAGCGGTCGTCCGCGCTCGTCGACCATGTGGGTATCGCCCCAATGGACCAGCGCCATCATCACCGGATAGAGGTCAAGGCCCTTTTGGGTGAGAATATATTCGTGGCGCTTGGGTGACTCCTGGTAGGGGATGCGCCGCAGCACGCCTTGCCGGACCAGCTTCTTCAGCCGTTCGGCGAGCAGGTGGCGGGTGATGCCAAGCGCGGACTGGAATCCCTCAAACCGTCGCGTACGCAGAAAACATTCCCGCAGGATCAGAAGGCTCCAGCGATCGCCAATCACACCGATGGTGCGGGCCAGCGAACACGGCTCTTCCTCAAGTTCATCCCACTTCATTCCTGCTCTCTCCAGTCACGTACGGCGTATCGAATCGAACGGCGGAACCGATACCGTCGTGCCATTCTAAATAGGTACTCAGAATGAAACAATCACCCAAGCACCCCTTATTGTTCCGATAACCTACCATGAACAGGCCCTATTTGACAGTTCGTTTTTAGAACTGTAACAACAATCTGTAGCCAAGGCACGGCTGCTGGTTAGGTTTACCAGCCTCTGAATCAACAGCGCGTGCGCCCGAGGAGAAAGCCGGTGGTCAGTCCCCTGAAAGTGGAATTTCAGTTCGATTTCGGAAGCCCGAACGCTTATTTGGCGGAGCTGGCGCTACCGGCGATCGAACGGCGCACCGGCGTGAAGTTCGACTATGTTCCGGTTCTGCTCGGCGGGATATTCAAGGCGACCAACAACATGTCGCCGGCCGAGTCGCTCAACGGAATCAAGAACAAGCCGGAATATCAGGCGCTGGAGACCCAACGCTTTATTCGTCGCCACAGCATCACGAAATTCCGTTCAAATCCGTTTTTCCCGGTCAATACGCTGATGCTGATGCGGGGTGCCGTTGCGGCCCAGTTCGACGGCATGTTCGAACCGTATTTCCGCGCCGCCTACCATCACATGTGGGAAGAGCCGAAGAAGATGGACGACGTTGCGGTCTTCCGGAGCGCATTTACCGCTTCCGGGATCGATGTTGAACGGCTGATGGCGCGAGCGCAGCAGGATGACGTCAAGAAACGATTGCTTGATGTGACGAACGACGCGGTTAGCCGTGGTGCATTCGGGTCACCTACGTTCTTTGTCGGCAAGGAGATGTTCTTCGGCAAGGACCAGCTTCGCGACGTCGAGGAATCGATTGTCGAACAGACCAGTCATCTTGCCGCCAGGACGGCCTAAGCTATAGCCGAGCAATACCTCCGGACTGCTTCGTCGGTTTGCACCTCGCAATGACGAGCCAAGTCCGGTCCAGCACAGGAAAAGCATTTCAAGGGAGAGCGTCATGTTGGGTCCACTCACTGGGGTTCGTGTCCTTGATCTCACCAGTGTGGTGTCGGGTCCATTCGCGACCATGTTCCTCGCCGATCAGGGCGCCGACGTGCTCAAGATCGAGCCGATCGGCGGCGATATCACGCGCCGCAGTCGTGCCACCATCGACAAGGGCGGCGAGTTTTCCGCGCTGTTCATTTCTTCCAACCGCGGCAAGCGCTCGCTGTCGATCGACGTCAAGAGCGCGGTCGGCCGCGAGGTCCTCGCCAAGCTGGTCGCACAGGCTGACGTCCTGGTGCAGAATTTCCGGCCCGGCACCACGGAGCGCCTCGGCCTCGGTGCGGACGAATTGCGGGCGCGCCATCCGCGCCTGATCTATGTTTCGATTAGCGGAGTCGGCGATACCGGACCCTATGTGAAGAAGCGGGTTTACGATCCGATCATCCAGGGCCTGTCCGGTTTCGCCGACATCCAGTCGCAGCCGGTGACCAACCGCCCGCAGATGATCCGCACCATCGTTTGCGACAAGACCACCGCCGTGTTTACCGCGCAGGCGGTATCGTCGGCGCTGTACGCCCGCGAGAAGACCGGGCAGGGCGATCATATCCAGGTCGCCATGCTGGACGCCATGATCTCGTATTTGTGGCCGGAAGGCATGATGCAGTACACCGTGGTTGGCGCGGAGACCACGGCGGCCGATCCCAACGATCGTCCGGATCTGGTGTTCAAGACCAGCGACGGTTACATCACCGCCGGCACCATCTCGGATTCAGAATGGCAGGGCTTCTGCAAGGCGTCGGGCGATCCGGAGCTCGCCAAGGATCCGCGGTTCGCGACGCCGTCGGCCCGCTCGGTCAACGCCACGGCCCGCATCAACAAGATGGCGGAATATATTGCGCAGCATACGACGGCCGAGTGGCTGGAACGGCTCGACGCCGCCGACGTGCCCTGCGCGCCGATCCTGCGCCGCGGCGAGATCATTCATAACGAGCAGGTCGTCGCACGTGGTCTCATCGTGGAGTTCGATCAGCCGATGGTCGGACGGGTGCGGCAACCAAAGCCCGCAGCCCGTTTCGAGATCAATCAAGCTGTGATCGGAGGGCCGGCGCCCCGTGTCGGCGAGCACTCACGCGACGTGTTGCGCGAGCTGGGCTATGACGACGGCGCCATCGATAAAATGGTCGGCGAATGCTCGGTTCGCGTAGCGGTCTGAACAGGGCGCTCCGCGCAATGGACGCCAGTTGTCAGCTTTTTTGCGCCACCGGCGTGACTGGCGCCAGCGGCACGTTCGCCGCCTTGGCGAGCTGACAGGCTTCTCGCGCCTGTATGCGTTCGAGATAGGGATGGGCGTTGTCGCAAATGCCGACGCCGTAAGCGATCGCCCAATCCAGACATGTCGTCAGCAGGATGTCGGCGCTGGTGAACTTGGCGCCCATCAGGAACTGCCGTCCATCTGCCAGTGCGACTTCCACATGCCGCAACTGCTCGCGAAAATACTCGCCAGCCTTGGTGACCACCTCGGGCGCAACGCCATAGATCGGTCCAAGCGCATCGGCCCGGTGCCTCCGCATCACGTAAAGGCTGGTGGAATCCAGCTCAGCAACGATGAA
>WNFM01089011.1_pt2 | contig 16528 bp, 17 predicted proteins | sample 5400271 | NCBI WGS metagenome assembly WNFM01 (sample SAMN13153352, study PRJNA577476) | soil metagenome | isolation source: 60 cm saprolite on Douglas fir-dominated hillslope | place: USA:California | collected 2013-09-17
GAGCGTGGTTCTCCCTGCAGCGCTGCCGGTAGCGGGCGAGATACTCACCAGCAACATCCGCAGCATCGATACGCAGGCGCGGCCAATACGCTATGCCGGGTCGGCTGTGCCGCCGGAAACGGCGAAGCTGGTCCGAGCTACGCTGGACGCGTTCATCACGATCTGAACGTTCTGGCGTGCCTTGCCGACAGGGCCTGTTCGCGGTAAGACCCGCGGCGCTTCGAGCACGCCCTCAGAGACAAGGGTTCCCAATGGCACGCAACAAGATCGCGCTGATCGGCGCCGGCCAGATCGGCGGCACGCTGGCGCTCCTCGCCGGCCTCAAGGAGCTGGGCGACGTGGTGCTGTTCGACATCATCGACGGCGTGCCGCAGGGCAAGGCGCTCGACATCGTCCAAGGCAGCTCGATCGAGGGCTACGACGCGGCGATCGTCGGGACAAACGACTATGCCGGTCTGAAGGGCGCCGATGTCGTCATCGTGACCGCCGGCGTGCCGCGCAAGCCCGGGATGAGCCGCGACGACCTGATCGGCATCAACACCAAGGTGGTCGGCGAGGTCGGCGCGGCGATCAAGCAGCATTGCCCCAAGGCCTTCGTCATCACCATTACCAATCCGCTCGACGCGATGGTCTGGGTCATGAAGGAGGCGACCGGGCTCCCGGCCAACCGGGTCGTCGGCATGGCCGGAGTGCTCGACAGCGCCCGCTTGCGCTATTTCCTGGCCGCCGAGTTCAACGTTTCGGTCGAGGACGTGACCGCCTTCGTGCTCGGCGGCCACGGTGACACAATGGTGCCGCTCATTCGCTACGCAACCGTTGCCGGCATCGCGTTGCCCGACCTGATCAAGATGGGATGGACAACGCGCGAACGGGTCGAGGAGATCTTTCAGCGCACTCGCGACGGCGGCGCCGAGATCGTCAATTTCCTGAAGACCGGCTCGGCCTTCTATGCGCCGGCGAGCGCCGCGATCGCGATGGCCGAGGCCTATCTGCGCGACAAAAAGCGGGTCTTGCCTTGCGCCGCTTGGCTCAGCGGGCAATACGGGGTCAACGACCTTTATGTCGGCGTACCGGTGGTGATCGGCGCCGGCGGCGTCGAGCGCATTGTCGAGCTGCAGCTCGATCGCGACGAGAAGGCCGCCTTCGACAAGTCGGTCGAGGCGGTACGCGGGCTGATCGACGTCGCCCGCAAAATGCGCGAGACGGCAAAGGCCGGCTGACAAGACCGCTTGGCGGTCAACGCGTGCGCATTGGGTCGATTGCGGGGCTGCAGTGTTCTCGTCAAAGTAGCGCACCACCAGCGATAGCGGGGCTACATGCCCGATCTGACGATCTATCTCGGCAACAAGAATTATTCGTCCTGGTCGCTGCGGCCCTGGCTGGTGCTGAAGCAAACCACCGTCGCCTTCAACGAGGTGGTCATCCCGCTGTATCAGCCGACGAGCCGGGCAACGGTGCTGAAATATTCGCCCTCCGGCCGGGTGCCCGTGCTGCAACACGGCTCGTTGACCTTGTGGGAGAGCTTGGCGATCTGCGAATACCTAGCCGAGGCCTTTCCCACATTCGAGCTGTGGCCGAAGGACCCGGCCGCACGCGCGGTTGCGCGCGCAGCCAGCGCCGAGATGCATGCCGGGTTTCAGGCCTTGCGCCAGCATTTGCCGATGAACGTCCGGTCGAGCTTTCCTGATCGCGGCGTCACTCCGGAAGTGCAGGCCGACATCAACCGGGTGATGGCTGTCTGGCGCGACTGCCGCGCCCGGTTCGGCGAGGGTCACGGCGATTTTCTGTTCGGCAATTTCACGATTGCCGATGCGATGTACGCGCCGGTCGTGTCGCGCTTCCGTACCTACAGGATCGAACTGGAACGCGATGCCGAAGCCTATTGCGAGACGATCATGGCATTGCCGGCGATGCAGGAATGGATCGCCGCGGCGCGCAACGAGCCGATGATCGTCGAGCAGTTCGAGTTCTAACCGGGCAAATCGCCGACGAGCGTATCAAGCGTCCGCGCCAGCCGGGCAAGATCGGCTTCGGTCGATAGCCGGTGATCGCCGTCCTTGACCAGCGTCACCACCACATCGCGGCTGGTCAGGCGTTCGATATCGAGCGGGATCGGCGCGCCGAGCAGCAGATGCCTCCGGCCGTCCTCAATCAGCGCGCGGGTATACGGATAGCCGGCCGGATCGTAATCGGAGGGAAGGACGACCGCGCCCTCTTCTTCGAGTGTCCGATGCTGTTCCGGGGTGAGCCGCGCGGGCAGTAGTTCCTGCGTGAAATCGGGCGCCGGTGCGATGCCGACCAGAGCGGCGATCCGCTCGCCGCGCGCCAGCGCGGACAGCAGCATTATCCAGCCGCCCATGCTCGAGCCGACCAGGATCTGCGGACCCTCCGTCAGCGAATCGATGACGGCAATCGCGTCCTCGCGCCAGCGGCCGATCGTGCCAAGAGCGAAATCGCCGCTCGATCGGCCGTGCCCGAAATAGTCGAACCGCACATAGGCGCGGCCTCGACCGCGGCAATAATCCTCTAAAAACAGTGCCTTGGTTCCGGTCATGTCGGAGCGGAAGCCGCCGAGAAACACGACGCCCGGCGGCATGCCGGCAATGCTTCCGTAGGCGATGGTGGCGCCGTCCGGCCGTGCTAGACTTTTTGTGATCGCAGAAGACGCTCGAGAGGTGTCGGATGCGGGCATCGCAAGGGTATACGGCAGCGAATGGACAGCGACGGTAGCATCAGCCCGGCACCGAAAGAAGGCCGCCCGCCGGCGGTGCTGCAGGTCGTGCCGAGCCTGGTTTCGGGCGGAGTCGAGCGCGGCACGGTCGAATTGGCCGGCGCGTTGACCGCAGCCGGCTGGACCGCCTATGTCGCCTCGGCCGGGGGCCCGATGGAGCGCCAGCTTACGCGCGCCGGGGTCCAGCATATCCAGCTGCCCCTGGCCTCGAAGAACCCCCTCGTCATTCGCCGCAACCGCAAGGGCCGCGCCCCGGCGTGGAGCGCCTGGTCGGCGGCGCGGGCTACCGGGCGGCGTTTCGTGACCACATTTCATAACGCCTATCCCGCCGATCTGCCGCTGAAGCGCTGGTACAATTCGGTGATGGCGCGCGGCGAGCGGGTCATCGCCATCTCGCAATACGTTGGCGATCACGTCGCGAGCGCCTACGGCATCGGCCCCGACCGGTTGCGGGTGATCCCGCGCGGCGTCGATCTCACCCAGTTCGACCCGCACCGGGTGCCGGGCGAGCGCGTCGCCCGGTTGGCGGAGCAGTTGCGCGTGCCTGACGATGCCGCCGTGGTGATGCTCCCCGGCCGCCTCACACGCTGGAAGGGCGGTCTCGAGTTTATTGAGGCGATCGCCCGCCTTGGACGACGCGATTTGTGCTGCATTTTTGTCGGGGCGGAGCAGCGCTGCGGCTTTCGCCGCGAGCTGGAAGTAGCTATCAAGCGGTACGGGCTCGTCGGCATGTTCCGCATCATCGAGGACTGCCGCGACATGCCGGCGGCGTATCAACTGGCCGATGTGGTGGTGTCCGCATCGACCGACCCCGAGGGGTTCGGCCGGGTCATCGTCGAAGCGCAGGCGATGGGGCGACCGGTTGTTGCCACAGACCATGGCGGCGCGCGCGAGACGGTCCAGCCGGGGGTCTCCGGCTGGCTGGTGCCGCCGCATGATCCCGCGGCGCTGTGCGCGGCGATTGCCGAAGCGCTGGCGCTCGATCCTGCGGCCCGCGTCAGCTTCGCCCGGCGCGCCCGCGCGCAGGTCACCGCGGGCTATACCCGCGAGGCGATGTGCGCACGGACGATCGAGGTCTACGAGGAGCTGCTGTTTCCCGAACCGGACGCCGATGCCGCTCTTACGCCGGAACCGCTGCCCATCTCGGCATAACATCATTCTCGGCTGCCGAAAACGGTGCCGCGCCTTGACGCGGCATCGGGGGCTAGCGATATTGCTGGCATGAGCAAAATCGGCCAAGCCGGCGCGACGACTACCACCATCCCGCATGGCGGGGTGCCCGGAGGTTGTGCGCGCTGATTAACCGGCAAAGCTCGAACCTGAAGGACCCCGCCGGACAACCGGACGGGGTTTTTTCGCGACCATTTCGCCCCGTCTGACCGGCACGATCGACGGAGCACAGGCGCGATGGCCAGCAGTCCCGAAGAAATCCCGCATCCCCCAGTCCCGCATGGGCAGATCGCTGCTCCGGTAGCCGTGACCCTGCCCGATGGCAGCCGCCGCGAATTTCCGCGGCCGCTGACCGGGGCCGATCTGGCCGCCGCGATCGGGCCGGGCCTCGCCAAAGCCGCCATCGCGGTCAAGATCGACGGCAAGCCGCGGGATCTCGGGACACTGATCGACCATGACGCGGAGGTCGCGATCATCACCCGCGACATGCCCGAAGGGGTGGAAATCCTCCGGCACGACGCGGCGCATGTGATGGCCGAGGCGGTCAAGGAGCTGTATCCGGAAACGCAAGTCACCTTTGGCCCAGCGACCGAGACCGGGTTTTATTACGATTTCGCCCGCGCGGAGCCGTTCACCCCGGAGGATCTCGCCCGCATCGAAGAACGCATGCACGAGATCGTCCGCCGCGACGAGCCGATCGCCCGCGAGGTGTGGAACCGCAACAAGGCGGTGGCCTTCTTTGACGGCATCGGCGAGCGCTACAAGGCCGAATATATCGGCGAGATCCCGCCTGAGGAGGAGATCAGCCTCTATCGCCAGGGTAATTTCGTCGATCTCTGCGTCGGGCCGCATCTACCGTCGACCGGCCGGCTCGGCCAGGCCTTCAAGCTGATGAACGTCGCCGGTGCCTATTGGCGCGGCGATCGCAAGAATGCGCAGCTGCAGCGCGTCTACGGCACCGCCTGGCCGAACCAGAAGGAACTCGACGCATACCTGTTTCGGCTCGAGGAAGCCGAACGCCGCGACCACCGACGGCTCGGCCGCGAGCTCGACCTGTTTCATCTTGGCGAGGAGGCGGTCGGCAGCATCTTCTGGCACCCGAAAGGCTGGACCCTGTTTCGGACGATCGAGGATTACATGCGCCGGCGGCTTGCCCGCGCCGGCTATAACGAGGTCAAGGGCCCGCTGCTACTCGACCGCAGCCTGTGGGAGGCGACCGGTCATTGGGAGAATTTCAGGGAGAACATGTTCGTCGCCGAGAGCCGCGACGAGCGGGTGCTCGCGGTCAAGCCGATGAACTGCCCGGGCCACGTACTGATTTTCGGCAACAGGCTCCGGAGCTATCGCGAACTGCCGCTCCGCTTGTCCGAATTCGGCAGCTGCCATCGCAACGAGCCATCCGGCGCTTTGCACGGCATCATGCGGGTGCGCGGCTTCACCCAGGACGACGCGCATATCTTTTGCACCGAAGACCAAGTCACCGGCGAGGCGGTTGCGTTCTGCGGATTGCTGCTGTCGATCTACCGCGACTTCGGCTTCGACGACGTCGAAATCAAATTCGCCGACCGGCCGCCGCAGCGGATCGGCAGCGATGCGGTTTGGGACCGCGCCGAGCGCGATCTGAAGGCCGCGGTCGAACAGGCAGGGCTTGCCTACACCTATAATCGCGGCGAAGGCGCGTTCTACGGTCCCAAGTTCGAATTCAATCTGCGCGACGCACTCGGCAGGCAGTGGCAGTGCGGCACCTTGCAGCTCGATTTCATGATGCCAGGGCGGCTCGGCGCAACCTATGTCGGCGAAGACGGCGGCCGCCATACGCCGGTCATGCTGCATCGCGCGATCCTCGGCTCGATGGAGCGCTTCATCGGCATCCTGATCGAGCATTATGCCGGCCGGTTTCCGCTGTGGCTCGCGCCGGTGCAGGCGGTTATCGCCTCGATCACCGAGGAGGCTGCGGGCTATGCCGAGGAGGTGGCGCGCGAGTGCGTGGCGGCCGGGCTGCGCATCGTCACCGACACCGGCAACGAGAAGATCAACTATAAGGTGCGCGAGCACAGCCTCGCGAAAGTGCCGGTGATGCTGGTCGTCGGCCGCCGCGAGGCCGAGCAGCGCAGCGTTGCCTTGCGGCGGCTCGGCGGTTCGGCGCAGGAATCCCTTGCGCTTGCCGAGGCCGTCGCTAGATTGAAAGAGGAGGCGGCGCCGCCCGGGCCGCACTAGCCGTTCGCGCGAAGACGAGAGCGGCTCCAAACAACTATTCGAAGGAGAACAGTCAATGACGAGATCTCGTCGATGCGTGTGCGGCTCGTTGACGAACGCGGTCAGATGGTGGGGATCGTCGGGCGCGATGAAGCGCTCGATATGGCCGCCGAAGCCGGCTTCGACCTCGTCGAAATCGCTCCCAATGCCGATCCGCCGGTCTGCAAAATCCTCGATTACGGCAAATTCAAATACGAAGAGCAGAAGAAGAAAAACGAAGCACGCAAGAAGCAAAAAGTTATCGAGGTCAAGGAAATCAAGCTGCGTCCGAGCATCGACGACCACGACTATGCGGTCAAGATGCGTAGCATGAACAAGTTCATCGAAGAAGGCGACAAGGTCAAGGTGACCATGCGGTTCCGCGGGCGCGAACTGGCGCACCAGGAACTCGGCATGAACGTGCTGATGCGGGTCAAGGACGATCTCGACCAGATCGCCAAGGTCGAACAGATGCCGCGCATGGAAGGCCGGCAGATGACGATGGTGGTTGCCCCCAGGTAAGGTGGCGCTTGGCAGCCGGCTGAAGCTGCCGCCACTCGCGCGTTACCGGGAGCACAGCCATGCCCACCATCGAGCCTTATGCCGCAAAAGGCGTCTACGACCCGCCGATCTATTCACAGGCGGTCAAGGTCAGCGGCGCGCAGACGATCCTCTATATCGCCGGGCAGGTCGCCTACGGCCCCGACGGCAATGCCGCTCATGCCGGCGATTTCAAGGCCCAGGCGCGAGCCACGCTTGCGGCACTGAAGGCGCAGGTCGAAGCCGGCGGCGGCACCATGGCGAATGTCGTCAAGGTCAACACTTATCTGACTGACATCCGCCACCGCGCCGATTACGGGCCGATCCGCGAGGAGTTTTTCGGCAAGAAGATGCCGGCCCACACCCTCGTCGCCGTCGCCGCGCTGGCCCAACCTGAATTCCTGATCGAGGTCGAGGCCGTCGCGGTCCTGTAGGCCCAGGCCGGACGTCAGATCGCAGCCGATTGACTTTCTCTGACTGTCAGCGTACTTTGTAAAACAAAGTTCACTGCCCATCGGAGAACACGGCGATGATCCAGGACCAGGCGCGTGACGACATCGCTTTCATCCGCCGTGCTATCGAAGAGGGCGGCGCGTATGCGAGCGCCGGCAGCCCGGACATGGTGGTCTGGGGCATCGCCGTCGCGCTCGGCTATCTCGGCACCTACGGCTTCATCCGGGGTTGGTCGCCACTCCCGCCCGGTTCGTTATGGGCGGTATGCATTGGCTTGGCTTGGCTCTATTCGCTGCGCCGACTGTTCCGACGCCTTAGCGGCGGCATCGCCAGTGCGGTTCGTGGCCCGATGGCGCGGGCCTTGTCCATACTGTGGCTGGGCTGCGGCATCTTTTTGACAACGCTGGGCATCGCCGCAATGTGGACCGGCGCGGCGCGCGAGGGCTGGTTCAATCCCGTCGTCGCCGGGGTGATGGGGATCGCGTTTTTCGCCAGCGCATCGCTCAGCAATCTGCCCTGGCTGCGCTGGATCGCCATCGGCTGGTGGATCGGCGAACTGGCGATGTTTGCCTTGCGGCATCAGCCCGAGGCGCTGCCTCTAGCGGCTGTCCTGATGCTGGTGCTACTCGCCGGGCCGGGGCTCATTCTGCTGCAGCGGCGGGCGCGCGACGGGGTATGACCGATTACGATCATGCGGCGATAGACGAGCTCCTGCACAGCCGCGTCCGGCTCGCCATCATCGCCTTTCTCGCCGGCGCCACGACCGCCGATTTCTCGGCGGTGCGCGATGCCACCAAGACGACCGACGGCAATGCCAGCCTGCATCTGCGCAAGCTCGAAGACGCCGGCTACATCGCCGTCAAAAAGCGCTTCGTCGCACGCCGGCCACAGACGCTCTATTCGCTCACCCAACGCGGCCGCAAGGCGCTCCTCGACTATATCGCCCATCTCGAAACCCTGTTGCCGCCGGCTGGCGGCGGCGAACCTCCGGCAAAGGACGAACGCCGATGAAGCACGCCTTCCGGCATCTGCTGACCGACTTCCTGTCGGCGCTGCTGTTTCTGGCGGCCTATATCGCGACCGGAAATGTCGCCGCCGGCGCGGCGGTTGCGATCATCGTCGGCGTCGGCCAGGCCGCCTTCCAGCTGGCGACCGGGCGCCGCATCGATCCGATGCAGTGGTTGAGCCTCGGCATCATCCTTGTGCTCAGCGCCGCCTCGGTCGCGACGAACAGCCCGCGCTTCGTGATGCTGAAGCCGAGCCTCGCCCATTTCGCGATCGCCGCGGCGATGCTGAAGCGCGGCTGGCTGTTGCGCTACCTGCCGGAGATCGCTCAGCGCAATCTGCCCGAAGCGGTTCCGGTCGCGGCCGGCTACGTCTGGGCCGGGCTGATGGTGGCGCTCGGCCTCACGAACATCGCGATCGCGCTCTACGGCGATTTTGCGACCTGGGTCTGGTTCGTGTCGGTCGTGCTGGTCGTCGCCAAGCTCGGCGCGTTCGGGCTCCAATATGTCGTGTTCCGAGCGATCATCAGCCGACGCATCCGGGCGGCCGCGCTCACGGCTGCGCAGGCCTCGTCCGCAACAGTGGCCACTATCCTGGCGCTCGCTGTTCTGTTGGCCGGCGCGGACCGCGCCGACGCGGTCGGGTTTGAGCAGATCGCCGTGCCCGATCCGGAAGGACAGCCGATCGCGGTGGACCTCTGGTACCCGAGTGATGCGCCGACCGCACCACTGCGCCTCGGCCCCTACGAACAGACGGTCGCGGTCGACGGGCCGATAGCGGGCTCGAATTTGCCGCTTACACTAATCTCACACGGGACCGGCGGCAGTGCACTGACTCATTACGACACTGCCATCGCCCTCGCAGAAGCCGGGTACATCACAGCCGCGGTCGAGTACACCGGCGACAATTGGCATGACCGCTCCTACAGCTTCACCCTGCGCAACTTCACTGAGCGGCCGCGACAATTGAAGCTCGCGATCGACTATCTGCTCGCCGATTGGGCCGGACGGGATCATATCGCGGCCGAGAAGATCGGCGCGTTCGGGCATTCGGTCGGCGGGTTTACGGTCCTGGTCGCGATCGGCGGCACGCCCGATTTGGCCCTGGCAGCCACGTTCTGCAAAGAGCACCCGGAGGATTGGAGCTGCGTGCGAGCGCGTGCCGTTGCATCCGGCACTCCGTCCAAGACGACATCGGGCCCGGTTTGGACCCAGGACTCGCGCATCAAAGCCGCGGTCGTCGCGGCTACCGCCCTCGGCCGCATCTTCACCCCTGCCGGGCTTGGCGGTGCCACGGTACCGGTGCAGCTGTGGCAGGGGGAGAATGATGAGATTGCGGTGAAGCCGCTGAGTTTTGACATCATCAAGGCGAACCTGCCGTCGCCGCCGGAGACGCATCTCGTGCCGCTCGCCGGGCACTTCGCGTTTCTCGCGCCGTGCAGCAAGGCGCTGGCCGACGCGGCGCCGGAGGTTTGTCGAGATTCCGCCGGCTTCGACCGGGTCGCCTTCCACCACGAACTCAATGCTGCGGTCGTCGCATTCTTCGGCAAACAGCTCAGCAAGCCCGCAAAATGAACCTCGCCCTGATTGCCGAGGCGCCGCTGGCGATCAAGGTGCATCTCGCCACCGTATTGCCGGCCTTCGCCATCGGCACCTGGCAGATCTTCCTCTCGCGCAAGGGCAGCCCGGCGCATCGCGCACTCGGCTTCCTTTATTTGTCCCTGATGAGCGTGACCGCGATCACCACCTTCTTCATCCGCAGCATCGGGGCCGGCAACTTGTCGCCCGTGCACCTGTTCATCCCGCTCACGCTGTACGGTGTGTTTGGCGCGCTGTGGAACATCCGGCGCGGCAACATCCGAGGCCACCGCAACGCGATGCTCGGGCTGTATTGGGGCGGGCTCTTGATCGCCGGCACGCTAACCGTACTGCCCGGCCGCCTGCTGTACCGGGTGTTCTTTGGCTGAGCACCGCTCCCTGCCTTGCTTTCGCCACGGCCCGTCGCTATAACCCGCCGCCTCAATGGATGGCCGGCCGCGCTATGGCGCAACGACGGGCATGCCGAGCCGCCCGCAACTTCGATCAAGGATAGCGAAAATGCCCAAGCTCAAGACCAAGAGCGGCGCGAAGAAGCGCTTCGGCCGCACCGCCACTGGCAAGATCAAGCGCAACTGGGGCCATAAGCGCCACCGGCTGATCAGCAAGTCGAAGCAGCAGAAGCGGCTGCACCGCGGCACGACAACGCTCGAAAAGGGTGACGCCAAGCTGGTGCTGACCTACATGCCGTACCTGCGGAGCTGAGCCATGGCCAGGGTCAAACGCGGCGTCACGACGCATGCCCGGCACAAGAAGGTGCTGGGGCTCGCCAAAGGCTATCGCGGCCGCGGCAGCACCGCCTACCGCATCGCCTATCGCGACCGCCGCAACAAAAAGCGCGATTTTCGCGGGCTGTGGATCCAGCGGATCAACGCCGGCGTGCGCGAGCACGGGCTGACGTACTCGCAGTTCATGCACGGGATGAAGCTCGCCGGCCTGGAGCTCGACCGCAAGGTTCTGTCCGACCTGGCGATCCGCGAGCCGCAGGCGTTCGCGTCGATCGTCGAGACCGCGAAATCGGCGCTCGGCCAAGCGCAGCCAGCGGCGGCGGCGTAGTATGTCACCCCACTCTGAAAACGTGGCGATTCGATTTACCGGGGCCCGTTAGGCTGAGGCCCCGCAATATGCGTTGTTTCGAAGGGGCCGTGCGAGCGGCCCTTTTCGTTTCCGGGATATGCACATGGACGACATCGAGAAGTTGCGCGACGAAGTGTTGCGCGAAATCGGCGAGGCTGGCTCGCCCGAGGCGCTCGAAGCGATCCGGGTCGCGGCGCTCGGGCGGCGCGGGCGGCTGACCCTGTTGATGCGCGGCCTTGGCGAACTCGACCCGGAAGCGCGCCGCGCGGCCGGCGCCGCGCTGAACGCCGTCCGCGACGAGATCGCCGCCGCGCTCAGCGAAGCCGGCGACCGGCTACGCCGCGCCGCACTCGCCGATCGGCTCGCCGGCGAGCGCGCCGATGTGAGTCTGCCGGTGCTGACCGGCGGCCCCATTGGTGTTGATGGCGGCCGCATCCACCCGATTAGCCAGACCGTCGACGAGATCGTGGCGATTTTCGGCGAGATGGGCTTTGTCGTCGCCGAGGGACCGCATATCGAGGAGGATTTCTACAACTTCACCGCCCTCAACATCCCGCCCGAGCACCCGGCCCGCCAGGAGCACGATACCTTCTACCTGCCGGAGCGGCCGGACGGCTCGCGCCTGGTGTTGCGCACCCATACCTCGCCGGTGCAGATCCGCACGATGCTGGCGCAAAAGCCGCCGATCCGGATCATCGTACCGGGGCGGACTTTCCGCGCCGACCATGACGCGACCCACTCGCCGATGTTTCATCAGGTCGAGGGGCTGGTCATCGACCGGACGACGCATATGGGCCACCTGAAGGGCTGCCTTATCGAGTTCTGCCGCGCCTATTTCGACATCGAGGATCTGCCGGTGCGGTTCCGGCCGAGCTATTTCCCGTTCACGGAACCCTCGGCCGAAGTCGATATCGGCTGCTCGCGCGCGGGCGGCGAATTGAAAATCGGCGCCGGCGGCGACTGGCTCGAAATCCTCGGCAGCGGCATGGTGCACCCGCAGGTGCTGAAGAATTGCGACATCGACCCGGCGGAGTATCAGGGCTTTGCCTTCGGCATGGGGATAGAGCGCGTCGCGATGCTGAAATACGGCATCCCCGATCTGCGCACCTTCTACGAATCCGATCTGCGCTGGCTCCGCTATTACGGGTTTCTGCCGCTCGACATTCCCTCGCCGGTGCGCGGCCCGCTCGCCGGAGGCGCCGCCTGATGAAGACGACGCTGTCCTGGCTGAAGACCCATCTCGATACCGAAGCGCCACTCGCGGCGCTGATCGATCGGCTGATCATGCTCGGCCACGATGTCGAGGGGATCGAGGACCGCGCCGCGGCGCTCGACGGCTTCATAGTCGCCCGCGTCGTCAAGGCGGAGCCGCACCCGAACGCCGACCGGCTTCGGGTTTGCGTCGTCGACGCCGGTGATCGCGAGGTTCAGGTCGTCTGCGGCGCGCCCAACGCACGGACCGGCATGAAGGGCGTCTTCGGCTCGGCCGGGGTGCGCATCCCGAAGACCGGCACGGTACTCACCGAATCCTCGATCCGCGGCGTCGCCTCGAAGGGCATGCTGATGTCGGCCGCCGAACTGGCACTGGGCGAAGACCATTCCGGCATCATCGAATTGCCGGAGGACGCGCCGGTCGGCACCCGGTATGCGAGCCTCCTCGGCCTCGACGACCCGGTCCTTGACATCAAGGTGACGCCCAACCGGGCCGATTGCCTCGGCGTGCGCGGCATAGCGCGCGACCTTGCAGCGGCCGGCATCGGCACCTTGATCCCGCTCGACGCGACGCCGATCGAAGGCCGCTTCACCCCGCCGATCGCGATCCATATCGAGGACCGGACCGCCTGTCCGCTGTTCCTCGGCCGGCATATCCGCGGCCTCAAAAACGGGCCCAGCCCGCGCTGGCTCAAAGATCGCCTCGAAGCGCTCGGGCTGCGGCCGATCTCCGCCCTGGTCGATCTCACAAATTTCCTGACCTTCGACGTGAACCGCCCCTTGCACGTCTTCGATGCCGGCAAGCTCAAGGGCGATCTGACCGTGCGCTTCGCACGGCCCGGCGAAAGGCTGCTCGCCTTGAACGGCCGCGAATACGAGCTCGACCCGGAAGTGACCGCGATCGCCGACGATGCGGGGGTGCAGAGCCTCGGCGGGGGCATTGGCGGCGAGTGGACCGGGGGCACCGAGGCGACGACGGAGGTTTTCGTCGAGGCGGCGCTGTTCGATCCGATCCGCACCGCCTCAGCGACGCGCGCTACCGCTTCGAGCGCGGCGTCGACCCGGCCTTTGTCAGGCCGGGGCTCGAAATCGCCACAAGGCTGATCCTCGAACTGTGTGGCGGCGAGCCCTCCGAGATCGTCGAGGCGGGCGCCGCGCCGGACTGGCATCACGAATACAAGCTGCGGCCCGAGCGCCTGGCGGTGCTCGGCGGGCTGCACGTCCCCGCGGAGGAGAGCCGCGCGATTTTGGAGGCGCTTGGCTGCGAGGTTTCCGAAGCCGCCGAGCATGACGGCAGCCTCAAGATCGCGCCGCCCTCCTGGCGAGGTGACATCGTCGGCGAGGCCGACCTTGTCGAGGAAGTGTTGCGGGTCAAGGGCTACGACGAGATCCCGCCGGTCCCGCTGCCGCGCGAGAACGTCATCTCCCGCCCGGCCATCGATGCGCGCCGCCGCCGGGTCGAGCTGGTGCGGCGCACACTGGCGAGCCGCGGGCTGGTCGAGGCGGTGACTTTCTCGTTCATCTCGGAGCGCAATTATGTGACGGTCTCGCCGTTGCGGCTCGTCAACCCGATCAGCGCCGATCTCGACGAGATGCGCCCCTCGGTGCTGCCGGGTCTGGTCGAAGCCGCGCGCCGCAATGCCGATCGCGGCTTCGCCGATGTGGCGCTGTTCGAGCTGGGCCCGCTGTACCGCGACGACACCCCGGGCGGCCAGATCACAGTGGCCGCCGGGCTCCGCGCCGGCCGTCTCGCGTCGCGGCATTGGCGCGAGGCTGCGCGCGAGCCCAATCTTTACGACGCTAAGGCGGACGCGCTCGCCGCCCTCGCGGCCATGGGCGCGCCAGTCGACAACATCCAGAGCGCGGCCGACCCGCCGCCCTGGTTCCGTCCCGGCCGCGCCGGCAGCCTGCGCCTCGGCCCGACCCTACTCGGCCATTTCGGGGAGCTGCACCCGGAAGTGCTCGACGCATTCGAGGCGAAGGCACCGGTCGCCGCTTTCGAGGTGTTTCTCGACGCGGTGCCGTTGCCGCGCTCCGGACGCGCGCGCCCTCCACTGAAACTCTCGGTGTTCCAGCCGGTCGAGCGTGATTTCGCCTTTATCGTCGATCGCGGCCTGCCGGCGGAGACCTTGTTACGCGCCGCCCGCGGGGTCGATCGCAAGCTGGTTTCAGAGATCCGGCTGTTCGACGTCTACGAAGGCAACGGCCTGCCGGAAGGCAAAAAATCATTGGCGATATCGGTGGTCTTGCAACCGCAGGACGCGACCCTGACCGATACCGAGATCGAAGCTTTCTCGAACCGACTGGTCACGGCCGTCGAAAAGGCGACCGGCGGCACGTTGCGCGGGTAAGTCGGGCCGGGGCTACTCCATCAGCTGCAGGTCCACCCCGCGGCCGTGCACCTCGGCGAGATACGCATCGACGGTGCCGATCTGCGTCTTCAGCTGCATCCGCACCGGGACCATTACATCCCCGGGAAGCAGCGGGGCGTACCAGATCGTGCCGCGACGGGCGCCTTCGCCCTCCTCGTCATCCGGGACACCCTTAAGATGCCGCGTCATCTTGCAGGCAATCGCAGTGCCCTCCCATTTCTGCCCTCCGTCGGACTCCAGCTTCTCCTCCCCGGCATCCTCGAAAACGAGATCGTAGCGGTGCCGGCCGTCGAAAACTGGCACGGTCAGATTGCAGGTCTTCTTGGCGACGAGCTGGCGTTCGAGCCGGAAATACGCTGTCAGGTTGTCGACCGTGCCGCGCGCGGCTTCGGCCGGGACCGGAGCTTCCGGCGGCGGGTTCGAGGCGCCGTCCACGGTGCCGTCGGGCCGATATTCGACCCGGTTGTGCCGCTCCACGCCGTTGCGGCGAGTGTTGCTGCGGAACGATTCAGGCTGCGGCGAAACAGCGGTGATACGCCCGCGAGCTTCCGCGCGCGTGCTTTGATCGACGACCAGTCCGGCGACGCCGGTGGTGGCGTAATCGACGGCAATGGAGTACCGGTCGCCGGCCTCTTCGAGCTGCGTATGCAGTCGCAGAACATGGAGGCCCATAAGCCCGTACACTTCGACTCGCGCCGAGATGCGATCGGCCGCGACGGCCGGAGCGGCAAGCAGGCCGAGCGCCAACAGCGGCACGGCGCCGAACCCAAGCCGGGGGAAGCCGGGCACTGAAGCCATGCGCCAATCGTGTCAGACTGCTCGTCGCCCGTCCAGCGGCCTTGAGACGCAGCCGAACCACCCGCGCTGGATCACCGGAGAGGAAACCCGCGGGCCGCCCGCCTTGACAGGGTTTGGGGCGGCCTCCTAAATGCCCGGGCCGGAAACAGAACCGGGCGCGTAGCTCAGCGGGAGAGCACACCCTTCACACGGGTGGGGTCACAGGTTCAATCCCTGTCGCGCCCACCAGACCCCGGTTCACCGGACCGAGTTTCCGCAGCTGAGGCGTTCCGGGCCGGCAATTCGAGGAGAAGCCCTATGCGCCAAGCCGTCATCGTTTCCACCGCGCGGACGCCGATCGGTAGGGCTTTTCGCGGCGCCTTCAACGAAACCCAGCCGCAGGCGCTGGCGGGCCACGCAATTGCCGAGGCGGTCAAGCGCGCCGGCGTCGACCCGGCCGAGATCGACGACGTCATCATCGGCGCGGCGATCCAGCAGGGCGCGCAGGGCTTCAACGTCGCCCGCCAGAGCGCACTGCGCGCCGGGCTGCCCGACAGCGTGCCGGCGATGTCGATCGACCGGCAGTGTTCGTCGGGCATGATGGCAATCGCCACCGCCGCGAAGGAGATCATCGACGACGGCATGAACATCGCGATCGGCGGCGGCGTCGAGTCGGTGTCGTTCGTGCAGGGCGACAAGATGGTGCGCACCCGCGGCGACGACCCCGAGCTGATGGCCCGCATCCCGGGGCTCTACATGACGATGATCGAGACCGCCGAGATCGTCGCCGACCGCTACAAGATCTCGCGCGAGGCGCAGGACGAATACGCGCTGCGCTCGCAGCAGCGCACCGCCGCCGCGCAGCAGGCCGGGCGTTTCGACGACGAGATCGCACCGCTCCCCTCGGTGATGATCGCCACCGACCGCGCGACCGGCGAAACCTCGAACAGGCCCGTCACGCTCGACAGGGACGAGGGCAACCGCCCCGACACCTCGCTGGAGGGCCTCGCGAATCTGAAGCCGGTGTTCAAGGACGGGCAGCGGATCAGGGAAGGCCGCTTCATCACCGCCGGCAACGCCTCGCAGCTGTCGGACGGGGCCTCCGCCTGCGTCCTGATGGAGGAGAGCGAGGCCGAGCGCCGCGGGCTCGCGCCGCTCGGCATCTATCGCGGCATCACGGTCGCCGGCTGCGCGCCCGACGAGATGGGCATCGGCCCGGTCTTCGCCGTGCCCAAGCTGCTGGCGCAGCACGGGCTGACGATCGACGACATCGATTTGTGGGAATTGAACGAGGCCTTCGCCTGCCAAGTGGTCTATTGCCGCGACCGGCTCGGCATCCCCAATGACAAGCTCAACGTCAA
>WNFM01193923.1_pt1 | contig 16524 bp, 9 predicted proteins | sample 5400271 | NCBI WGS metagenome assembly WNFM01 (sample SAMN13153352, study PRJNA577476) | soil metagenome | isolation source: 60 cm saprolite on Douglas fir-dominated hillslope | place: USA:California | collected 2013-09-17
ACAGGTGTGCCCAATGGCTGGTCACAAAGACGACGACTCCGCGCCCGGCGGCCGACAGCAAGGGTAAGGCGCCAGCGAGGACGAGCAGTTGCGCGTCGCGATTGATGCGCATCGGGTAGTCAGGGTCGGCAGCCAGGAGGTCGCGCTCAAGTCCGCCCGAGGCATTGAGCACCAGCACGTCCAAACGGCCACCGCCCCACCTGTGCACCTGCGCGAACAACGCATCCACATCCGCGTGTCGCGTGATGTCACAGCAGACGGCCATCGCCTGTCCCCCCTGCTGCCGAATCCGGTCTACCAGCTCCTCGGCTCGCGCCTGCTTGTTCCGATAGGTGCTGATCACGCGATAGCCCGCGCGGGCCAGCGCTTGTGCCGTCGCACCTCCTACCCCTCGTGACCCACCCGTAACCAGGGCCACCAATGTTGCGTCCGCCATCACACTCATCCCCTCGTAATGTTCTCGTGCTTGAGCCGCAGGCACCAGGCACACATCGAATCAGACACGGCTCCGTGTCCACTCCCTACTCTATAGCAGGGACACGTGCGCTCACGCGAGTGCGGTTTCTCGGCGTACGAAAGAGGGAACGGCCAGGAACACTCGCGTGTGGCGAGGTGGTGCTTCTGAGCGTTCAGGCGCTATCAGTTGTCAACTGGACTGAGTACTAGGCTACACCTGCAGCGCAAGTCCGGCTATACAGACCCTGCCCGCGTAGACATAGGCCGCGGGCAACACGAACGCCGCACTGGCGGCATAGATGGCACCGAGACCTACTGGCGTGACGAGCAGTGTTCCAACCAAGTCCGCTATCATGTATCGGCCGGCATGTAGATAGAGGCGCGCGGCGAGCGCCGCGACCCCAGAGGGCCGGCGGGTGACGACGTGAATGAGCAACCGGACGATAGCGAGCCGACGCTGGAGCGGCAGGCGGAACTCAAAGCGGCGTACGAACGCAACATGCATGGTCTAGGGCACTTTGGAGAGCGAGTCTTGGTGGTTCGCACGCGCGGCGAATTGCTCTGGCTGATGCGCGAGCGCGGCTGGTCGGGAGAAGTAGACGACCAGCCGAAAGCACAGGTGGATAGCGCGTCTAGCGTGACGCCCGGCCTATGCTCTGCCAGTGTGCGAAAGGGACGCGCACTCCTGATGGGAGTGAGCTTTCGCCGCACCAACTTGCGCGGCGTGCATCTCTACATGGCGGGCCTCCTGGATGCCTCGTTCGAAGAGGCCGACCTGAGCGGTGCCATTCTCATCGGTGCGGACCTTCAGGACACTGCCTTTATGGATGCCAACCTTGAAGGGGCACACCTGGCCGGCGCATATCTCACCCACGCGAACCTGTGCGGAGCCAACCTGCGCTGCGCCAATCTCGTCCATGCCGACCTGTCATACGCTGGACTGTGCAGCGCCAACCTGAGCGGCGCAGACCTCTTCGGAGCCGACCTCACACATACCCACCTCACTGGTGCCGACGTAAGAGGTGCTGATTTGCGGACAAGGAGATTCGACGAGCACACGAAGTTCGACAACATGATCACCGACGCCCAGACGCGGTTGGCGTGGGGTATGTGCCCTCCCGTGGAGGGCACAGAGCAGGAGTGAGCAGCTCTTCCCGTTCTACTCGGTCGCCAATATCAAACTGGACTGACTACTACCTCGCCGCAGGATTGTCACCGCCTGCCAGGAGCTTTCGGAGCGGATGTCACCTCCGCCTCGCCGCGCGCGATGACCTCCTCGGCCAGGGCTTTGTATGCCAGCGCTCCCGGCGAGCGCGGATCATGCTGCAAAATCGTCAGCCCAAAGCTCGGCGCCTCCGAGAGGCGCACGTTGTGCGGGATAATCGTCTCGAACTTCTCGCGGTCGAAGTGATCCTTGATTTCCTGCACGACCTCGTTGGCCAGTTTGGTGCGCGCATCAAACATCGTGAGCACGACGCCGAACAGCTCGATGCGGGGATTGAGGTGGCGGTCCTTGACCAGCTTGATGGTCTTGATGAGTTCTTGCATGCCTTCCAACGCGACGTACTCGCACTGCAGCGGCAGAATCACGCCGTCCGCGGCAACGAGTGCGTTGAGCGTCAGAAAGCCAAGCCAAGAAGGGCAGTCGATCAGGATATAGTCATAGCGATCCTGGATGGGTTCGAGCGCCCTCTTCAGCCGATACTCGCGATCTTCTAGATCGGCCCACTCGAAATCGGCGGCGTACAAATCGACCTTGGCGGGGAGCAAGGACAGATTGGGGTTACTGCCGGTCTGTGGGGTGATGTCGACCTTGATGGCGTCAGCCGCCGCCACCGAGTTCGTGACCAAGACTTCGTGCATGGAGTTCCCCAGTCGATGGGGATCGATACCCAGGCCCGTGGTTGCTCGCGCATTGGGGCTGAGGTCGATGAGCAGCGTCTCGCGGCCCGCGTCGGCAAGATACGCGGCAAGGTTGACCGCCGTGGTCGTTTTGCCGACTTTTCCCTCTTGATTCGCTATCGCAAATACGTGCGTGCGTCCGATTTGTCGGACGGATCGTCCGCATTCCAGACAATACTTGGCGTGATCGGGCAGCTCAGTAGCGCAATGCCAACAGGTGATCGGCATGCTCGACCTCCCGAGACGCCTCCGAGGTAAGTTCTGTTGCTCTGGCGGGCGAGACAGATGCTGCGCAGCCCACCGTGACACGCGCAGTCAGGCTCAGGGGATATATCTGCCTTTCGCCTATCATATACGAACCGCCGTCGTGTCGGGGCGGATGCGACTTTTGGCCTAGGCGCCGGTAATACGGGCGGTTCATGTTAGACTGTACACATTCATCAGCCAGCCTGCGCGGGGGATGTCTAACTTAACGTCAGTTCTGGATTGTCAGGCCGCGGGAAGCCGGTATGGGTCCAGGTCCAGCGAAGGTTTTTTGGGCTGGTGGCAGTAGGCGATGAGGCCTGCGACCAAGTTGATCAGGAAGTTCACCGGACTACGGTGGCGTGAGTGCTCGATCTGGCAGATGTTCTTGAGCTGGTCATAGATCGTCTCGATGATCGCACGCTTGCGCAAGAGCAGCTTGTCAGAGAGGTCGAGGAGCCGGTTGTGCATGTTCTTGCGCAGCTTGGTAATCAGCGCCACGCCGTGCTCGACGAAGAGCTGCTCGGCCAGCGGCTGCGAGATGTAGCCCCGGTCAGCGAACAGCTTGCCGAAGCGCCGGCGGATGCGGCGCAGCAGCTGGGGCACGGGCCGGCGGTCGTCACAGTTGCCCGGTGTGAGGCAGAAGGCCAGGAGTTCGCCACGATCGTTGACCACCAGATGCAGCTTGAAGCCAAAGAACCAGCCGACCGAGGTCTTGCCGCGGGTGGCGCGGCCGGCGAAGACGCGATGCTGCGCGATGCGCGCGGTATGGCAGACGGCCAGCGAGGTCGAGTCGAGGAAGCTGATCCCGGTGCAGGTGCCCAGCTGGGTGTGCAGGTAGGCAGTCAGCGGCACCAGGATCGTGGGCAGGAGCGCGACAAAGCGCGGGTAGCTGACTAGGCGGGGGAACCCGGCGCGCCAGCGCTTCAGCACCTGCTCGGTGTAGTACGCCTTGAACGTGCGGTACTGCGACGTGTGAAAGGCGATGACAATCGCCATGATCTCGCTGGGATGCAGCGCCGTGGCGCGTCGGCGGCGCTGCCGTTGGCCGGAGGCGAGCAACTCTGCGTCCCAGTGGGGCGCAAACCACTGCCAGAAGTCGTCTACCCCGCAGAACAGGTCGAGTATACTCACGGTGGGGACCTCCCGGAACTGGGCACTCGTGTCGTGTGTTCCAGCCTACCAAGAAGCTCAAACTTATTCACCCCTGACCTGACACGGGTTCACGCGGGGTTGGCAGAGTGAGGTATTCGCTATCGCGAGCACGAGCACCAACCTCCTGTCATTGCGCCTCGTGGGAGACCTGCCCCCAGAACGCGAGCTCACCACCACACTGGGGGTGGTACCGACCGTCTCACACCGCCGGGGCGAACTGCTGCCGCCTCGGGGCACGCGGCGCATAGAGCACGATGTCTGGCTCGTCGATCTTATCGTCCGCGAGGAGTGGTGCGGGCCCGAGGCGGATGAGGCTCCGCTTGAGCGGGCGATCGCGACGCTGCGGACCATGGCGCCTGCTTTGGCGGCGCTCGAGCGTCGCCAAAGCCAGACTGAGCTCTATCTCAGCTCGATTCGTGAAGAGTGCCAGGGCACCGTGCATCTCCCGGCGAACCTGGTGGCTGCAGCGGCCGCCGGAGGATTATCGCTGGATGTATCCGTAGCCACCATTGCGGAGTGCGGCGCGGCCGATCTTGCGGCGGACGAGGATGATGCGCCGGGAGACTTGAATCGGAATCAGCTGTCGCTGCGCGTGCGCGCCACGCCCTCGTACCTGGCCCAGTTCGTCGCCGCGCTGGCTGCGGGGCCCGGCGGACCGCCGCGGCGCATCCCGCGTGACCGCGCGGCTGCGCTCACCGCGCCAGACGAGTGGCGCCTGCCCCTCATCGGCTTCGCGGAATGGCAAGGGATCGTGCCGGTCGGGCCTGGCGCGTGGTACGAGCGCGCGCCCGACGACGCGGTCATGGCACGGGCGCTGGCCACGCTAGAGTCCCTGGCGCCGACGTTGGCGGGCCTGTCCCGGGAGCAGTGCCACGCCGCGCTCTGCCTCAGGAGCCTCCGCGAGACCGACACCGGGGGCTACAGCCTCCCCGCCGACATGCTCGTTGCCGCTGCTGCCGGGCGGTTGGATGTGGTCCTCTCCATTCGGTGCCCGCCGGAAGAAGACGAGGGGCGCCGTGATGACGATGACGGGGACGGGGGTGGCGGGGGCGAGCCCACACGAAGTAGGAGCGAGCATTTGGAGCTTGCCGGCGTAGGTCGGTGAATGCGGTGCGCCCAGGCAGGACATGATACCAACGGCATGCAGACTCATTATCCGTAACTGACGTTAACTTATGAAGACACGCGATCGGCGTCCAGCCCCACGACCGCCAAGAAATGCCTCTCTACGTCATTCACCGCCGCGGGGAGATATACTTACTACCCCTCGTGCGCCACGTCCGCTTGCTAATCATCGCTCCATTGCGCTACCACCGCTCGTAAATCGGATTGTCTGCTACCACCTCGAAGGCCACTCCTCACCAGGCGGGCGCCTTACTGTCCCTGACACCAAGCCTCACGCCGCATCTCAGGCATCAGCCGACGGAGGGCAGCGGCCGGATACCCGGCACCTTCTACCCGCTTGTTACACGGCAATTCCGGCCAGGGGATGACCTCCGGCATCCTGCTCGTGTGCTCTACTGGGGACGGCGTCACAGTGATTGCCCTCACGCTCATCCACTCTGCAGCCAGCACTGTGCGCCCCTCCGCGCGAACGTAATACCCTCGTGATGCGGCGTGACTCCTCCGTGACCTCTATGGCCTAGGATGCGCATAGACTGGGTTCGCGTCCCTTCGTCGCAGGAGCCCCTGCCCCTCGCGTGATCTCTGACGGTCTAGGGAGGAGCGGCACCCAGTGACGCTCGTTGCACCCACAGGCAATCAGCCACTTACTGGAAACCCTCCACGCGCCTCGCCCCTCGGTTGGCTGTGGCGCGATCGGGTACTGCTGGGCGCCTTCCTGATGGCTGGGCTCTTGATCGGCTACCAGCTGGTAGTAACCCTGCTCCAGCCCTCTTGGATTGGCCCCGTCACCGACTGGCTGCGCGCCGTGCTGGCCTGGCCCGAGCTGGCGGTGGTGGTCGGTGTCGCCCTCTGGCTCTCTCGCACCAGACACGCCGATGCGAGCTCGGCGTGGATGTTGAGCCTGGCGCTGGTCTCCTACACGGTCGCGCGCACCCTGTGGTCGGTGTCCAATCAGCTGATCTACCACGCGGGCGTGCCCTTCCCGACCTTCCCAGACCTCTTCTTTGTGTTGCAGTATCCCTTCTTTTTCCTGTTCATGGCGCTCCTCCTGCTGCCCTCTCTCCCGCCGTGGGAGCCCCGCGTGAAGGTCATCCTGGACGGCCTGCTGTGGACGGGGGCCGCGGCGGCCCTCTCCTGGTACTTCATCCTGGCGCCGCTGTATCAGGCCACCTGGATGACGCCGCAGGCTAAGTTGGTGAGCCTGACCTATCCGGTAGGGGATCTCTTCATCCTCGTAGGCCTGGTGTGCGCGATGCTGCGCCCGAGTCCCTCCCAGGCCCAGCGGCCAGCCCGGTACGTCCTGTGCCTGGCGTTCGTCTGCCTGATCGCCGCCGATACGTGGGTGGCGCTCCTCATCTTGCGCAATCCCCACCACGTCTACCTGACGGGCCAACCGCCCGACCTCTTCTGGCTGGCCTTCTACCTGCTCGTGCCGCTGGCATGCCTGGTTCGCTGGCGCCTGGCCCGCCATGAGCCGCTCCCACCCCAGCTGGACCAGCCCACCAGTGCACGCACCGTGCGGCAGCTGCAGCGCCAAGACCTGCTGGCCAGCCTGCGTTTCTTCGCGCCCCTGGTCGCCGCTCTGCTGGCCAGCGCCATGATCGTCCTCCACGCCACCCTCATCTCCCCCACCACCCTCACCTCCCTCACCGCGGCGGGCGCCGGCCGGGGAGGCCTGATCGCTCCCTTCGCGGTGAGCGGTGGGCTCCTGCTGCTCGCCTTCGCCCGGCAGGAAGTCACCTTCCTGGAGAATGCCCGCTTGCAGCGTAAACAGGAAGCGACCCATCTGGAGACATTGGCCCTGCGCGCAGCCAACCGGCGCATGGATGAGTTCTTGAGCATCGTCAGTCACGAGCTGAAGACCCCGCTGACCAGCCTGCGGGGCAACCTCCAGCTGATGACGCGGCGCCTGCGCAAGGCACGCCTCGACGACAAGGAACAGGCGGAGTCCGACGAGTGCGCCGCTACCCTCAAGATGGTGCAGGGAGTGGCCGAGCGGCTGGAGCACAGCCAGGACCGGCTGGGCCGGCTGGTGGACGACCTGCTCGACGAGTCGCGCATCCAATCCGGTCGGCTGGAGTTTCAGGTGGCCCCCACGGACCTGGCGGCCGTCGTGCGGGCGGCGGTGGAGGAGCAGCGCCTACTTGCGGGGAACCGGTGCATCTCCCTCGCGTTGCCTGACGACGGCCGCCCGGTGGTGGTGTGCGCCGATGTGGGCCGCATCGAGCAGGTGCTGACCAACTACCTGAGCAATGCGCTCAAATACTCTCCGCCAGACCGGCCCGTCGCGGCAGGTCTACAGGCGGGCGGCGAGACCGCGCGGGTCTGGGTGCGCGACCAAGGCGTCGGCGTGCCCGTTGCCGATCAAGCGTCCATTTGGGAGCGCTTCCACCGGGCGGCGGGGGTCACCGTTCAGAGTGGATCCGGGATCGGGTTGGGGATCGGGCTGCACATCAGCAAGACGATCATCGAGGCCCACGGCGGGCAGGTCGGCGTTGAGTGCGTACCCGGCCAGGGCTCCACCTTCTGGTTCACCCTCCCGCTGGCCGAGGTGTGCGACCAGCGGCCGTAGGATGGCCTCTCATAGCCTCTGACCACACAGATGCCCTTGGGACAATGGCTCAGGGCCGGCGCAAGGGCAGAAGGAGCAGCGCTACCCCTCCCTTCAGTCCCTGGCACGCCAGAGCCGATAGCAAGCGGCAGGAACCGGTGCGGGCCCGTTGGAGCGGGCAAGCTTCGTGTTCTTGCCGCCTTCTTGCGCCTCCAGTCCATCTTCTCTGTGGGCAAGCAACTGATAAAGAGATGATAAGCCCAGCGGTGTGGTCCGCTCGTTCTTGCTAATAGACAGAAGCTGTAACTTCGGTGCAAGGTCTTTGTGCTATATGTGCACTGCCCCACCAGGGGCGCCGTGAACACGCATCGGCTGCCATGCACGTTGCGCAAGTCCGTGGCCGGGTCGCAGCCAGGTCGCGGGCGACCTGTACTAGGGCGTCAGGAGGCGACACCTGCCACGCAGGCGGCGACCACCCGCATGCCAGAGAGGTCGTGCTTGCCATGTCAGCTCCATCCAGCGACCTCCCCCCTCAAGATGGACCGGTGGACGCGACGCCTGAATCCAGTGAGCCGGATCCTGCACCCCTCCCCCAGCCCAGTGAGCGGCGCTGGCGGCAGATCGCCTGGCTAGGAGGGCGCTGGTGGCAGTGGCTGCTGGCCCATACCTTCGTCCCGGGTCGGGTCCCGGCCCGCTCGCGCCACCCCGCCACTGGCTATGTGCTGGCCGTACTGCTCCAGGTGGTCGGCGTCGCCACTACACAGCTGCTGACCATGGTGTTTCCGACCTACTCCTTCCCGAGCCTCCTCTCGATTGTGGCAGTGGCGCTGACCGCAGTGAGTTGGGGGGCTGGCCCCAGCTTGCTCGCCGCGCTGGTGGGGCTGGTGCTGCTGGAAACTGTGGTCGTGCCCATTCACATGGGGGAGGGGCCGGAAACCATCGGAGATCTGCTCGAAGTCGCGTTGTTCCTGGCCGCTGGCCTCAGCATCAGTCTGGTTTCCAGCAGAATAGAAGGGAACAGACAGCGCTCGGAAGCGGAGCGGGCGCAGGCGCACGACCACCTGGAGGCGCTGCAGGCGCTCACCGATACCGCTCTGTCCCATTTGGGGCTGGAGAACCTGCTGCGGGAGTTGCTGGACCGCATTGTGGCGGTGATTGGCGTCGACAGCGCCGCCATCCTGCTGCTGGACGACGATGGCCAGCACTTGACGGTCCGGGCGGCGCGCGGCCTGGAAGAAGCGGTGGCAGCCAAAGTCCAGGTGCCCGTGGGGAAGGGCTTTGCCGGGCGCATCGCGGCCACTCGTCAGCCGCTGGTGGTGGAGGACCTGGCCAGCTATCCAGTGGTCAACCCGCTGCTGCATGAGCGCGTGCGCTCGGCGCTTGGGGTGCCGCTCCTGGTGGGGGACCGGCTGGTGGGGGTGGTCCATGTGGACAGCGCCATCCCACGCCACTTCACCGAGCAGGAGGTGCAGCTCGTCCAACTGGTCGGCGACCGCCTCGCCCTGGCCATTGACCGGGCGGAGCTGTTCAAAGCCGAGCAGACAGCCAGACGTGCGGCGGAATGGGAGAGCGTCCAGCTAGACCGCACCTTTGACGCGATGGCAGACGGGGTGATGGTCTATGATCCGGACGGGCGAGTCGTGCGGACCAACGCCGCGGTCCGTCGCATTCTGGGCATGGACCTCATCCCACCCGAAGTCTACGACCGCCCCGTGCGCGAGCGGGTCCCCCTGTTCATCACGCGCGACAGCCGGGGCACCCTTCTGGCGCCCGAGGACTGGCCGATGATGCGTGTCCTGCGCGGCGAGGCGCTGACAGGGCCGGACACTATGGATATCCAAGTGCGCCTGCCAGACGGGCGTGAGGTCGACCTCAACGTCAGTGGAGCACCACTGTATGACCCTACCGGGCGCCTGATCGGCGCCGTCGGCGTGTATCGTGACCAGACGGAGCGCAGGCGACTGGAGCGCGAGCGGGAGGAGGCGCTACGTAGCAGGGAGGCATGGTTCCATACCATGGCCGACACCGCCCCCGTCTTGCTCTGGGTTGCCGATACCGATGGGTTGGTGACGTTTGTCAACGCCCCCTGGCTGCACTTCACCGGCCGGAGCCTGGAGCAAGAGCTCGGCAACGGGTGGGCCGAGGGCGTGCATCCCGATGATTACGAGCGCTGTCTGGAGACGTATTTGGCAGCCTTTCGGGCGCGAGAGGGATTTACGACGGAGTACCGGCTCAGGCGCTTTGATGGAGAGTACCGCTGGACTGTCGATACAGGGGTCCCGCGTTTTGCACAGGATGGGGCATTTCTGGGCTACATCGGCTCAGCTATCGACATCACCGAAAACAAGCGGCTGGAGCGGGAGCACGCGGACGCACAAGCCAACGAGCTAGCGTCACGCGAGGTGAATCGCCATATGGATGAGTTCCTCGCTACGGCGGCCCACGACCTGCGGCAGCCGGTAACCGGCGCGGCAATGGGCATCGGATTGGCCCAGCGCCGCCTCCAGCGCCTGGCAGCGACCGCAGATGCTCCCTTGCCCGCCGCTGGCGAGCGATCTGCCAGCGCACTTGACGAAGCCATCCACACGGTGGAGCGAGCCGGCCAGGCCGTCGAGCGCATGAGTCGGCTTGTCGCTCGCCTGTTCGACGTGGCCCAGGCCCAAAGCGGTACGCTGGAGCTCAAGCCCGTCGCGTGCAACCTGGCGGCTCTGGTGCGCGAACAGGTGGAGCTGCAACACATGATGATGGCAGACCGTACCGTTTGCCTGGACCTGCCCACCAAGCGGCCAGTGCCCGTCGTCGCGGACGCCGACCGGCTCGGCCAGGTGCTGACCAACTACCTGACCAATGCACTCAAGTACTCGCCTCCTGACAGGCCCATAGTGGTGAGCCTGGAGGTTCACTCGCGCCTGGCGCGGGTGGCCGTGCGCGACGAGGGACCGGGCCTGCCGCCCGACGAGCGGAACCGTTCCACCGCGCGCCAGGCATCACGGTGCAGAGCGCAGGTGGGGAGAGTCTGGGACTGGGCCTGCACATCTGCAAGATCATCGTCGAGGCCCATGGCGGCAAGGTGGGTGTCAAGAGCACGCCCGGGCACGGTTCGACCTTCTGGTTCACCCTCCCGCTGGCGTCGGCCGGGGCCGGAGATGACACGAGCGCCGCTCCACTGTCCTGACAACGCCCTTGCCTGCTGCCACATGTGCCTCACACGCGGCCCGCAGTTCCGCACGCAACACCGTCGTCGGCTGGCAGTCGTCCGGGACCTGAGCCTTCGACTCCTCGCGCATGGCTACGCTCGTTTCCCTCACCGCGATCTCCACACCACCCACGTTGGAAGGGCACCACAACCAGGGTGGATGCCAGCCACTTCGCATGCTCGTCCACCCGTGGCTGCGGCACGTGGTAGGCCGCGATAAACGCCCCCAGGAGCGCGGAACGCAGCCGGATCGAACCACGAATTACAGCGTGGTCCGGTTGAGAAGTGAGCACGAGGTCATCCACGGTGCCGCGCTGCACGCTTCTCAGCCGCATCGATCCGTACGCTGAACCAGGTGGCAATCTCCGCCCAACGTGCTTCTGGCAATTGGTCGTATTTGGCGACATAGAACTGCTCGCCCAGCTCCGTATAGATCGCGGCGTACGCCACGCCTCCAACCTCATGCAGCCGCTTGACGCACTGTTGCACCGTGCGCTGATGCTCTGGTGTGAGCGTCTGTGGCCCCAGACGCTCCAGGATTTCAGGCACGAGCTGTAGGACGGCTTCGTGACTTTCCAGCCGGCTCTCGACGTGGCCGCGCCACGTCTCGATGTCTTCTTGCCAGTGAAGCCAGGCGGCCATCGCCTCATGGTAGCGAATCCACGCCTCGCGGCTCGCGTCGTGCACCGGAGCTTCTGGTTGTGCGATGGGCTCAGCGGGAACAAGCCTCGTGGGTGTGGGCAGCGCCGGTGTCCATCGTGCGAAGTGGCGATACAGGGCGTCCGCCGCTTCGCGCTTGAACGCCAAGATCGCCGGGCGCTTTTCGGGGGCGACTTTCCCGAGCTTGATGCCTTGGAGCCACGTGGGAATCGCCCACGCCGTCAGCACGTCCATCGCCTGCGGACCGCCCTCGGTCTGGACCTGCGCGAGCAAGAGGTGTTCACGGAGAACGTCATCTGCCCGGATACGTCGTGCCTGGCCGACGGTCGCGAGTTGGAGCGCCTCACACAATGAGCTGAGAACGGCGGCGATGCGGCTATCTGACAACTGCACGGCGATGATGTCGCGGTCATAGAAGGGGACGAGCGCCTGCTCAACCGAGACCAGCACGTCACGCTGCGCGTTCACCGCGTCTCCCGTGTCCATCGTGGGCATTCTCCTTCCTCTGAAGGGTCAAACATAATGTTCGACCCTTGCGCGCTGGTGTCGTGCCGATCTTGACCGGGCGCTCCTTGCGCCCCTTGCCGAGGACGAGGAGGTACCCCTCATCGAGGTGTGCCCGCGGAATGGTGAGTGTCAGCAGCTCGGAGGCGCGGATGCCCGTATCGAGCAGCGTCAGGAAGATGGCCCGGTTGCGCACGTTCGTCGCTGCCGAGGTGCTCAGGCAGGCCAGAATGCGGGTGATCTCCTCGTCGGTCAGGATTTCCACCGCTTTCTGCGTCACGCGCGGCGCCCGCAGTCGGCCCAGCAGGTTGACGTCGGTGTACTCCTGCTCGTTGAGCCACGACGAGAAGGCCCGCAGGCCACGCACGTAGCAGTTGACGCTGTGATCGGAGAGGGGGCGTCCGGACGCCTTGAACGGATGGCGTTCAAAGCTGGGACGCACGCGCAGATGGAGGATGTAGTCACGCACGTGCTCCAGCGTGAAGTCGCGGAGCGCGGCCGGGAGGCCAGCCGGCCCTTCCAGGTAGCGACAGAAGTCCTCTAGCGCCCCCCGATACCAGGCGATGGTCTTCTCGGACTTGTTGGCGACGCGCGCGAGGCGGGCGTGCCGCTCGTGCAGATCCAGCAGTGGCAACGACAGGTGGTCCATGATATCCCCCCGCGCAGCCCGGTGGTGTAGTGGACGGCTTTCCCGTACGCGTGCGGGATCGACGTGCCGCACCCGCGCCTGCGCCCGCTCCTGTGCGCTGTTGCGGGCGTCCGCACGGCTGTCCGCGCGTAGCGGTCCGTGACGGCCCTGCTGGTGCGTCCTCGGCCGCTCAGGCGCTGGTGTCCTCCCAGACGCAAAAGCAGGTTGTCGTGCTTGGGCCACTCCACGGGGCAAAGCAGGTTGACGTGGAGGCGCTATGCTCCCTGTCCTCCGTGCACTCCGTGAGCCAGTGGCCGACGTGCCTGGACCGCGCTGCGTTGGATGCGACGGTGCTGAGTTACCGATGCCGGTGCTGCGTGGAGCCATTGATGGCGCACTCCTCTCGAGAAGGGCAAACAGCTGTCGCCATCTGTTCGGAGGTATGTGATGCCTGGGTGGCACCCGTGCTGCACGTGTACGCGCGCGTGCGGTGACGGTTCGGCGCGTGTGCTGCCATCATGCTCCCGCTGCGCGGCACCTGGCCGGCACCGATGCGCTGTGTGTTCACGACCGTGCGTTCCTCCGAACGGATGGAGGGGACGCGCCACGGCCAAAACAATACTCCCCACTTGGTGCTGGACGATTCAGCAAGCGGGGAGCACGGATCTGCCAAAATGTGCAGGCAGGTACACTACGGAGAAACCAGGGGTCACGGCCCCAGGAAATGCCTAGTCGGAGCGGGAGACGGGATTCGAACCCGCGACACCCTGCTTGGAAGGCAGGTACTCTACCAACTGAGCTACTCCCGCAGGCGGGGGGCGCACTGTGGCGGCCTCCGGACACCTGGCATTGTAGCATCGGCGCTGGCCGCTGTCAATCGAAACGCTGGCTTGCTATTCATCTAGCGGATGCAGGATGAGATCCAGCGCGACCCAGAGACTGCGCGAGTATGGGAAGCCCAGTATCGGCAGCAGCGCCGCCAACACGGTTCCGCCGATGATGCTCGCGGCGATCGGGGCCCGGTTCATTACTGCCACGAGCACGATCACGAAAATCAGCAGCTCGGTCAACACCAGATTGATCGCCATCGCCCCGGTGAAGAAGCCTGCCTCGCGTTCGTAGCGGTGACCACAGCGCGCGCACACGTCGTGCATCGTGAACCACGAGCGAAAGAGCGGCGTCTTGCCACACACTGGGCAGCGCAATCGTAGCGCGCGCCCGAAAAGCACCACCATGTCCGACACTGTCATCGTGCGGCCTCCGATCCCCGGCGCGTGGGGGCACTGGAGCGGCCCGTCCTCCCGGCGCTCGTCGTGGAGCCACTCCCGCTCCCTGGCTTGGCGCCGTTTGCCGCTGCGACAGCGCGTCCAGGGCCGGTGGCTGTTGACGCGCGGTCCGCGCCAACGAGCATGGGCAACAAGTCGTGCAGCGCCGCCAGCCATCCCTGCGTCTCGCCCGGAAGCAGGCGCCGCGGAATGCGGATCTCGCCCAGCTGAGCCCGCACGTCATTGCGGAAGCGCTTGTAGATGGCGACGCGATCGGGCACCACCGTGCGCCGCAGCTTCAGCACCAGCTCGCCGTCGCGCAGGGCCAGCGATTCATACCCCAGCTCCGCAGCCTCCGTCTTCAGTCGGACCAGCGCCAGCAGATTGGCGACGGGCTCAGGCAAGGCCCCGAAGCGATCGGTCAGCTCCGCCACCATAGACTCCACATGCTCGGGCCGCTCCAGATTCGCCAACCGCTGATAGAAGTTCATCTTCAGCGTGCGGTCGTTGATGTAGTCGTCGGGGATGTAGGCATCGACGGCCAGCTCGATGGTGACGGGCGCGGGGCGTGCTGTAGCCCTGGCCCGCTCGCCGCGCAGCTCGCGCACGGCCTCTTCGAGCAGCCGCGTATACAGGTCAAACCCCACGGCGTTCATGTTGCCCGACTGCTCCGCTCCCAGCAAGTTCCCTGCCCCACGGATCTCGAGATCCTTCATCGCGATGCGGAAGCCAGCGCCAAGCTCCGTCGCCTCGAAAATCGCCCGCAGGCGCTTCTCCTGAACTGGGGTGAGCTTGGTGTCTTTGTTGTACAGAAAATAGGCGTACGCCTGGTGTGACGCGCGACCCACGCGTCCGCGCAATTGATAGAGCTGCGCCAGCCCGAAGTGCGACGAGTTGTTGACCAGGATCGTGTTGGCGTTGGAAATGTCGAGCCCATTCTCGATGATCGTGGTGCAGACGAGGACGTCGAACTCGCCCGCGCTGAAGTCCAGCATCACGTGCTCCAGCTGATCCTCGGGCATCTGGCCGTGCGCCACTACGAACTTGGCCTCTGGCACGAGCTTCTCCAGCCGGTGGGCGATAGCCTGAATCCCCTGCACGCGATTGTGCACGTAGAAGACCTGGCCCCCGCGATCGATCTCGCGCAGGATCGCCTCGCGCACCAACGCGTCGTCGGTCTCACGGATGAAGGTCCGGATGGGCAGCCGCTCGTGTGGTGGCGTCTCGATCACGCTCATGTCGCGTACCTCGATCAGCGCCATGTGCAGCGTGCGCGGGATCGGCGTGGCCGTCAGCGTGAGCACGTCCACCTCGGTGCGCAGCTGCTTGAGCCGCTCCTTGTGGGCGACGCCGAAACGCTGCTCTTCGTCGATCACCAGCAGCCCAAGGGTGTTGAAGACGACATCCTTCTGCAGCAGCCGATGCGTGCCGATGACAATGTCCACGCGCCCCAGCGCCAGATCGGCCAGCACTTCCTTCTGTTCCTTCTCGGAACGGAAGCGGCTCAGCAGCTCGACCCGCACGGGGTACGGCTTGAGGCGCTGGCTGAAGGTGTTGAAGTGCTGCAGCGCGAGTACGGTGGTGGGCACGAGCACAGCCACCTGGCGCTGATCCAGCACCGCCTTGAAGGCCGCGCGCAAAGCGACCTCGGTCTTGCCGTAGCCGACATCGCCACAGACCAGGCGATCCATCGGGCGGGCGCGCTCCATATCGGCCTTCACCTCAACGATGGCGCGCAGCTGGTCGGGTGTCTCCTCGTACGCGAAGCTCTCTTCCAGCTCTTGCAGCCAGGGCTGCTCTTCGTCCTGCGGAAAGGGATGCCCCTCCGCCATCTCGCGCACGCTATAGAGCCGCAGGAGGTCGGCGGCGATCTCGGTGGCGCTCTCCTTGGCCCGTTGTTTCGCGCGCACCCACTCGGTCCCCCCCAACCGGCTCAGCGCGGGTGTGGCGTCCCCCATCCCGATGTAGCGCGTGATGCGGTCCAGCTGGTCGGTGGGGATGTAGAGCTTGTCGGTGCCGGCGTAGGCAATGTGCAGGTACTCGCGCTCGACACCGCCGTTGGCGAGCTTGGTCAGGCCCTCGAAGCGGCCGATGCCATGATCCTGATGCACGATGAAGTCGCCAGGACGCAGATCGGCCAGGAAGGCCGAGGGCGTCACACTGGCGCGCCGTTGGCCGCCCCGGCGCCGCGACCAGCCGAACACTTCGGCGTCGCTGTAGACCGAGAGCGCCAGCGCGTGGCTGTGCCAGCCTTCTGGGAAGCGGCCGTGGACCAACGCCAGGGTCCCCGGTTCGGGCGCCTCCGGCAGATCGGTCAGCGGCGCCACATGGACGGTTCCCGCCTTGCCCAGCAGACTCTCGTCGGCGAACACCTCGGCCAGCCGCCGCGCCTGCGCGCTCACCACGACCACCCGCTGGCGCTGTGCCAGCGCCTTGCGCACGTCGGTGGCAAAGGCGCGCACCCGTCCGCCATACGAGGTGGCGGGCAGCAGGTCAGGCGCCAGCGCCGTCCCCTGGTGCTCCAGATCCACGGCTTCGTCCGCGCTCAAGCCCGCGAAGCGCAGCTGGCGCTGTCCGTCAATCAGTGGCTGCAACGTCGTCCACGCCAGGAACGCGGGCGCCACACCGGGCGGATTCTCCCCATCGCGCTCCAGCCGGTCGCGCACTTCCTCGCCTTGCTCTTCCAGCTCGCGCACGGTGCGCTCGATGCCCTGACGATCGCCGAGCACTAACGGATCGTCGTCGTGCAGATAGGCCAGCAGCGACGCTGGCGCATGCAAGTACGGCAAGTAGAGCGCGATGTCCTCGAACGATTGGCCGTTCCGCAGCTGCTCCAGAT
>WNFM01234385.1_pt2 | contig 16522 bp, 14 predicted proteins | sample 5400271 | NCBI WGS metagenome assembly WNFM01 (sample SAMN13153352, study PRJNA577476) | soil metagenome | isolation source: 60 cm saprolite on Douglas fir-dominated hillslope | place: USA:California | collected 2013-09-17
CCCGCCTGTGCGAATGAATGGCGGCGCGGAATTTGCGAAAAACCGAAAGTCAAATGTTCGGCATGTCCAAATCAGGCATTTCTGGCCGTAGATGACGTGTCAATCGAACGTCATCTACGCGGGACCGATGCGAACGGCGCCCCGTTCGTTATGGGTGTCTATCCGATGCTTGCGGATAATACCTGTTCGTTTCTGGCCGCGGATTTCGACGAAGGGGAATGGCGAAGAGATGCCTTTGCTTTTAAGGACGCCTGCGTGCGTCATGGAATACCTGCTGCCATTGAGCGGTCCCGATCCGGAAACGGTGCTCATGCCTGGATCTTTTTCGAGGAGCCTATTCCCGCGGCTTTGGCGCGCCGTCTCGGAGCCTTCCTGATTACCGACACGATGGAACGCGTCCCCGATATCGGATTCGGATCCTACGATCGGTTTTTTCCGAGTCAGGATTCAATGCCAGCGGGTGGTTTCGGCAACCTAATTGCCTTGCCCCTTCAGGGGCTCGGGCGAAGTTCTGGCAACAGCGAGTTCATCGACGAATCTTGTTCGCCGTATCCGGATCAGTGGGCCTTCCTGTCCGCGATTGCACCTATGCCGCGAGCGAAGGTGGAACATCGTGTCGAGGAAGCAAGTGCATCTGGAAAAATTATCGGCGTGCGTATCCCTCTCGTCGACGAAGACGAAGAACCGTGGCTTGCCCCGCCGTCACGGCGACAGACGCCGCCAGCAATCCGGGAGCCATTGCCAGGTGCGATCACTGTCGTACAGGCGGACCAGATCTACCTCTCGCGTCACGCGCTGCCACCGTCGCTGATCGCGCGCCTCATTCGCCTTGGTGCATTCCAGAATCCCGAATTTTACGCCGCACAAGCAATGCGCCGATCGACCCATGACAAGCCTCGGATCATCTCTTGCGCAGAGTTGACCAGCCATCATGTTGCGCTGCCTCGCGGGTGCTTCGACGCCGTACTAGATCTGCTTGCGTCACTTAGAATTACAGTAACAATCGAAGATTGCCGTTTTTCCGGTGCGGCGATCCCACTTGCCTTCACTGGCGCATTACGCTCCGATCAGGAAACCGCGATCACAGCCCTGTTGCCGCATTGATACCGGCGTGCTCGCGGCAACGACGGCGTTCGGCAAGACGATCTTAGCCATCCGGATGATGGCCGAACGCGGACGGAATACATTGGTCCTCGTTCACCGCCGTCAGCTGATGGATCAATGGATCGAGAAGCTCACAGCGTTCTCAAGTATGCCGCGTGACGCGATCGGCATGATCGGCGGCGGCCGCCGCAAACCTAAAGGTCAGGTTGACGTCGCCCTGATCCAGAGCCTGGTTCGCAAGGGAGAAGTCGATGATATTGTCGGCAATTATGGGCATCTCGTGGTCGACGAATGCCACCATCTGTCGGCTGTAAGCTTTGAACTACTCGCGCGCCGCAGCAAGGCCCGCTACATCCTCGGCCTGTCAGCAACGGTTACGCGAAAAGACGGACATCACCCGATCATCGTCATGCAATGTGGTCCCGTCCGCCATCGCGTAGATGCACGATCCGAGGCAGCCAAGCGCCCATTCGATCACGTGGTGCGGATCAGGGATACCCGCTTCCAACTTCAAGCCACATTGGACACTTCTGCTCTCTCCATCCAGCATGTTTTCAAGGAGATGGTCGACGATGAAGCGCGCAATGATCTGATATTCGATGATGTCTTGCGTGCGTTGGAAGCGGGCCGGTCACCCGTGGTGTTAACCGAGCGCACCGCCCATTTGGAGACCATCGCAAAGCGTCTTGAGCGTTTCGTTAGGCACGTGGTCATATTGCGCGGCGGTCAAAGCGAGAAGCAGCGCCGCGACGTCGCCGCGCGGCTCGCAGCAATTTCGCCCGCAGAGGAGCGTGTTATCGTCGCGACTGGACGCTATCTCGGGGAGGGGTTCGATGATTCGCGCCTCGATACCCTTTTTCTCACCATGCCGATTGCATGGAAGGGCACGCTCGCCCAGTATGCCGGCCGATTGCATCGCCTCAACGACACCAAGCGTGAGGTGATCATATATGATTATGTCGACGTGAGTGTGCCGGTTCTGGCCCGCATGGCCGCGAAACGTCGCGCTGGTTATCAGGCAATTGGTTACAAGGTATTGGGTACACGCGATTTGTTTTTCGGTCAGGCCGTCACATCGAGCGAATCCGCATAAGTGACGCGCGGATTGCTGATCGATCAGGCGTCTGCGTCACGGCAGTGCCATTCCCATTTCAAACTCGACGATATCGCTGGTGGTCGTCCGGCGTCTTCGGGCGCAGCCAAAGCACTTTCTCGAGGAGCGGTACTGCGCAGGCATTCTGGTACTGCCATGCAGTACCGGGTAGGGTGAAAATAGGCGAAAATCATCGCGTGATCGGATCAAGCCTTTGAAAAAGAAAAGAAAATGCTTTAGCTCTGATGCTTCAGATTGTCCGTCGGACCAAAATCGATTGGACGAACAGAGATTATAAACTTAAATGAAAACAGCATGTTAGACAGACGCTTTGCTATCGCACCCATGATGGATTGGACCGACTCTCCAGAAAAGTGAAGCATCATCAGCACTTAGCGACAGCCAAATGAAGCGTGCAGTACCAAATGCAGTACCGATCTGGTTTTGAGGCGTACGCAAGCGATTGATGTCGCAATTTGGTGTGCATCTGGTCACTCGCGCGTAGCGCAGCGTACTACGCTAATCTGCGCGATTGTGCTCCTTCGAACGAAGGCGGCGTTCTGTCTCGTTTATCAAGGTGGTGGAGACTGCGAATATGGCGCCCGTCGTTGTCACCGTTCGTTGCTTGGGCTCAGCCGAATTTGAAAAGCTCAGCGGCGGTTCTCTACGGCTTTCGTCTCAACAAAAATGCTCGAGGCCAATCGTCGCCAGAGCTCAATTCGCAGAATGAGTAGTTATGGAACGACCGCTCGTGGCGCGCAAAGCGGACGTCAACATTTCATAACAATGGATTTGCGAACATCCGCTCCTAACGCGAGGCGGATATTTGCTGAAACTCAACGTCAATTAATGCTTATAAAAAGGAAGCGTTAGTGCGGCAGGCGGCGACTGGCGGCCGACAAGACCCGCAACAGCTAAAAAAGCCAACAGATATGGCGACATGATCAGCAACGCCGTCGGCACAACGATTCCCATTCCCGGTAGCTGAAATTGAAGAGCGGTAGCAGCTCCAAAAAGCAGGCATGCGCCGACCATACGCCACACGCGCCAGTTTCCGAATATAACGGCCGTAATTGCAAGGTAACCGGCGCCGCTCGTCATGCCTTCCGTGAAGGTATGGATGTTACCCAAGGAGATAAAAACTCCAGCCAGAGCAGAACACAGCCCAGCGAACATGACAGCTGCGTAGCGGACCGCAACAACGGATATGCCTGCGTGGTCCGCAGCGACCGGATCAACGCCTGCAGCCCGCACGGCAAGTCCGAACGGCGTGTAATTCATAAATAGAGAGACCGTCACCGCAAGAGCAATTGCAAGATAGACTATCCAGACTTGCTCGAAAAGCGGATGTCCTATGACGGGTATGCTACCCAATAGCGGAGGGGTCCAGTTCGAAAGCCCAGCGACCAATTGGTTCTCCAGGGGACCGAAAACTTCTCGGTAAACCAAGGTCGTTGCACCAAGCGCGAGGATATTTATGCCTATGCCGCTTACAATCTGATTTACGCGCAGGGAGTTGCTTAGGAAGGCCTGCAATGCTGCGACCGGGACTACGGCGAGCACGCCACAGAGCAGTCCTACGGCGGCGCTGCCACTAAACAAGGATCCCAGTGCGCTACCGAGCGCAGCAGTCAGCATCATTCCCTCGACACTCATGTTTAACACGCCAGCCTTTTCGCTGACGATCTCGCCCGTGGCGCCCAGCAGCAATGGGGTAGCCAACCTCAGGGACGATCCGGCAAAGACGGCAAACTGCTCCAGAGTCATGGCGTTGGGGCCTTGTTGCCCGCAAAGCCTGACGCGGCGATCGCCACGATCAGTACGCCTTGCATGACCACGACCACCGCTGAGGGGACATGAGCCACCATTTCCATGTTGAGACCTCCAGAACGGAGAAAACCGAAGAAGAGTGCACCGGCAACTACGCCGAACGCAGAGCCGCGGGCGAGCAGCCCAACGACCAGACCGTCGAAACCATATCCTGAGGTGAAACCGTCCTTCAGAACATATTGATCGCCCTGCAACATGATCGTCCCGGCCAAACCGGCAAAAGCTCCTGAGACGGCCATCGCCAGAATGACAAACCGGTTATAGGGGATGCCGGCTCGCCTTGAGGCCAGCTCATTTAGGCCGATCGCCCGAAGCCGTACGCCGAAGACGCTTCGTTTTAGGGACAGCTGAACCAGTACGGCCAGTACCATGACGATCACAAGACCGATATTCAAAGGGCCCGAATCGCCGATTGAGAGAAGCTGTGTCGAGTCCGGTATCTCAAGCGTTTCCGGCAGCGTCGCTGTATTTGTCATCGGTTGACGCAACAGTTCGACCGACTGCACGCTCCAGTACAGGAGCCACACTCCAATGAATGACAGCAAGAGCGAGCTTATCACCTCGTTCGTACCCACCCGAACTTTGAGGAAGCCACAGATTCCGCCCCAAATCGCGCCGGCAGCAACCCCTGCAAGCAGCGGAAGCAAAAAGGCGATTCCGAATGGAAGGAAGCTAACGGGGGTTTTAAGTGCCACCGCGGCTGACGCTATTCCCGCGACAGCAATCTGTCCCTCTCCTCCGACGTTAGTGAGGTTCGCCTGGTTTGCAAAAATGAATCCAAGTCCAATGGCAGTGAAAACGACCGCCCGGTTGACGGAAGCGGAAATGGCGTAGGGGGACCCAAATGCTCCATCGAAAAAGGCACCCAGCGCCTCCGACAAGTGTGCTCCAGTCAATGCTATCAAGACGAGTCCAACAAGGACTGATCCAACAATAGATGCCAAAGGCATCATGACCTTGGGATCGGCGATAAAGCCCAGAGAACGCAAAGCAGGGCTCTCGGTAGTTGAAGTCATGGGATCGCTCCGGCGGTATCGTGCCCGGCCATAAGGGACCCGATTTCCTCGCGAAATCGCGGCAGCGCCGCCCGTTCTCCTATGATACGCCCCCGATAGAGCACGATGATTCGATCTGCCACCGCAATCAGTTCGTCGAGTTCCGAGGATATGAGCAGGACGCCCACACCGTGATCGCTTGACCTCTGGATAGCCTTGTACACGGCTTCCACCGCGCCCACGTCGAGGCCTCGGGTGGGTTGAGCGGCCAGCAGAAAATTCAAATTCTTGGTAGTCAGCTCTCTGGCGAGAACGGCCTTTTGCTGATTGCCGCCCGACAGACTTGAAAAGGTAGCGCGGGGCCCATCGGCGCGTACGTCGTATTGCTTCATCAATGCGGCTGTCTCCGCCTCAAGGCGACCGCGTTGCATCAAACCGAACCGTCTGAACCCATCAAGGTTATTCAAAAACATGTTTTCGGCGACACTCATCGACGTTATGCACCCGACGGCGTGGCGGTCCTCGGGAATGATACCTACGCCCATGCTCGTGATTTTAGCCGGCGAGCTCCAAGTCGCCTCTTCACCACCTACGAAGAACCGACCGCCGGATGGTGGAAGAAGACCCGCGAGCATGAGGCCTATCTCCGTCTGGCCGTTGCCCTCTACACCCGCGACCCCAACGATCTCGCCGCGGTCGACCGTCAACGTCACGTCCTCTACCCGCACTGTAGCGTTCTTGTCGCGGATCGTTATTCCGTCAAGCTGAAGAGCTTCGGTCCGATTGGCCAAGCGATGCGGCTTCTTGCGAACCACCGCGTTGCTTTCGTCAAGTCCGATAGACCCCGCTAGTGCAACATCCAGAGTCTCCAGGTCTCGCTGTATCATTGCGCTCACCAGCCGCCCAATCTCGTTTGCTGGTTGAGTTGAAACGGCAACGGTTCGACCTTGTCTCAGAACCGTGACCTTATCGGCAACCTGCTTTATCTCGGCGAGCTTGTGGGTCACCAGTACTATCGCGCAGCCACTGTCCGCAACGCTGCGGCAAACATTCATCAGCTTCGATATCTCGTCGGGAAGCAGGACCGCGGTCGGCTCATCAAGAATCAGCAGCCGAGGTTTTCTGATCAGACATTTGACTATCTCGACTCGCTGGCGCTCGCTGACCGACAGATCCTCGATTTTTGCCTGTGGATCCACGGCAAGCCCGTATTCCTTTTGCAGCGCGATTATCATCGAGGCGTAGGAGTTCCGGTCCAGAATGCGACCAGGTCGTCCAAGAAGGATGTTTTCCACGACAGTCATATCGGGCACCAGACTGAAGTGCTGGTGGACCATTGCGATGCCTGCTTTGAGTGCGCCAGCCGGCCCGCTTGGCGCATACGGAGCTCCGTCGAACTCCATAGAACCCGAGTCAGGGCGATGGACACCAAATATCAGATTACAAAGGGTGGATTTTCCCGCGCCGTTCTCACCCAGCAGGCAGTGGATTTCCCCTGCGCAAAACATCAGTGAAACATCGCTGACCGCACGAACACTGCCGAACTGCTTGGAGACGCGCTCCATTGAGAGCATGCTTCGCTGCGGCGAAGCATGCTCTGATACAGGCAGACGACTCGCGGGCTCTGCGGAAGTCATCCCCGCTTAGCCGTTAAGCGTCTTGATCTTGCCCGACAGGATGTCCTTCTTGATTTCCTCAAGCTTTGCCTTCTGCTCAGCGGTTCCGTTGCAGAGGACGATGTCCGAGGCGGCGGATCCCATCGGCAAGCCAAACGGCTTATAGCCCGGTTCCCACGTACCAGCCACAAGCTGGTCTATGGCGTACTGAACCTGAAAACCGACGCCGGTCACGGAGTAGGCGATATAGAGTGGATCGCCGCCGCAACGGTCGGTATAGCCGCCAATGAGGTGAGTGCCTTTTTCTCGGGCCGCCTGCTCCATCCCGCGCAGGCCAAGATTCAGGATATGATAGTGAACGTCGGCACCCTGTGAGATGGCGGCAAGAGTGGCCTCCTTCGATTTTGCGACGTCATCGAAATTTCCTGCGTAGCTTTCGAAATATTTGATATCCGGCTTGATATACCTCGCGCCGTTACCGAATTCCTTGCCGGCGTTGACAATCGAGGGAATTTCAAGACCTCCGACATAACTCACCGCGCCGCTCTTCGAAAGCATCGCGCCGGCGGCGCCAGCGAGGAACGCGATTTCTGCTTGCTTCACGTCGTACTGGGCAACGTTCGCGATCTTGTCGCCGAGAGAGCCACCAACAATCGAAAATAACTTTTTGGCCACTTTCACAATACCAGCCTGGGTCTGACCACCCACCCCGATCACCAATTGATTTGAAGAAGCAAGGTTTGTGAGCGCCTGCTCCATGTCGGCGTCCTTCACGTTCTCGATCATCTGCGTCTTGATGGCTTCTCCGTGTTTCTTGATCGAAGCGGTAAGGCCGTCATAGCCCGACTCCATCCAGCCTTTATCCGACTTCGATCCCGGGATTAGCACTCCGACCGTCATCGGCGATGCTGTGTTGCCGGGCCTAGGACCGAAGCCCACAGCTGCAGCAACGCCGATTACTAGACTCCCAACGACAATACGACGTGTAATCATGTCAAGCTCCTGTTCCCTCGATATCCCCTCAAACTAGCAAGTTGTATGCCACTATGAGACCGAACCCGGGCTTGTCCCAATTCCTGAAGAGACGCTCGTTTTAATCGACAAACACCGGGTCGTTGCCTTCAACGTGGAGCCACCCTGACCGTAATGTTTGGCTCCAGCTGCAGTTGCGCCGACGCCATTCGTAAAAGCGTCAACCTATGTTTTGCGCGAAATGGCGCCCAAAAAATAATCAAGCATGCGTTGGTTTTGAGCACAGTGAGTGCTGAGACATACAGAGAAAGCGGCTCTTTTCGAAAAATCCAAAGTGGAATACTGCTTGCATCTATGGCGAGGATAAATCGTGGCATGGAGGTCCAATGAATACCCCTGCAAAGCAAATCGAGACGGGTGAAGGAGCACTACACCCGCTTGGCAAGAGCGAAACCTATCGATGGAATGTCAGGGCGTCCTTGGTTGATATGTCGATGCCACTGCCGGCGCCGCGAGAGGCGACGATCGCTTGCGCGCCTCAGTCCGTAAAACTCGACCTCAACCGAACGGCGATCGTCGTAATCGATATGCAGAACGACTTCTGTGCAAAGGGCGGCTGGGTTGACCACCTCGGCCTCGATTACACGCCGGACCGCGCTCCCATTGAGCCGCTTCAAAAGTTGCTGCCGCTGCTGCGGCTAGCCAGAGTTCCCGTGGTCTGGGTTAACTGGGGCAATCGTCCGGATCTTCTGAACATGCCGCCAAACCAGATTCACCTTTATAAACCGTTCGGCTCAGGTATCGGCCTCGGCGAACCGCTTCCTGGGAATCAAGCTCCCGTGCTGGAGAAAAATAGCTGGGCTGCGGCCGTGATCGATGAATTAAAGCCGCTGCCCGGCGACGTCATGGTCGACAAGTACCGTATCAGCGGTTTCTGGGATACGCCACTCGACAGCATCCTACGGAATCTTGGGATCCGTACGCTCATGTTCGCCGGCGTCAATACTGACCAATGCGTCTTTTGCACTCTGACCGACGCAAACTTCCTTGGATACGGATGCATTATGGTCGAAGACTGCTGCGCCACAACGTCGCCTGCGTTCTGCACCGAGGCTGCAGTCTGGAACGTGAAGAAATGCTTTGGCTTCACGACAACGGCCGAAAGCATCATTACGGCGCTGAAATACATTTCGTAAACTCGCTGATGGTAGAGAGCTGGAGCTTGCCATGCACAAATCTATTTCTGAAATTCATCCCGATGTCGTTGCTGTACTCGAACAGCTTCCCAACAGCGACCGTCCGATAAATCACCCGGCGGGAGCGCGCGTGCTTCCCGCTCAAGCCTACGGATCGGAAGCTTTTCATCAATTTGAAAAGGACGCCGTCTTCATGCGATCCTGGCTCTGCGTCGGCCGCATCCAGCAGATTGCCAAGCCTGGGGACTACATGGCCATAACGCTTCTCGGCGAAGCGCTTTTAATCGTGCATGGAAATGACGGTGAGGTCCACGCGATGTCGGCGCTTTGCCGGCATCGAGGTCACGCCCTGGCCGAGAACTGTTCCGGAAACGCCAAGCGTTTTGTCTGCCCCTATCACCGATGGTCATACACCGTCGAAGGAGAATTGATCGGCGCGCCGAGAATGAAGGACGCCGTCAATGTGAGGAAGCTTCGCGAAGAGAGCGCGCTGCCACGCCTCAAGTGCGAGCTATGGCACGGTTTTATATTCATCAACTTCGACCCGTCGGCGGCTGCGCTCGCTCCGACCTTGCGAAAACTCGAGCCATATTTGGAAGGCTACGACCTCGATTCGATGGTTACGATGCCGCCGAGCTTCACCAAGGAGCCTTTTCCATGGAACTGGAAGGTCCTGCTTGAGAATTACATCGAACCCTATCACACGGAATACGTCCATCCCATTATACATGACTTCGCGCCCGGCACAGGCGTGGAGTTCGATCCTTGGCGCGGAGACGATGACAACGTCATCGTAAGGTATGTTCCGTTTCTGGCCCCCGACGGCGGCCTTACGGAAAAAGGTTGGGCAGCGCCAGCCGTTTTCCCTCCGATCGAGTCATTAAGCGCTAAGCAGCGGCACCGCGTCGGCTTTGGGATGGTGCCGCCTACAATGAATATTATTTTCACTCCCGACATGCTTTGCTACGGCCTGATCTATCCCGTCGGCCCGACTAGCGTAACCGTTGGGGGAGGACTGTTCACCGCCGGCGGATGGTGCCTGCCGAAGTCGACTGCAAACCTTCCGGACTTTGCCGATAGGGCGGCCAGAATGATGGAAGGTTCGCGGCAACTGGGCGCGCAGGACACTGAGGTCAACCTTGCCATGCAGCGGTCGAAGTATTCGCAGTTCGCGCCGCGAGGACGGCTGGCGCCGCTGGAAGAAACACTCAGCCAATTCAACCGATGGCTCGCCGTAAGATATCGCGCGCAAGCAGAGCGACTCGGTTATCGTCAAGCTAAATTGTCGGACCCACATGTCGCCACTGGTTGACGAAGATAGGCAGCCATTTCCGGACACCGTAGGTGCGTTCGTCCCTCATGGAAGGTTTGAAATCGAAGGAAGTCCGACCGGACCGCTTCACGGTCTGACCTTCGCAGTCAAAGATCTGTTTGACATCGCAGGGCGAGTGACTGGTGCGGGAAATCCTCGTTGGCTGGAGACGCACCTGCCTGCACAAGCAACAGCGCCCGTGGTCACGGCGCTACTGGATGCAGGTGCGCGCATGGTCGGCAAGACCATCACGGACGAATTGGCCTATAGCTTGAACGGAGACAACGTTCACTACGGCACTCCGAAGAACATCAGAGCACCTGACCGGGTGCCGGGCGGATCATCGAGTGGGTCGGCTGCCGCCGTCGCAGCCGCTCTTTGTGACTTCGCCCTAGGGACGGATACAGGAGGCTCAGTACGAATTCCCGCAAGCTATTGCGGAATCCTGGGCATCCGCACAACCCATGGAGTCGTTTCCGCCGAAGGCGTGGTCCCGCTGATGCCGAGTTTTGATACGGTTGGCTGGTTTGCGCGAAATTCAGACGTTTTTGCCCGCGTAGGGGACGTGCTTCTTCCAAAATGCGCGGCGCCGAAACCGCCATTCCAGAAATTGATTGTAGCCTCGGACGCCCTTTCGATTTTAGATCCTGAACTGGTCGGACCGATCAGGGGTATTCTCAAGACGGTCGCCGAACAGTTTGTGCGGGTCGAAGAAATTGACATTTCCGACGTCCAGGGACTGGAAGCATGGCGGCAGATATTCCGCTTGGCTTCAGCACATGAGACCTGGAGAATTCATGGCGCATGGGTGACCGCCGAGGGCAGCTCGCTGGCTCCGCCGATCAGAGAAAGATTTGCGTTCGCCGCGAGCGTTTCGGATGAGCAGGCTATGCGTGCTCGCGATGCTCAGTCGCTGATCCGTGACAAGCTTCGCACCGTGCTCGGCAGCAACTCGGTACTTTTCCTGCCTACGGCTCCTGGACCCGCGCCGAAGTTGGATGCCCGCGGAGACCAAGTCGAGTTATTCAGGCAGCGCGCCCAACGCTTGACCTCAATTGCCGGCCTTGCCGGCTTTCCGCAAATCACGCTTCCCGTGCTTGAACGCGAAAGCGCGCCGGTCGGCGTTTCGCTACTAGGGCCCGAAGGCTCCGATCGGCAACTCCTCGATCTGGTCGGACATCTTTCCATTTTTTACCAACAAAACATCTAGGTAGGGAAACGCAGATGCGACTGACCATGCATACTGACTACGCACTGCGGCTATTGATCCAGCTCGGCGTAAATAATGATCGCCTTGTCACGGTCAGCGAGACCGCCCGAACCTACGGGGTGTCGAAAAATCATATGATGAAGGTTGCCCATCGCCTTTGCCTTGAAGGATTCGTTAAGACGGTTCGGGGAAATGGCGGAGGCTTGAGGCTTGCTAAGCACCCGTCAGACATAAATGTAGGAGACGTCGTTCGAAAAATCGAAAGCGACTTTTCGATCGTCGGCTGCTTCGAGCCGCGAGCCGAGTTTTGCAGAATAAGCTCAGCCTGCTTGCTACGCTCCGCTTTGCGGCGGGCGGTGGCCGCCTTTCACCAAATCCTGGACGAGTACTCACTTCAAGACCTTATTGTTACCAAACCGCTTCTCGAAGAGCTGTTCTCTTCGGCGGGCAAACTCGCGAAGCCTCCAGCGTCGGGCAACCAAAGCCGCCGCCGAAATTCACGCTCGAAGGACTTGGAGAGCGTGTGAATGACGGTAACGGGGAGCCGGGGAGGCATCGAACCGCAATCTTCTAGCGCCGACGATGGCTTCAACGCGTTCGTCCCGGGGGAACGCGCGCGCCTTGCGCCTCAACGGGCGGGTATTCTTTCGGGACTCAGTTTTGCGGTCAAAGATCTTATCGACGTTGCCGGGACGCGAACCGGCGCCGGAAATCCCGATTGGCTTAAAGGCCAGAATCCAGCGACGGCTTCCGCTCCCGTGGTCGAGCGCTTATTGCAGGCAGGCGCCTGGCTTGAAGGAAAAACCATAACCGACGAACTCGCCTTCAGTCTCGAGGGGAGCAACTGTCACTACGGAACCCCAGTGAATCCCGCGTGCCGAGACAGACTACCAGGAGGATCGTCAAGCGGTTCTGCGGTTGCCGTCGCCGCCGGTCTGGTCGATTTCGCGTTAGGAACCGATACGGGCGGATCAGTCCGGGTGCCGGCAAGCTTTGTCGGTGTCCTCGGCTTTCGGCCCTCTCACGAGCGGTCTTCCCTGGTCGGCGTCGTGCCGTTTGCTCCCTCTTATGATACCGTCGGATGGTTCGCGCGCGACGCCGAGTTACTCGAAAAAGTTGGCAAGGCTATTTTGCCAGCCTCGTCGGACGCGCCAATTACCAAGCTTCGGATAGCGTCCGACGCGTTCGATCTTGCGACTCCGGAGGTTTCTGAAACTCTCCGAAGCTATTGCGGCCGTCTGCAGATACTCGAAGAAGTCACGCTCTTCGCTGGACAAGAAGCTGAATGGCGCGAGTGCTATCGGGTAACGCAGGGCGTCGAGATCTGGCAGCAGTTCGGCAGTTGGATAAGGTCCGCTCGGCCAGTTTTCGACGATTCGATTGAAAAGCGATTCGCGGATGCTGCGTCGATAACAGGGTCGGATGCAGCAAAGTACCGACCGATTCGTGAAGCTTTCGCCGAAACGATCCGAAAGCTGACGGCAGACGGGGGCGGACTCCTGATACCTACAGCTCCGTGCATCGCGTTGATGAAATCCGCAGGCAACGACGAGATTCGCGATTTCTATTCAAAAGCACTCACATTGAACTCTGCTGCAGGCCATGCTGGCGCACCACAAGTGACAATTCCCGCCGGTTCGGTAGACGGCCATCCGATCGGCCTTTCGATAATCGGTGAACGCGGATCTGACGCCAGGTTGCTGCGTACAGCTCGGGAATTTCCATTGGGATAACTGTAACACGGGAATTTCCGATTTAGTTTTCGGCCAGATCATGTCGCGCTCCTGTGGCAAGCTGCACATGGAAGGGGCAGTTCGAGCCGAACAGACCACGAAGTCGACAATCTGGTTGGCGCATTTGGCAGCGGACGTTTGGCCGACGGACAGACTCCACCCCGTGAAAATACCAGTCTGGCTACGTTATTTTCCCCTTGGACAAATCCAAGTCATCGTCTCCGCTGCATGGGTGCTCGGTAGACATCATGCCTCTGGCTCTTTGGCGCAGCCAAGTCGGCGCAATTGTTGTGCGAATTGCTGCTACGGCGGGCAGGTGAGTTTCGGAATCTCTAAACATGCATATCGAATGACACTTTGGAGCCAACCGCGGTAGCATCAGATGACGTTAGTTGACGAAAAATCGCCGAAAATTGGGTCCGTAAGCACTTTGGCATATAGATGCACTGCATCGGCAATGTCATCTCTTTTACAAGTTTAACTGGTATACGGCTTGCATATATGTCGTGAGTCAAACGCGGAGACCCACGTCATGATCACGATTGCACAATCCAGCGACGAGCCAGCTAGCACCGTCAAGCCTCCGGGAGGGCCGCGCGCACGGGTGACTAATCTCGATACGATTCCCGTAATCGACTTCGCACCAAGCTTCTCCGCATCTTTGGAAGATAGACGGCGCGTCGCGAGAGAGATCCACTCAACTTGCCGCAGTGTCGGCTTCTTCTATGCGATTAATCACGGCGTTTCGGAGGACCTTTGTGCCGCGCAATTGGCCTGGTCTGAGCGCTATTTTGCATTGCCACTGGAAGAAAAAATGAAAATCGACATGAGGCAATCAAAAGCAGCTCACGGATACGAAGCTCTTGCTCAGCAAGTTCTGGATCCTGGCGCCCCGCCCGACCTCAAGGAAGGATTTTACATCGGCGTTGATCGCGGCCCGGAAGACCCCCTGATCATTGCAGAAACACCAAACCACGGTCCAAATCAATGGCCCGAGCACCTGCCGGGCTTCCGCGAGCAAATGACCGACTATTTCAGCGCTGTGCGGGGCCTTTCGCTTCATATCATGCGAATTCTTGCGTTGTCGCTCGATCTCGAAGAGACTTATTTCGATGATGCTTGCACCGACTCCGGGCCTTTACTCAGGCTGATCCACTACCCCGCTCATCCGGAGAACGCCCAACCGAACCAGCTGGGCGCTGGCATCCACACCGATTGGGGAGCCATCACACTCCTCCTGCAAGATAATTCAGGCGGACTTGAGGTCGAGACACGTGACGGCATATGGGTCAACGCTAAACCCATTCCGAATTCATTTGTCGTCAACATTGCCGATATGATGGAGCGCTGGACAAACGGAATGTATAAATCAAACCGGCACCGTGTCCTGAACAATCGAACGGGGCGGTCAAGATACTCAGTACCCTTTTTCTTCAATCCGAATTTCAACGCTCGCGTTGAATGTGTTCATACATGTACGACGGTGGACAATCCGCCAAAATATGAATCCTGCACCGTGTCAGAACACATCGCCGAAATGTACAAGCGAAGCTACGGCACGTGAAGTGAGGGATTATTTGCATACGAGCTAATATTGACGTGGCGGTGCTGGAGCGCGCCAACGCGGATACCGGCATTGGTTGGAGCTCTCTTGTCGGCCGTTGCCTGTTTCCGCGTTGGCTCAAAACCCAAATTCAGAGAACATTCCTTGCGAGAGCGAGTGGACTTCGACGTTCCATAACGCCTAATGCGCGAATCATCCGGCTATTGCGCCCCTCGTCTGAACTGGGTCAAATGGTCATCAGTCCGAGCTTGTATGAAACACTGTCATTCGACCCGCTTAGGGATTTCGCACCGATCTCGCAGGTATTCATCGCGGCGAACGTGCTCGCCGTTCCGCCCGAGCTGCCGGTCAAGACCGTGGCGGAACTGGTGGCGCTCGCCAAAGCGGAGCCCGGCAAGCTTTCCTATGGCCATGCCGGCGTGGGCACGTCGCAGCATCTGGCCACCGAATTGTTCAAATACATGGCGCATGTCGATATTGCACCAGTGCCCTATCGCGGCACCACGGCGTTAATGCCGGACCTGCTCGCCAACCGAATCAACATGTCGTTCGCCAATATCGTGAACGTGGTGCCGCTGGCGCGCTAAGGGAAATTACGCGCGCTGGCCATCACCTCGACCAAGCGCTCGGCCCTGGCGCCCGACCTGCCGACCATGGCGGAATCCGGATTCCCTGGCTTCGAGGCCGTGCCGTGGTTCGGCCTGCTCGCACCGACCGGCACGCTGAAGGATGTTCTGGATAAATTGCACGGCGAAACCGTCAAGGCCCTGGCGATGCCGGAGGTGCGCAAGAAGTTCGACGAACTTGGCCTCGAGCCGGTCGGCAACACGCCGGCTGAGTTTACCGCGATCATCAAGAAAGAAACGCCCGAGTGGGCAAAAGTGATCAAGGATGCCGGCATTAAGCTCGGCAACTAGCTCGGCCTTCCAGGCCCAACACTTTGGAAGATTGTCGACCCGTCGCAATTTGTCGGGCTGCCCGGCCGAGGGCAAAACGGACTTTTCAGGAGGGCTGTTTCTGGCGCGAAGCGGCCGTTCATACGCAAACGGCATCCCGTGACTGATAAGAAATAACTAAACAGGCTCGGGGAGGGGGCGCTTAGCTGTTCACGCTGGGAAGCCGCGACGTCAATGCTTCGTGGCGTGTGCAAACATCGGGACGTTCCTTCGCGGCCGCTTTCACTCCGGTCCGAGCTGAACGCCGCCGTGGCGTCGCTGACCAATGTGACGTGATTTCGGCCTACATCCCGCCAAATCTGCGACATAGCGCGATATTCTGCGACGCAGCCATAGAGGGTTTCGAACCCGCGTCCCTAGTAATAGTAGTAAGCCTTGCTACGCGGCGAGCCGGGGGATCGCCTGTTCGACCAATCGTAAGAATCGGGTGTTGCGTGTCCGCGCAGCCGTCTGTTGCGACTGTCGTCGCTTCCACTGCAACCATGACGGTTGGCGATGCCCGAGCGTACATTTTCCAGTCGGGTGACACACGACTGTAAAAGATGGACCGACGTGATGCTACCCTCGCCCAGGATGACGGTGCCGGTCTCGGCCTTGCCCTTCATCCGCGTCTTGTTGACGAGATCGAGGCGCACATCGTCGGTGATCATCGCGCGGATTGCATCGAAATCCCGCGCGTTGAAATGAGCGACATAGGCACCGAGACGTTCGCGATCAGCCTCGGAGATCACTGGATGCGGCAGATCTTCCGGCTCGGCGGCAAGTTGGCGAAGCTGGAGGATGCAGCGCGGCCTTAACCGCAGGCAGGCTGTAATCCATCACTTCGCAGATTTCCTGCAAGAAGCAGCCGAGCACGTCCATCAGGATGACGCTGGAGCGTTGGGCGACCGGAAGCCGCATGAAGGTGCGCAGGCTTGCGCCTGCAACCTCGCGGTTCAAGA
>WNFM01324881.1_pt1 | contig 16521 bp, 15 predicted proteins | sample 5400271 | NCBI WGS metagenome assembly WNFM01 (sample SAMN13153352, study PRJNA577476) | soil metagenome | isolation source: 60 cm saprolite on Douglas fir-dominated hillslope | place: USA:California | collected 2013-09-17
GCATGAATCAATACATCGGCATCGGAATGGCCGACGGCGCCTTTCCCGGCCGGAATCTTTATTCCACCGATCCAGAGCTCATGTCCTTCTTCGAGAGGGTGAACATCAAAGCCAAAACCTACACGTATTTTCATAAGCTAATTCGTTTGTTCCCGCCGATTCTGTTTCCGGGCCTTATCTCCGCGGATCACGCAGATTTTCGCTGAACAATTCTGCCTAAATCTGCGGGATCTGCGGGAGACAATACCGCATGAACTATTTCTTTTTTGATCGGTAATACAAGGCGCTGGAATTCTCTTCTTTGAGGATCTCTTCTGCTACCCGCTGAAGTTGTTGTACCGTCACTGACCGAATGCGCTCATTTTCCTTATTGACCAATTCGGCGTCACCGGACAGGGACGCAAAGGCAACATTCATGGCCCGGTTGACGATTTCTACTTCTCCAAACTCCAGGGTGGCCTCTGCCTGGTTTTTTACTTTTTCAAGTTCCTCTCCGGAAGGGCCTTCCTGTACCATCTTTCCGAGAACGGCATTTACTTCGACTTCGGCGTCTTCCAGGGATACCCCTTCCTTGACGCGCCCGCTGACAACCAACAAACCGGGATCGACACTGCTCATGACAAAGGAAGATATCGAATTAAAAATTTCTTTCTTTTTCACAAGCTGATCGTAAAAGCGACTCGATTGGCCCCGGCTTAGCATATCACTCATCAAATCAACGGCGTAATAATCCGGATGGAATCGTCCCGGCATATGGTAGGTCTTGTACAGGACGCGCTTGCCATTTTGTTTTGGCTCGGCCGGAAGTTGACGGTTCAGGGTTTTGCCGGCTGGTATCGGACCAAACCATTTTTCCGAAAGTCGTTTTACCTGATCGACGGTAACATTGCCTGCAACTACCATGATCGCATTGTTAGGAATATAGTAATGAAAGAAAAACTCCTTCACATCGTCCAACGTAGCCTGTTCAATGTGGCTGATTTCTTTGCCGATGGTTGCCCACCGGTACGGGTGGGTCTGGTATGCCAACGGCCGGAGTTTAAGCCAAACATCACCATAGGGTTGATTGAGATACCGCTGTTTGAATTCTTCCACAACTACTTTGCGTTGCACTTCCAGCACTTTTGGGTCAAAAGAAAGTCCCATCATCCGGTCACTTTCCAGCCAAAATCCAGTTTCGATATTCGCGGACGGTACGGTGAGATAGTAGTTGGTTATATCGGTGCTGGTAAAGGCATTGTTCTCTCCCCCTACATTCTGCAACGGCTCATCGTAACTTGGAATGTTTACGGAGCCGCCAAACATCAGGTGTTCAAACAGGTGAGCAAAACCGGTTTTGTCGGGTCGTTCGTCGCGCGAGCCTACGTCGTACAAAATATTCATGACGGCGATCTGGACGGCGCGGTCTTCGTGGACCAATACACGCAGGCCATTGTCCAACGTAAAAGAGTGAAGAGAAATCATGTCCAAAAGTAAGAAAGAAAAGACGCTTACCTCAACCTCCTTGAAATTCAATACCCATTTTGTAACTTGCTTATTAATTGATGTTAAATTGTCAATTATCCTTTCTTACTTGCCGTCACCATGCCAACTGCATCGTTTCACCATTCTTCCAGTCCTGAGCCGCATCGCATCCGCACGCTGCAAATCCTGAGGCAATATCCGGAAGTAAAGAAACTGATGGGTAAAAACCCATTGACAATGTTTGCCATTGTTGGCTTAGTGGGGGGAATGATTGCGTTGTCCTATGTCGTGAAGGATAGCCCATGGTGGGTTATCCTGTTGGTAGCCTATGGGGTCGGCGCGTTCTTCAATCATGCGTTGTTTGTCATGATTCATGAGTGCTCTCACCACTTGCTTTTTAAGAGAAAGGCGATGAATTACCTGGCTTCCATTCTTGCCAATCTGCCGCACACCGTGCCGACGGCTATTTCGTTTGCGCGATACCACATTAAGCACCATTCGTTTCAGGGCGTTCATGAGTTGGACGCCGACCTCCCGGACTATTGGGAAGCGAGGCTGATCAATAACTCTGCTTTCGGAAAAGCATTCTGGCTTTTGCTTTTTCCTTTTTTCCAGATTGCGCGCACGTTTCGCTTAAAAGAGATCAGGCCGGTGGACGGTTGGATCATCGCCAATTGGATCATTCAACTCGCATTCAATGCAGCCCTTTGGATATTCTTTGGACCAAAGGCGTTCTTCTTTATGCTGATCAGTTTCTTTTTTTCTGTGGGCCTCCATCCCCTGGGAGCACGGTGGGTACAGGAACATTACCTTACGCTGGATGAAAATCAGGAAACGTACAGTTATTACGGGCCGTTGAACACCATTGCCTTCAATGTTGGCTACCACAACGAACACCACGATTTCCCTTCGGTGCCGTGGAACAAGCTCCCGCAGTTGAAAACGGAAGCACCTGCCTTCTACGACACGTTGCTGTCACACCGGTCCTGGACAAGACTTTTCCTGCGTTTCCTGTTTGATAAAAAGATCTCTCTTTACGCCCGCACGGTACGCAACGAACGCGGTAAAGTGAAACTGACCGATGAATCGAAGCCGGACCTGGATATGGTGCGGGAAAAGGAAATAGCCTAAACGGTTTCAGGGTTGACCATTGCTTGTGTTTCTCCCCATGGGTTCAGAGTGTTGAACACATAGAAACATAGGCACATAGAAACATAGGTCATATTAGATCAACTCAAGGTTTACCTTTGTTTTCCAATTTTCCATATGCCCTTCCATGCCTCCGGGCTTCAAAGCGTTTTAAGCACAAAAATTCAGATAGACAATAGCAATATTAACTTCATCCTATCCAATATATCGCTATGTACCTATGTGCCTATGTTTCTATGTGTTGCGTTGAATGCCCCCAGGTTTATCACGAGTTTGCATTAACTTTGGTGGCTTTCATCAAATGAAATTCAATCGTAAAAAACTCACTGACCCCCAACTCCGGAATCTCTACGAGCAATTGCTTCTACCGCGAATGATCGAAGAGAAGATGTTGATCTTGTTGCGGCAGAATAAAATTAGCAAGTGGTTTAGCGGTATTGGGCAGGAAGCCATTTCCGTGGGGATTACCCAGGCCCTGGAACCCGATGAATACATTCTCCCGATGCACCGCAACCTGGGCGTATTCACCGGGCGCAAGATCCCTTTGCACCGCCTCTTTGCCCAATGGCAAGGGACCTCCCTGGGGTATACGAAAGGCCGCGATCGCTCTTTTCATTTTGGCACAAACGAACATCATATCGTTGGCATGATCTCCCACCTTGGCCCGCAGAACGGGGTGGCCGATGGCATCGCGCTAGCCACAAAGCTGAAGCGGGAAAAAAAAATAACCGTTGTCTTCAACGGCGACGGAGGTACCAGTCAGGGTGATTTTCATGAGGCGGTAAATGTTGCAGCGGTATGGGATCTCCCTGTCATTTTTGTCATTGAAAACAACGGCTATGGATTATCAACGCCCAGTAACGAGCAATTCCGCTGCAAAAATTTTATTGACAAAGCGATCGGTTACGGTATCGAAGGTGTAAAGGTCGATGGCAACAATATCCTGGAAGTCTACGACACCGTACAAACATGGGCTGAAACCTTGCGCTCAACGCCGAGGCCCATTTTGCTGGAATGTATCACCTTCCGGATGCGCGGGCACGAGGAGGCATCAGGAACGAAATACGTTCCCAAAGAGCAGCTGGAAGAATGGGCCCAAAAAGACCCACTGGAAAATTATGAGAACTACCTGGTCCTGGAAGGCGTAATCGATAAAAAAGGGATCGAAGTACTGCGCAAGAAAATCAAAAACGAAATTGAATCAGGCCTAGAAGAGGCATTTAAGCAACCGTATCCCGATCCCGGGAGAAACCAGGAGTTGGAAGATGTTTATGCCCCGTTCAAACAGCACGTGATCAACCCGCAGCGTGAAAAAAAATCAGAAAAGCGTTTCATAGACGCGATCAGTGATGCTCTGCGGCAAAGTATGGAAAAGTATCCTGAGCTCGTTCTGATGGGCCAGGACATTGCCGGGTATGGAGGTGTTTTTAAGATCACCGAAGGCTTTGTCGAAAAATTTGGAAGGGACCGCGTTCGCAATACACCGCTGTGTGAAGCCGCCATTGTCGGTACCGGGTTAGGCCTTTCCATCAAAAGAATAAAGTCAATGGTGGAAATGCAGTTTGCCGATTTCGTGACCGAAGGGTTTAACCAGATCGTCAATAATTTGGCCAAAACTCACTGGCGCTGGGGCCAGTCCGCAGACGTAGTGATCCGGATGCCTACGGGCGCGGGCACCGCAGCAGGTCCTTTTCACAGTCAGAGCAACGAAGCCTGGTTTTTTCACACACCCGGACTGAAAGTCGTATATCCTTCCAATCCCTTTGATGCGAAAGGATTGCTCAACGCAGCACTGGAAGATCCAAATCCATACTTGTTTTTCGAACACAAATTTTTGTACCGTTCCCTGAAAGAGGCCATCCCGGATGATTATTACACAATCGAAATCGGACAGGCAAAGCTCGTTGAAACAGGTACGGACCTCTCCATTATTACTTATGGGCTGGGCGTGCTCTGGGCAGTAGAGGCGATGGCTTCTATGCCCAATATAAAAGCGGACATTTTGGATTTGAGAACACTACTGCCATGGGATGAAGAAGCAGTGGCCGAAACAGTGAAGAGGACAAACAGGGTGATCGTCCTTCACGAGGACACACTAACAGGGGGAATCGGAGGAGAGATCGCCGCCTGGATCGGCGAGCATTGCTTCACCTTTCTTGACGCACCCGTGATGCGCGTCGCCAGCCTGGACACAGCTATACCTTTCGCCCCTTCCCTGGAGAAGAATTTTTTACCACCGATCAGGTTGAAGGCTAAGATCGAAGAATTGTTAGCCTACTAAGGGATGGTAATCGGTGACGGGATTTGGTTTAGTGGATCGAGATCTAAACTGACAAAAGGCGACTTCGAAAATTTGTGCATCCTGCAAGCAATGATGGTGGGACTCACCCGTTTTACCAGTCAAAATCCACCGATTACCGATCACCGATCACTGATTACTTTTTTGTAGCTTAGCTGTTTTGAACACGCGTTCCCTTCATATTGCCCCCATTTTGAAGCGCCCATGGATGCCCTTGGCGTTCCTGACATTTGCGTTGTTTTTTGCTGAGACTTCACTGGCCCAAAACACAAAGGGGGACAAGGCTCCTGCTGCGAATCCAAGGGGACCCTTTTTTCGCCTCCCCAAAATAATTTCCAGGTCAAAGGGAGGAGACCGGGCCAACACACGGGATATCTCCGGCCGAAGGAGGATCCGCACAAAAAATGAATCTTCCGCTAACCGCGTTATATACCAAGCCCCGGACCCTTATAGGGATCGAAAGAAAAAAAACAGGGGAGACCGGCCGGCTCAGACCAGGGGACCCGTCTTTAACCAGCCCCCGGGGCAGGGTCAACGTGCCTGGAGAGGAACGCGCGATGGATCTCCACTGAGGATCAGGTCATCGTCGGCACAACGGGCTCGGAATAATGTTTATCCGCGAGTGGGGCCTTATGTAAATAATAAATCATCCTTAACAAAAAAGTCAAAGGTTTATACACGGACGGCCAGGGGCAGGCCCATTTATAAAAGCAAACTCAATCGGGAACGTGCCTCCAGGGCCACGGGAGGGTATGCCACTGCTTCCCGTCCTTTCATTACCCGAGGTAAAAAAAATGTTTACTGGGGTAAGGTCTCAAAAGGAGAGCGACCCATTACAAAAGACCTTACGGGAAGACCCTTGCGAAATCGCAATTTCCGTTCTGCCGGCATTGGAGTAGGAACTACCGACACACTGAGATTAATAGGACGCAAACCGCGCGGAGATCGCGCTAGCGCTGCCAGGGTGAGCGGCGGATTTGTTTCAGCTTCGAAAAGAAGAGAGCGGCCATGGCTGGGAGATGTTTCGGGGCAGGGGATAAGAAGAAGACCGCCGAGACGGAACGAAAGGGCAGGCCTCCTTTTTCAACAACCGTCATATTCCTTTTTGAACAAAGGGGAGCGCGCCGGCACAAGGTTGCATGGTGGTGGGTATAAGTCGGCGAAGAAAAAAATTGGGAATAGTCCGGTGGCGCCGCGCGCCCCGGGCATAGGCGCCAAGGGTATTGGTGGGTACCGCGGCAAGTTCCGGATAGGAGAACTTACTCCGGGATTCGGCAGGGCGGGTGCTGACTTCAGGGGCGCTACCAAAGGAAGAAGACCGCCTAAAGGTGGAGGAAGCGTGAGCGGAAAGCTTTGGAACAACGGCCGCCAGCCGATTCCGGTACGGTCTGGCGCCCGCGGGTTTGACAGACTGGCCCGCTTTCAAGGAACCTTCAGGCGAGGTGAATTATCACCGGGCTTTAGAAGACAGGGGTTTGGCTATTCCGGAGACATCAAAACCAGGAGGCCGCTAAAAGGGGGCGGAAGTGTAAGCGGGAAAGTATGGAACAATGACCGCCAGCCCCTTGTCGGACGTCCTGGTTCGTCCGGGTTCACAAAGGCCGCCCGATTTCGCGGAAACGTCCTGCGATGGGAGTTGAGTCCCGGATTTGGGCGGCAGGGATTTGGGTATTCCGGAAATATCAAAGCAAGAAGACCGTTAAAAGGGGGCGGTAGCGTAAGCGGGAAAGTTTTCAACAACGAGGGGCAATCTCTTACTATAATGGTCCCTAGCTCTACGCAAGCTAAAGCTAGTCAGTATTCCGGAAAAGGGAAGGCAAAAAAACCTAAGCATGGGGGAGGCAGTATCAGCGGGAAAGTTTTCAACAACGAAGGCCACTCTCTGGCACCCCTGTTCCCGAGCTCTTCGCAAGCCAAGGCTGACCAGTATTCCGGTAAAACGCGCGTGCCCAGGCTCAAGAGAATTTATGTCCAAAATCCGAAAGCCTTCAAAGAATCTTTAAAAAAGAAGAAACCCAATCCCAACACGTATTTGGTAAGTGGCCTTCAGGTAAGACGCAAGATGGAAAAGACCAAAAAGAGTCCTGCGTCTGCAGAGGGAGCATTGCCGGTTGGCAGACCGAAATCAGGAACGGTGAGGGCCGCTGAATATGCTCATGCAATGAAAATGTATTGGAGCTACAAGCGCAACCCCAACAGCAATGAGGCGGCCCTGAAAGGAATTAAGCCCCCGCGGAACTTAGGACGCGTTGTAGCCTTTTCAGGTCATTCCCGTCTCTCCAAAAATTACCGCCATAACCCCAGCAGCAATCGCGATGCCTTGAAGGTGTTAGTGCCAGGAAAGGCCTATGCCCGTGTCAATGATTTCCAGGGCAACACAAAAATGAAAAAATACAATGACCATCGGCTTCATCCGGATGCTCCGTTTGCTCATGGATCCCGCGATAATGTAAAAGAAGACCGGACGATCTTGATGAACCTGAAGTTATTCTGGGCCAAACTATTTAAGAAGAATGACCTCCAACCCGAAGTTGTTAAAGCGAAAGAACACAAACCCCGGTATGATAGGAAAGAAAAGGAACTCTGGAGGGCACTGTACGATTGAAAATTTCAGGTTTAAAATTTAAAATTGGTGACCCCTAATCTTCAATTTTAAATCTTAAATTTTAAATTGAAGCCCTGTCAAAAATTAAATTCTACGGTCTGCTTTATGGAGTCGGATAAACTTAATGCTACGGGGCAAGTCAACGCTGCCCGTTTTAGTTTTTCTTTCTGTATATCAGTCGCTACCAGGTGGGGATGAGAGAACGTGATTTGAATTTCTTTGATCTTCCTGGGGTTGTTATCCATGATCTTAACTACCTCAGACGCCAGACCGGTCAATTCGACATCTTCCCGTTGCGCCAGAATACCCATCATCGTCATCATACAACTGCTGAGGGCGCTGCAGACCAGATCGGTGGGGCTAAAAGCTTCTCCCCGGCCATTATTATCAAGGGGGGCATCGGTGATAATGGTGTTTCCTGACTTCAGGTGCACGGCTTGAGTCCGCAGGGACCCGGAATAGTGGGTGGTGATAGTGGTCATGGGATCAACCTTATTTTTTTACATTTGCGTTTACTTCAGTGAATAAAAGCATAAATTTATTGTAGAATTCCTCAATATGAGTGGGATCTGTAAATTAACCTTCATTTTCCTGATTTGTTCCGGGCTGGCTGATTCAGTTTTGGCGCAAACGAAGGATAGTTATGACTATAATTCCGAGTTTATCTGGGGCATCAACAAAAATACCTCAGGAGGCCTCATTGGAGGTTTTGTGTTCAAAAAGGCGCGGAAAATTAATGACAATTTGCTGGGGACTTATGGGCTCGAGATCATGAACGTGAAACACCCGCAGGAAGTGCGGAAAAACGCGTCGGCAACCGGCAATCCATTCATTTACGGCAAAAGTAACTACCTCTATGCCCTGCGTTTCCAATATGGACGGGATTTGATCCTATTTAAAAAGGCTCCTCAGCAGGGGGTAGAAATAAAATTGGTTACTGCCGTGGGGCCCTCCATTGGCATTCTTGCACCCTATTACATCGAACGCAAGGTAGCCCCCGACAATTTTTACGTTACGGTGAATGAGCAATATGACCCCAATAATCCGAACGACATATTTGACAACATTCTGGGCACCGGGAACCTCTTTCAGGGAATAGGCAGCTCGAAAATTGAATTGGGTGCCAATGCCAAAGTGGGCGCCAACTTTGAATTAGGGACCAGCAAAAGCCAGGTTACCGGGTTTGAGGTAGGGTTCCTGGTCGATGCTTACCTCAATAAAATTATTTTAATGCCGACCAGCTTCAACAGGTCCATTTTTCCCACGCTTTATTTTACGCTTTTCTACGGAAGCCGGAAATAAGAATCTTGCGTTTTCTTACGCAATAATCACACCCAGAAGAAGTCCGATCATAATGATGGCCCATGCCGGCACGCGCGTAAAGGCGAGAAGGCAAAAGGTGCAAATGGTAATCCCGAAATTGGTAATCGTATTTTCCAGCGGTTGAATGAGCAGGATGGCGGCGGTTGCCATCAACCCGGCATTCGCGGCAAGTATTCCCTCCAGGGAAGCGCGGATGGGTCTGAACTTCTTCAGACTATCCCATATCCGAATCATAAAGAAATTCAGGAATGTTCCTGGCAAGAAGATCCCTGCTCCTGCCATAATAGCGCCTACGATCTGTCCCCCGGTGCCAAACCCCCGGCTATGCATAGCCAGTGCGCCAATATAGGAACTGAAGGAAAACAATGGGCCGGGAAGGGATTGTGTAATCGCATATCCGGATAGGAATTCCTCAGGACTTAGGTAGCGTCGGGCCAATTCCCCCGGAAATGGTTTTGCAAACTGAACAAATTCCGTATACAACATCGGTGTCAAAACCTGACCACCGCCAAAGATCAGACTTCCGTTGCGGTAAAAGTTTTCAAAAAGACGAATCGGTAAAAAGGACGGAATTGTTTTTGTGAAACTCCCCAACACGGCGGCGAAAATCAGGACGCCTGCCCACAGCAGAAAATTAGCCCAGTGTACTTCGAACTTTTTCTTCTCTTCCCGGGGATGGGCTTTGTAATTGAGGGCCGTGATGCAGCCTGCAATCATCAAGGTGACTGGAAATACGAATGGCGTTTTAATGAAATAGGAAACTACGGCCGCCAGCACCATCAGTACAATCATTCCTTTGGTCTTAACGGTCTTAAGACTTATTTGATACGCTGCATAACTTACAAAGCCCACCGCCATAGGCTGAATAAACCGGGTAAATTGAACCACCTGCTTTGCATGATCAGCATGGACGGGAACACCCAAATCAGCAGCGTGAGGTAGGCCAGGTTGGGGCCTCCCAGGCGGTAACCAATACCCGTAATAGTTTGTGTTGAAGTAGGGCCCGGCAATACCTGACAGAGAGCATTGGTCTCCATGAGCTCACTTTCTGTAATGAACCCTCGTTTTGTGACAAGGACTTCATGGAAGCGGGCGAGGTGCCCCTGCGGACCTCCAAAAGAGGTAAGGGACAGCATCGCGACCTCTTTAAGGAAGATGTAATATCGGACGCGCCGGACCAATCCTTCGCTTACTTTTTAAGTCCAATTTCTTTCAAACGCTGGTCGAGAAATTCGCCTGCGGAGATATCGTCCCATCGTTTGGGATGGTTTCCATCGACACAGCCGGGGAGGGCAGCCAAACTCATTTCCGAACGGGGATGCATGAAAAAGGGAATTGAATACCGCGGTGTGTTCATCAATTGCCTTGGCGGATTAACGACCCGGTGAATGGTGGATTTCAATTTTTTATTGGTAAGCCGTTCCAGCATATCTCCCACATTCACCACTAATTGATCGGGCAAGGCTGTTATGGGAATCCATTTGCCATCACGACGAAGGACTTGCAACCCATCCGCGCTTGCACCCATCAGCAGGGTAATGAGATTGATGTCCCCGTGCTCCGCTGCACGCACAGCATCCGCCGGAACGGTCGCCGGATTTTCAATGGGAAAATAATGAATCGGTCGAAGGATGCTATTACCGTATTTTACCTTCGCATCGAAATAGTTTTCAGGCAGACCGAGGTACAGGGCGATGGCTTTTAACATCTGCACTCCTGTTTTTTCCAGCCGTCGATACACATCAAGGGCAATATCCCTGAACTCGGGTAGTTCCTCCGGCCAGATGTTGTCCGGGTATTCTTTTTTTATAGGATCGTTATCCAACACCTCCTGACCCACGTGGTAAAATTCCTTTAGGTCTCCGGTGTTGCGGCCTTTGGCGTGTTCCTTTCCCTTCCCAACGTATCCGCGTTGACCCGCCCCTCCCCGGTTTTCATGTTTCTGTTTTACATGATCCGGTAAGGCAAAGAATTTTTTGATCACCTCGTACAATCTGGCAGACAGATCGTCCGTGAGATAATGGTTGCGGATAGCAACAAATCCGATTGTTTGATAGGCAGCGCCAAGGTCGTTCACAAATTTTTGTTTTTTAACGGGATCGCCCCCGGTAAAATCAGCTAAATCCAACGAAGGTATATGGTCGTATAAAATCTCGCTCATACCATTGGTGTTTAAGGTCATTCCGAGTTTGTATTACAGGAACGGTAGATGCAAGCTAATTATTTTTTAAGTAAATTTAACTGCCCGTTCCTGGTCATTCCCGGCGAAATTACTTCATTATACGAGGGGATGATTGTGACAGAAATGGGGAGTTTCATTTCTTAAATCAATCCATTATGAAAAAAATAAGCCGCCGCGATTTTGTCTCTGGTACGCTGAAAGCTACTGCGCTTACTGCTGTGGGATCATCAATGATCCTGGATAGCAAGACTGGTTTTGCGAAAGACCGTTTCGGTGCCTATCAATTTGCCCAAATGCCGTTGCCTTACACCTATGGTGCGCTGGAGCCCAGCATAGACGCCATGACAATGGAAATTCACTACACCAAGCACCATGCTGCTTATGTTAAAAATGTGAATGATGCCATCGCTGCCGAGAATATTGCCTATGTTACCGAAAAAGAATTTTTTGCTAACGCTTCCAAACTTTCAGCAAAGGCACGCAATAACAGCGGCGGTGTGTGGAACCACAACTTTTTCTGGCAGGTGATGAAGCCCAATGGCGGCGGTGCTCCGTCGGGCAACGTAGCCGAGGCGATCAACGGTGCATTTGGATCATTTGAAAAATTCAAGGAGCAATTTACCCAAGCCGCCATGACGCGTTTTGGCTCCGGATGGGCGTGGGTAGTGAGCGAAGGAGGAAAACTAAAGATCGGTTCTACTCCCAACCAGGACAACCCAATGATGGACACCGCCGACCTGAAAGGCGTACCCGTGCTGGGCCTGGACGTGTGGGAGCACGCTTACTATCTCAAATACCAAAACAAACGCAACGAGTATGTTGCCAACTGGTGGAAGGTAGTCAATTGGGATGATGTAGCAAAGAGGTTGTAGAACTTAGACACGAAGGCAAGTTGGTTAGGACCATAACGAAACAATTTTCGTAAACTATCTGCCTTGACAGATAAACTAGTTAACACAACCAGAAGATACGACGCAAAAAAAACAAAACTTATTGGCTTCGTGTCTTGGTGGCAATTACCTCATTTCAATCTTTCTCTTTTTCAGTTCCTCCCTCAATTGCGTCGGCGACTGAAAATGGATCGTCGGAAGACCTACCCGGTTTGCGCCCTCCACATTATGGATATTGTCATCAATAAAAATGGCTTGCGCCGGTTCGATCTGATAGCGGCTGAATAATCGCCGATAAAGTTCCGGAAAGGGTTTTCTGGTTTTTTCAATTCCGGAGACAACGATTCCATCAAACCAATGAAGAAATTCAAAATTCTCTAATGCCCAGGGAAATGTTTCAGCCGACCAGTTGGTCAGCGCATAAAGCCTGTATTTCTTTGTATCCCTGATGGCCCTTAGGATCGCTACTGTTTCGTGAACGGGTCCACCCATCGTTTCCTGCCACCGGTTGTACCAGGCGAGAATGGCTTCCCGATGGTCTGGAAATTTCAACGCCAGTTCTTTTGTAGCTTCTTCAAAAGACCGGCCTGCATCTTGCCGGTCATTCCATTCGCTCGTGCAGATGTTTTCAAGAAACCACGTGATCTCCCCTTCGGTCTTGAAAATCTTCCGGTAGAGGTAGCGCGGATTCCAGTCGATCAGTACGCCGCCGAGATCAAAAATAACCGTGTCAATGGAGTGCATAAGGAGTTAGATTTTGAATGCCATTTTAAAAATTGTTTCCCGCAGATCGCGCAGATTTTCGCGGACTAATTTCTGCGAAAATCTGCGCGATCTGCGGGAAACAAGTCGCCAAAGTAGAGGTTTATGTCTAAGCCTCCAACTATAAACTCAAAACCTGATCTGCGAAATCTGCGGGAAACAAATCCTAAATTCTGTAAATTCCGGTAATTCTGTAAATTCTGATCATGATTGTACTCCTGATTGCCTTCCTTTTGTCCGGGTCGGGATCATCCGGCATCCACACGAGTGAAGCGGTGGACATTGGAGGAATAAAGCAGTGGATAAGCATAAAGGGAGAAAACTCCACTGATCCCGTTTTGTTATTTCTTCACGGTGGTCCGGGGAATTCAGCGATGAGTTATGCGAACCGGTTTACCGGCGAACTGCAAAAACACTTTGTGGTGGTACAATGGGACCAGCGCGAAAGTGGCACGACGGCGCAATTAAATCGAACCAATCAAGCCTTGTCCGTAGCGTTGATGGAGCGCGATGCGATTGAGATGATCCATTACTTATGTTCCCGTTTTTCTAAAACCAAAATCTACCTCGTGGGCCACTCCTGGGGTGGGTTTTTGGGGCTTATGGTAGCCGCTCACCATCCTGAACTTCTAGAGGCTTACCTGGCCGTAAGCCCCATGGTTTACCAGGTGGAAAGTGAACGCCTCTCACTGCAATGGCTCAAGACAAAGGAAGAACATAACCCCCGGGCCATTGCGGAATTGTCTACGGTCACCCTCCCCTTCCTGAATTCCGATCAGTTGTATTATCACCGGAGCTGGCTTGCAAGGGAAATGGGAACGAAGCCCCCCACCAAAGCCTATGTGGGAAGTTGGGCTAAAAAATGGTTATCGGTCTTTAACGAAGCGTCTCAAATTAATTTTATTACAACGGTTCCGGAAATGAAGTGCCCGATATACTTTTTTATCGGCGGAAAGGATTACCAAACTCATTTTAAACTTGCCGAAGACTACTACCGTGCATTGAAGGCTGACAAAAAACAGCTATTTTGGTTCGCCGATTCGGGTCATAACCTTATCCTTACCGAGCCCGCGAAATTTCAGGAGATCGTAATTCGTGAAATCGGACCGAAAAAGGATAAAGTACTCCAAACATCTAGTCAGCGAAATCCGTGAGATCTGCGGGAAAAAATGGAAAAATTTACATTGGGAGTAGAAGAAGAGTACATGGTGGTCGACCCCAAAACAAGGGAGCTGGCATCGCACGACCGGAAAATTGTAGAGGTCGCATCCAGGATCCTGAAGGATCATGTCAAGGCGGAGATGCACCAAGCGGTGGTGGAGGTGGAGTCCGGTATCTGTGCAACCGTGGAGGAAGCTCATCGTGACATCGCCAACTTGCGCAAGGTGGTGAGCGAGGTAGCAGGCGGCCTTGGCCTGAAAATCGGTGCAGCAGGTACACACCCTTTTTCACATTGGAGCCAACAACTCATTACACCCAATCCCCGCTACGATGAGATCGTAAACGAAATGCAGGAGGCCGCGCGCTCCAATCTGATTTTTGGATTACACGTTCATGTGGGCATTTCCGACAAGAACATGGCCATCCATATCATGAACACCGTGCGCTATTTTCTGCCTCACGTTTTTGCACTGTCTGCCAATTCTCCTTTCTGGGAAGGACGCAATACCGGCTTTAAATCGTTCCGGACAAAAGTGTTTGATAAATTTCCCCGTACGGGAGTGCCTGATTATTTCAATGATTGGGATGATTTCAAAAACTATGTCAACCTGCTGATCAGAACGAAGTGCATCGATACCGCCAAAAAAATCTGGTGGGATGTCCGCGTGCATCCTTTTTATGACACCATCGAATTCCGGATCTGCGATGTACCCCTGTTGATCGAAGAAACGATTGCTATCACGGCCATCTTCCAGGCTTTGGTCGCGAAGCTCTATCGCCTGCGTCTGAAGAATATGAGCTTCATCCTGTACAATCGCGCCTTGATCAATGAAAACAAATGGAGGGCCTCCCGGTATGGTTTGGATGGTAAACTCATCGATTTCGGCAAACAAGAGGAAGTCAATGCCCGTGAATTGATCCTGGAGTTGCTTGACTTCATTGATGATGTGGTGGATGACCTGGGCAGCCGGCATGCCATGGACTATGTGAGGAACATTCTGGCAAATGGAACCGGCGCCGACCGTCAGTTGGCGGTCTTTAAGCAAACTGGAAACCTGGAAAGCGTGGTTGATTACATCACGGAACAAACCCTGGTCGGCACTTAGTTTATTCATTTTCTTGGAGATCGCCTGGCAATCCATCAAATTGCACGACAAACCACCACCCCGCCCTATGCGTATTGCTATCCTCGACCTCTACGAAGGCGAAGTAAACGAAGGAATGCGCTGCATTCTTCAACTTGTAGCTCAATTCAAAGCCGAGGCGCCTATACCGGTAGAACACCAGGTGTTTGACGTGCGTTTGAAAAACGAAATCGCAGACCTGAGTTTTGACGCCTACATCTCCTCCGGCGGGCCAGGCAGCCCTATCGCAAGCCAGGGTTCCGAGTGGGAACAGAATTATTTCGGACTGATGAAAGGTATTCTCGAGCACAATCGAAACAATCCGTTTCAACGCAAGCATGTTTTCCTCATTTGCCACTCCTTCCAGATCTTTTGCCGGTACTATGGTTACGCCAAGGTATCCAAGCGCAAAAGCACGTCCTTCGGCGCCCTTCCCATCCACAAGACAAAAGCCGGCTTAAAAGAGCCCTTGTTTACCGGCTTGGAGGACCCTTTCTATGCCGTTGATTCCCGCGATTACCAGATCATTCAACCCGACGAAGGGAAGATCTGGTCCGGTGGCGGAAATATTCTCTGTATTGAAAAAGACAGGCCCTTCATCGCGCTGGAAAGGGCCGTTATGGCGATTCGTTTTAATGAAGCCATCATCGGTATGCAGTTTCATCCTGAGGCTGATTCGGACAGCCTGTATATGTATTTATTGCGTGACGACAAGAAGAAAATGATCATCGACAAACACGGTGAAAGGAAATACCAGCAGATGCTGGGGATGATCAATGAACCGGACAAGATCAAATTGACTTACAAAACAATCATCCCGAATTTCCTGCGCATGGCGTTGAATCAATGAAGTTTTCCCTCAGACGTGTCCGACGAAGCCTTGGCGAAGTCGGATCTCGCGGATTTACGCAGAATCAGTGCGGCAGGTTCTCCCTTTAGGCCTGCCCACCGAAGCGCCTCGCGCAGGTGGGGAGTTAGGGGGTGCGCTGGGGCTGAACACCCTGAATTAAAGGAGCCAACACGGCTGAAACCACCCTGTCTTTACCTGCAAGATCTTTTCTTACCAAAACTGAATGGTACCCCTCTTTCAAAAACACTTCGGACACACCCATACCAAACCTCTCGTTAATTTCAACGATCACTTTCCCTCCGGGCCGCAAGACCTCCTTCCCTACCCGGGCAATCGCCGAATAGAAAATGAACGGATCGTCGTCCGGAACAAACAACGCCTCCGGTGGTTCATAGTCTGTGACGTTCTTTTTCATATTCGTTTTTTCAGCCAGGGTCACATACGGAGGATTGCTCACTACGATGTCAATGCCCTTCAGTTGAAGTCGGTCTGAAAGGATGTTGTGCCGGATAAATTGGACGATAGCGATGTTTCGTTTTGCATTTTCAACTGCGGTCAGTAAGGCTGCTGCGCTGACGTCGGTGGCATAGATTTTTGCTTTCGGCAATTCTTTCGCCAAGGTGATCGCGATGCAACCGCTTCCGGTTCCGATATCCACTATCGCCAATGCCTTTTCTTCGGAACGCGGATAAGCCCTGATTACTTCATCGAT